>Ga0247742_10001541_pt1 | contig 15939 bp, 13 predicted proteins | sample UWRJL208509C2_FD_180944 | JGI IMG/M metagenome (GOLD analysis project Ga0247742, IMG submission 180944) | Plant litter microbial communities from Arlington Agricultural Research Station in Wisconsin, United States - UWRJ-L208-509C-2 | ecosystem: Environmental > Terrestrial > Plant litter >...
TCTCCTGGCCTTCGACGGTTTCGCCCTCGACAGCCGCTTCGTCCTGCACTGCCTGCTGTTTACGCTGCAGCTTCTCTTCTTTCTTCTGCTCTTTGGCCAAATCTCTCTGACGTTTCGCGAAGGAATAGTTGGGTTTGGCCATGGGCAATCCTCTGGGCAGTAGTGAAGTGTGCTCATTCTGCCTGAGAATGGCGCACCGCACACTTAAACGCTGGCAAACGGCACACAGTTGCTGCGTTAAAACCCGTCAGACAGTCCGCGCCAGACGCCTGTATTCACTGTACGACTGCGGCTCGCTGGCGTAACTTCCGCTAGCGCCGCAGGCGTAGGCTGCTAGCAAACTGCGAAAAAGACTACTAAGTTCCATGGCCGATACTCTCAGAAAAATGATGCCGCCATGGTAGTGCCGCCCCCCTCAGCTGAGCTGCTTGATTGTCTCGATGGCCGCGATAGAGCGCGCCATGAGTCGGCCATCTCAAATTAGGCGTTGGAAATTGTTTCAAGTTGAGGCAGTCTTTGTATACAAAAAATCAGAAGTAACTTTTGGAGACGTATGATGATTCGTAAACTGGTAGCTGCATCCCTGCTCACGCTGGTCAGTGGTCATCTCCTGGCAGCAGAGTGCTCGGTCGATGTCGATTCGACTGACCAGATGAGCTTCAACACCAAAGCCATCGAGATCGATAAGAGCTGCAAGACCTTCACGGTCAATCTCGGCCACTCTGGCAGCCTGCCGAAGAACGTCATGGGCCATAACTGGGTCCTGAGCAAAACCGCCGATGCCCAGCCTATCGCTACCGACGGCTTGAGCGCCGGTATCGACAAGGACTACCTGAAGGAAGGCGACACCCGCGTCATTGCCCACACCAAAATCATCGGTGCTGGCGAAAAGGACTCAGTGACTTTCGATGTGTCCAAGCTTGAGGCAGGCCAGGATTACACGTTTTTCTGCTCGTTCCCGGGGCACATCAGCATGATGAAAGGTGCTGTCACGCTGAAGTAAGCTCAAGCGGCGTCCTCGCTTTCTTCTGTCTGTTGGAGCGAGGCTTGCCCGCGAAGCCAGCGACCCGGTACACCTGATACACCAAAATCTCAGCTTCGCGGGCAAGCCTCGCGCCAACAAAAGCGACAGATCAGCGCTTCGAATCGGTCATTTTGAAAATCCCCTGCGCATTGCTGCTGTCGAAATTCAGGTCGATCTTGCCGGTGTCGGGGTCGACTTTTCGCTGAATGAACTCGACGAACGATCCCGGCACTTGATGCGGCTGAAGACTTGCGCTGCCATCGGTCAGCATGCGGGTGACGGTGCAGGCTTTGTAGGCTGTCTGCATGACGCGGCCCGACGTCGACACTTCGATGCTGTCCTTCATCGACCGCTCCAGACGAATCTGCTCCTCCACCACAGCTTCCAGATCCACGACCCGGTCGGTCAAGTGATTGAAGCTGTTGCCTTCGGTGGCAATCCACGCCATCTCCGCGCTTTCGCCCAGTAGCACGCGATAGTCAGCTTCCTGCACCACGCCGTGCTGACGGCCAAATGCCCGATAGACAGCGGGGAGCAACTGCGTCGCTTCTTCCAGGCTGCAATGGCGGGTTAGTTGCAGGCGCTTGAGGATACTCAGGTGTTCTGCGCCCAGTGGATCGCGGCTTGAGCCGACCACGCGGCTGACGGCGTTCTGGAACGCTTCACTCAAGCGGCCTGGATGCAATTCCGACACGAAGAACTGCGAGATGTCTTCCGGCAGATCCAGCTGGCGATAGCCCCAGCCGGTCATGTTGAGTTTGGTCAACGGATAAGTGCGCACGTCGGTAAAGCCCAGGGGCTCCAGAATCCGCGAGAAGGCGTGACGGCCACGGGGCAATTCGCCGTTCGCGGCCCAGTCCACTGTGCGAATGGCGCCATGATCGAACACCACCTTGCGGCCGTTTTGTGCCTGCTCATCGACATAGCGACGGCCATCCGGCACCGCTTCAACCAACTTGTGGAACAGGCAAAGGTTCAGGGCTTGGGCCAGCCACACGCGGTGGATCGCGTCATCGCTCCAGGCATAGGCGTGCAAGCCGTCTGGCACCTGGACGTGGTCGTACAGCCAGTCGGCCGCAGGTTGGCCGACGGTGGATGCAACAAGAGAAAAAAGGCCTTGGAAGGACGGCATGGCAGCGGCTCTGACTGTGAAAGTTAGGCCGCTATCTAAGCCCCGAAGGCTGACCCCCACAAGCGAAAAAAATCGACGGGGTCATTCCGTTTTGGATTGAAGTGCTGGGCATTTATTCGGCTGGGTTAACGCACAAACCTGTAGGAGCTGCCGAAGGCTGCGATTGCGGTGTGTCATGGGAACGGCATCGCAGCCTTCGGCAGCTCCTACAGGGGTCACGTCAACTCATCAAGGGGCGTACGGCAAATCCCGCTTGTGCTGGGTCTTGCGGTACGTGTTGACGATGATGTCGAACGCTTCCTGACGCAGCGGCTCGCCGTGCAGAAAGGCGTCGATCTCGGCGTAGGTCACGCCGTGGGACGCTTCGTCCGGTTTGCCGGGTACCAGGTCTTCCAGGTCAGCAGTCGGAATTTTCTCGACCAGGTTCTCCGGCGCCCCGAAGCTGCGAGCAATCGCGCGGACCTGGTTTTTCACCAGACCGCTCAAAGGCGCAAGGTCGCAAGCGCCGTCACCGAACTTGGTGAAGAAACCCATGACCGCTTCCGCCGCGTGATCCGTCCCGATCACCAATCCGCCGCGCACACCGGCAATGGTGTACTGCGCAACCATGCGCGTGCGTGCCTTGATGTTGCCTTTGACGAAATCGACGGCAGAATCCGACTGCCCTTCAAACGCCTTTACCTGCTCGACCAGTGCTTTGACGGAGGGCGCAATATCCACCGTGTGGCGCTCGTCTGGCTTGATGAAGTCGACCGAAGCGGTGGCTTCATGTTCGTCGTGCTGAATGTGATACGGCAGGCGCACGGCGATGAATTGATAGCCGTTATCGCCGGTACTCTCGCGCAGTTCTTTCACCGCGCGCTGAGCCAGCAGGCCTGCAGTCAGCGAATCGACCCCGCCACTGATGCCCAACACCAGCACCTTCAAACGCGACGCTTGCAGGCGTTCTTTGATGAACTGGGTACGACGTGTGACCTCGGCCTCAAGCTCGCCCGGATTGGCGAACGGCGCCTGAACGTTGAGCTCTTTTGCGATCTCGAGCTGTACGGCTTGCATGATTTACTCCTTATGCAGAAGAAGAAAAATAGGCATATCAAAGGGGTGGGCGGGGTGCTCGAGTCAGGCTGGCACCTTGAAAACATGACGCAGGTAAGACACGAAATTGGGGTCTTTGCATTGGGTCTTGCCGGGCTCATCGGAGATTTTGGCCACCGGCTGACCCGCGCAGGCGGTCATTTTCAGCACGATGTTCATTGGCGTGACGCCGGGCACGTCGGCCGTCAGATTGGTACCGATGCCGAAACTGACATTGATCCGACCGCGCAGCGCCCGGAATATTTCCAGGGCTTTGGGCAGGTTCAGGCCGTCGGAGAACACCAGGGTTTTGCTCATCGGATCGATGCCCAGGCGCTGGTAGTGAACGATGCACTTTTCGGCCCACTGCACCGGGTCGCCTGAGTCGTGACGCAAACCGTCGAAGAGCTTGGCAAAAAACAGATCGAAATCCCGCAGAAAAGCGTCGGTGGTGATGCAGTCGGTGAGGGCAATGCCCAGCAGCCCTCGGTATTCGCGGACCCAGCAATCGAGTGCTGCGATCTGGCTGTCGATCAGGCGCGGACCGAGCTGTTGATGGGCCATGATCCACTCATGGGCCATGGTCCCCAACGGCTTGAGGTTGAACTTGCGCGCCAGATGCACGTTGCTGGTGCCGACAAACTGTCCGGGGAAATCAGCCTTGAGCACCGACACCACTTCTTCCTGCACGGCAAAGGAAAACCGCCTGCGGGTCCCGAAATCAGCCACTTTCAGCTCCGCCAGTTCATCGGGAGTGGCGGTGGCCGTCAGCCAGTCGAACTTGCTGTAGAGCTGGTCCCGCGCGGCGCTCAGTAGCGTGTTCGGGTGGCAGTGGCGATTGCGCACTTCGCTGACGATGGCCAGCAGCGGCACTTCGAACATGATCACGTGCAGCCACGGGCCGCGCAGGCGAATGCACAGTTGGTCATCTTCGATGCTGGTGTGGACGTAACGCATGTTGAAGCGGAACAGGCCGAGGAAGCGCAGGAAGTCGGGCTTCATGAAGGTGATGTTTTCGAGAAAGCCCATCTCCTCGACGCTCAGCGACAGCTCACACAATTGTTCGATCTGGTGGCGGATTTCCATCAGGTACGGCCGCAGGTCCTCGCCGTTGCGGCAGCGAAACTCCCATTCCACCTCTACGTTGGGGTAGTTGTGCAGCACGGCCTGCATCATGGTCAGCTTGTAGAGGTCGGTGTCGAGCAGGTTTTGCACGATGCGTTCGGAGAAAGCGCTCTCGCTCATGGTGTCGCTCCAGCCAGCAGCGGCCGCCAGACGTGGCCACTGGATATCAAGTCGGCGTCGCATACGGCCAGCGCAAGCGCTGCGGCGGTACGTCCGGATTGTTTTGACGATGCCCGACATAATGCCAGCGGAGGGCGGGTTGGGGCAGATTTGTTTGGTTTGCGCTGCAACCCGGTTTTCTGTAGGAGCCAACTTGTTAGCGAGACGGGTGACGCGGTGTGTCTGGGAAAACGTCTCGCGAACAAGTTCGCTCCTACAGGCTGTCGCGCATCCACGCCACAAAATCCCGAACCTTCGGCACGTCCGCCGCATGCTCGGGATACGCCAGGTAATAGGCGTCGCGACTGGGCAACGCGTGGGCCCAGGGAATGACCAGTTTGCCGTCGGCCAGCTCCTCCTCCACCAGAAACCTGGGCAGCAGCGCCACGCCGCAACCTACCTGGGCTGCGCGAATGCACATATAGAACGTCTCGAAGCGCGGACCGTGATAGCTGTGCTCGGTCTGATAACCCTGGCTGTCGAACCAGTCGTGCCAGGCTTGCGGGCGCGATGCACTCTGCAGCAGCACCAATTCGCTCAACTGCGTCGGCTCGGTGAAGGGCGTATCCGGCAGGCTGACGGGGGAACACACCGGGATCAGCTCTTCGCTGAACAGCTTCATGCTTTCGGCGCCGGGTCTGGCGCCCTGGCCGAAGTAGAAGCTCATGTCGCAGCGGCCCTGGGCCAGATCATCGGTTTCCTGCTCGTTGATCAGGTCCAGATGAATGTGCGGATGACGCAGTCGCCAGCCTTTGAGCCGTGGGACCAGCCAGCGCGCACCGAAGGTCGATGGCGTTGATACGCGCAGGACTTCGGTTTCGCCGCCGTAGGAGCGCAGAAAATGCGTCGACATCTCCACCTGACTCAAGATCTTCCTGACTTCCCCCAGATAAAGCGCGCCTGCAGGTGTCAGTTGCAAGCGACGACGCACCCGACGAAACAGCAGGTGCTGGACCAGTTCTTCCAGCTGCGCCACTTGCTTGCTGACCGCGCTTTGCGTCAGATTCAGCTCCTCGGCGGCGCGGGTAAAACTCAAGTGCCGGGTGACGGCCTCAAAACACTGCAGGGCCGTGATCGAGGGCAAGTGGCGTTTGTTCAACATGTTCGGGCCAGTCCGCGTCAGCATGAAAAAACGGAATGATATCTCGCCTAATGGTCGTTTGTGGCAGCGCTTGAGGCCAGCTATTACTACACGCTGACGAAATCACCATATTTCAGCATTCCGCATTCGCTGCTCAGCTTACGAAACTCTGGAGAAATCATGCTTACCGACCTGCTTACCCGCCTTGGTGTCGATCCCGCGCTGTATCAGAACGGCGACAAACCGGTGCATACCCCTGTGGATGGCAGCCAGGTAGCAGCCGTTCACTGGGAAGGCGCAGCCGAAGTCGAGCAGCGCATTACCCGCGCCGACCACGCGTTCGAAGCCTGGCGCAAAGTGCCGGCACCGCGCCGCGGCGAGCTTATTCGTTTGTTCGGCGAAGCGCTGCGCACGCACAAGGCTGACCTCGGCGAGCTGGTGTCGTGGGAAGCGGGCAAGATCACCCAGGAAGGTCTGGGCGAAGTGCAGGAAATGATCGACATCTGCGACTTCGCGGTCGGCCTGTCCCGCCAGATGTATGGCCTGACCATCGCTTCCGAGCGTCCGGGCCACCACATGCGTGAAACCTGGCATCCGCTGGGCGTGGTGGGGGTGATCAGCGCGTTCAACTTCCCGGTGGCGGTCTGGTCGTGGAACACCGCGCTGGCGCTGGTCTGCGGTAACTCGGTGATCTGGAAGCCTTCGGAAAAAACCCCGCTGACCGGTCTGGCCTGCCAGGCGCTGTTCGACCGCGTTGCCAAGGGTTTTGCTGACGCGCCGCAATACCTGGCCCAAGTGGTCATCGGCGGTCGCGATGCCGGCGAAGCATTGGTCGATGACACCCGCGTCGCGCTGATCAGCGCCACTGGCAGTACGCGTATGGGCCGCGAAGTGGCGCCGAAAGTCGCTGCGCGTTTCGCACGCAGCATTCTCGAGCTGGGTGGCAACAACGCCATGATCCTCGCGCCAAGCGCTGATCTGGATCTGGCTGTGCGCGGCGTTCTGTTCAGCGCCGTGGGTACGGCCGGGCAGCGCTGCACCACGCTGCGTCGTTTGATCGCACACAACTCGGTGAAGGCCGATTTCGTTGAGCGCCTGAAAACCGCTTACGCCAAAGTGCGCATCGGCCACCCCCTGGAAGGCAATCTGATCGGTCCGCTGATCGACAAAGCCAGTTTCGAAAACATGCAGGACGCGCTGGAACAGGCCCTGAGCGAAGGCGGCAAAGTGTTTGGCGGCAAGCGTCAGTTGGAAGATCAGTTCCCGAATGCCTATTACGTCTCGCCAGCCATCGTCGAGATGCCTGAGCAAAGCGATGTGGTGCGCACCGAAACCTTCGCGCCGATTCTGTACGTGGTCGGCTACGACGATTTCGCTGAAGCCGTGCGCTTGAACAACGATGTGCCGCAAGGCTTGTCGTCGTGCATTTTCACCACCGACGTGCGCGAAGCCGAGCAGTTCATTTCAGCGCTGGGCAGTGATTGCGGGATCGCCAACGTCAATATCGGGCCGAGCGGTGCGGAAATCGGCGGCGCGTTTGGCGGTGAGAAAGAAACCGGCGGCGGCCGTGAGTCAGGTTCCGATGCGTGGAAGGGCTACATGCGGCGCCAGACCGCGACCGTCAACTACTCCCGCGAGCTGCCGTTGGCGCAGGGGATTACGTTTGATTGATTAGTGACAGGACCGCTTTGTGGGAGGGAGCTTGCTCGCGAGAGGCCTTTTCAGGTGATGCATTGAGGCCGGCGGTAAGACTATCGCGAGCAAGCTCCCTCCCACACGGCAGTGCAGACATTGAAGGTCATCGATCTTGATTCATCGTCGTCTCTTTCCGAGGTTTTGCGATGCCGCTACGCGAAGAATGTCTGTGGGAAACGCTGACGCCGCAGAGGCCTGAGGCGCCAGCGTTGAAAGGCGAGGTTAAGGTGGATGTCTGCGTCATTGGCGCGGGCATCACTGGATTGTCGGCGGCGATTCACCTGCTTGAACAAGGCAAGCGCGTCGCCGTTATCGAGGCCCATCGCACCGGGCAGGGTGGTTCGGGGCGCAACGTGGGATTGGTCAACGCCGGCATGTGGATTCCACCCGACGAAATCGAAGCCGGGTTCGGTGAAACGGTCGGCAGCCAGCTCAACAAGATGCTCGGTGACGCGCCTTCGCTGGTGTTCAGCCTGATCGAAAAATACGGCATCGATTGCCAGGCCCAGCGTAAAGGCACGCTGCACATGGCGCACAACGACCGCGGCCAGGCCGACCTGCGCAGTCGCGAAGAACAATGGAAGCGCCGTGGCGCGCCCGTTGAATTGCTCACCGGTAAAGCCTGCCAGGATGCCACCGGCACCCAAGAAATCACCTCTGCCTTGCTCGACCTTCGGGCCGGCACCATTAATCCGATGGCGTACACCAGTGGTCTGGCACAAGTCGTCACTCGGCTTGGCGGGCAACGCTACGACCACTCACCGGTGCAAAAACTCGAACGACAAGGCGACCGCTGGTGCGTCATCACCGAGCACGGCGCTGTGCTGGCCGAGCAAGTGGTGATTGCGTCCAACGCGTATACCGAAGGCGAATGGACTGAGCTGCGACGTCATTTCTTCCCTGGCTATTACTACCAGGTCGCCTCGGCGCCTTTGACTCAGGACGCGGCGAAACAGATCCTGCCGGGCGGGCAGGGCTCATGGGACACCCGCCAGGTGCTGAGCAGCATTCGCCGCGACGCCGATGGCCGCCTGTTGCTCGGTAGCCTGGGCAATGGCAATCAAAAGCCCGCCTGGTTTTTGAAAGCCTGGGCCGATCGCGTTCAGCAGCACTACTTCCCGTACTTGAAGAAGGTCGAGTGGGAATGCACCTGGACCGGCTGCATCGCCTTTACCCCTGATCATCTGCTGCGGATGTTCGAGCCTGCCCCAGGATTGGTCGCCGTGACCGGATACAACGGCCGTGGCAACACCACAGGTACGGTTGTGGGCAAAGCCTTCGCCGATTATCTGTGTACCGGTAACGCTCAAGCGTTGCCGATTCCCTTTGCCGACATGCAGCCGCTGTCTGCAATCAGCTTGCGCAGCTCTTTATATGAAGCTGGCTTTTCGCTATACCATGCAGGCCAATGCCTTCGCATCGTGATTTGATAGGAAAAATCCCTCAATCTGCGGCGTTTTCTCCTACGTCCACTAACCTCAAATGGTGCGTCCCGTAGCGTCACCGCACCGGCGGTGTGCAGTTCGGTGACGCACGTTGTAACAACAGGGTTGTACGGCGAACGGTGGCGAGGTTGCGCACATAAAAAGGCGCGGTTGCGCTTTATGAAAGGCAGGGTTGCACCTTGCGCGGTTTAGACGGTTGCACGCCCAGTTAAAAAGGGCTCAAAACAGTCGAATGGCAACTACACGACGACTTTTTTCAGAATAAAAAACCGATGGCACGCCACTTGCTCTGAGCAACCAGTGGTCGCAGTGCTAATTAAAAAACCTAGGAGCACCAACTCATGTCGCAGACGTTTTACAGGAAAGGCTTTCTGGCACTCGCAGTGGCTAGCGCACTGAGTGCAGCTTCTTTTGCACAAGCTGATGTGAAGATCGGGGTTGCCGGCCCAATGACTGGCGCCAACGCCTCGTTTGGCGAGCAATACATGAAGGGCGCACAAGCCGCTGCTGATGCTATCAACGCTGCGGGCGGGATCAACGGAGAGAAAATCGCACTGACCGCATACGACGATGCTTGCGAGCCTAAACAGGCCGTAGCCGTTGCCAACAAGGCAGCGTCCGATAAAGTCGCTGGCGTGGTGGGTCACTTCTGCTCTTCCTCGACCATCCCGGCATCGGAAGTCTATGACGAAGCCGGCATCATCGCGATCACCCCAGGTTCCACCAACCCAACCGTTACCGAGCGCGGCCTGAACGCCATGTTCCGCATGTGCGGCCGTGACGACCAGCAAGGGATCGTTGCCGGCGACTACATTGTCGACGTGCTCAAAGGCAAGAAAATCGCAGTCATCAACGACAAGGACACCTACGGCAAAGGCCTGGCTGACGCGACCTCCAAGCAACTCACCAAACGCGGCGTGAAACCGGTTCTGGAAGAAGGCCTGACCCGTGGCGAGAAAGACTTCAGCGCCCTGGTCACCAAAATTCGTTCCGTGGGTGCCGACGTCGTTTACTTCGGCGGTCTGCACCCGGAAGCCGGTCCACTGGTTCGTCAACTGCGTGAGCAAGGCCTCAAAGACGTGAAGTTCATGTCTGACGATGGCGTTGTAACCGACGAGTTGGTCACCACCGCTGGCGGCGCTCAGTACGTTGATGGCGTGTACATGACCTTCGGCGCCGACCCACGCATGCTGCCAGACAGCAAGGCTGTGGTGGACCAGTTCCGCAAGTCCGGCTACGAGCCTGAGGGCTACACCCTGTACGCCTACGCTTCGGTTCAGGCCCTGGCGGCTGGCTTCAACGGCGCCAAGTCCAACAAGGGCGAAGACGCTTCCAAGTTCCTCAAATCCCACCCGGTCAAAACCGTCATGGGCGAGAAGTCCTGGGACGCCAAGGGTGACCTGAAAGTCTCCGATTACGTGGTTTACCAGTGGGACAAAGACGGTAAATACCACCAGCTCGAAAAGCAGAAGTAAGTTGAGCGCTTAGTCGGGCGGCAGGTGGCGCGAGGTTGGACTCGCGCAGCCAGCTGTTCGGTTATTGGGGTTCGTCATCATGGCGGCCCCGGATTTCTTCTGTTGCCACATGCGTCCGGCCCGCCACACCTCACGAGGGTGAACGCGGGTTGGTTCCACCGTGGCCTTTCAAGTTCGTGAGCGTGCGTGATGGATGGTATTTTTCTGCAACAAATGGTCAACGGCCTGACCCTCGGTTCGGTCTATGGCCTGATCGCCATCGGTTACACGATGGTTTACGGCATCATCGGCATGATCAACTTCGCCCACGGCGACGTGTACATGATCTCCGCTTACCTGGCGGCAATCGGCCTTGCGGTCCTGTCGTTTTTCGGTGTCGAGTCCTTCCCTTTCCTGATTCTCGGCACGCTGATCTTCACCATCGTGGTGACCGGCGTGTATGGTTTTGTCATCGAGCGGGTGGCCTACAAGCCGCTGCGTAACTCGACCCGCCTGGCACCGCTGATCAGTGCCATCGGTATTTCCCTGATCCTGCAAAACTACGCGCAGATCGCCCAAGGCCCACGGCAGCAGGGCGTTCCGACGATGCTCGAAGGCGCACTGCGTTTTGAGATCGGCTCAGGTTTCGTGCAGATCACCTACACCAAAATCTTCATCCTCATTGCCGCATTCGTCGGGATGGGCGTGCTGACGTACATCATCAAGTACACCAAGCTGGGCCGCATGTGCCGCGCTACACAGCAGGATCGCAAGATGGCGTCGATCCTGGGGATCAACACTGACCGGGTCATTTCCTACGTGTTCATCATCGGCGCTGCCATGGCTGCACTGGCCGGCGTGCTGATCACCATGAACTACGGCACGTTCGACTTCTTCGCCGGTTTCGTGATTGGCATCAAGGCGTTCACGGCTGCGGTACTGGGCGGGATCGGTTCGTTGCCAGGCGCGATGCTTGGGGGGCTGATTCTCGGGGTTGCCGAATCGCAATTCTCCGGCTTGATCAACTCCGATTACAAAGACGTGTTCAGTTTCGGCCTGTTGGTGGTGATCCTGATTTTCCGTCCTCAAGGCCTGCTGGGTCGCCCACTCGTGGCGAAGGTATAAGTATGTCCGCACCTATCAAACCCATCGACATCAAACAAAGCCTCATCGATGCCGTCATTGCCGGCCTGCTGGCGCTAATCGTCTTCGGCCCCATTGTCGGCGTCGTGCTCGACGGCTACGGCTTCAACCTGCAACCCACCCGCGTGGCCGTGCTGGTCGGCGTGGTGATGGTCGGCCGTCTGGTGCTGAGTCTGTTCATGCAGACGCCAAAAGGCGTTGCCATCGCCCAGAGCTTCGAAAGTTCGGGCTCTGGCGTGCATGTGCTGGCACCGGACTACAAGTCGCGGCTGCGCTACATCATTCCGATCATGATCGTCATCGCCATTGTGTTCCCGGTGTTTGCCGACAAGTACGTGCTGACCGTCGTTATCCTCGGGCTGATCTACGTGTTGCTGGGCCTTGGCCTGAACATCGTGGTCGGCCTGGCTGGCTTGCTCGATCTGGGGTACGTGGCGTTCTACGCCATCGGCGCCTACGGACTGGCGCTGGGGTACCAGTATCTGGGCCTGGGTTTCTGGTCGGCGTTGCCATTGGCGGCGATTGCCGCTGCGTTGGCAGGCTGCATTCTGGGCTTTCCGGTGTTGCGCATGCACGGCGACTACCTGGCCATCGTGACCCTGGGTTTTGGTGAAATCATTCGTCTGGTGCTCAACAACTGGCTGTCGTTCACCGGTGGCCCGAACGGCGTGGCAGTGCCTGCACCGACGATCTTCGGCCTGGAATTTGGCCGTCGCGCCAAAGATGGCGGCGTGCCGATTCATGAGTATTTCGGTTTCGAATACAACCCTGATCTGAAATTCATCTTCATCTACGCCGTGCTGTTCCTGGTGGTACTGGCCGTGCTGTACATCAAGCACCGCCTGACCCGTATGCCAGTCGGCCGCGCCTGGGAAGCCCTGCGCGAAGATGAAATCGCCTGCCGCTCCATGGGCCTGAACCATGTGCTGGTCAAGCTTTCGGCGTTCACCATCGGCGCTTCGACGGCGGGATTGGCTGGGGTGTTTTTCGCCAGCTATCAGGGCTTCATCAACCCGACCTCGTTCACCTTTTTTGAATCGGCATTGATCCTCGCCATCGTCGTGCTCGGCGGCATGGGCTCGACAGTGGGCGTGGTGATTGCGGCGTTCGTGCTGACCGTGGCGCCTGAATTGCTGCGCAGCTTTGCCGAGTACCGCGTGCTGCTGTTCGGCATCCTGATGGTATTGATGATGATCTGGCGCCCACGTGGCCTGATCCGCATCAGCCGTACCGGCGTACGCCCACGCAAAGGCGTGCTGGTCAAAGCGGAGGGCGTGCAATGAGCGACGAAATCGTTCTGTCCGTTGAAAAACTGGCGATGCACTTCGGTGGCATCAAGGCCCTGAGCGACGTCAGCCTGAAGGTGCGTCGCAACTCGATCTTCGCGTTGATCGGCCCAAACGGCGCCGGTAAGACCACCGTCTTCAACTGTCTGACCGGCTTCTACAAGGCCACCGGCGGGCGCATCAATCTGCACACTCGCGGCACCACCACCAACGTGATCAAGCTGTTGGGCGAGCCGTTTCAGGCCACTGACTTCGTGTCCCCTCGCCGTTTCGCCAGCCGGGTGTTCTACAAAATGTTCGGCGGCACGCACCTGGTGAACCGCGCAGGGCTGGCGCGCACGTTCCAGAACATTCGCCTGTTCAAGGAAATGTCGGTCATCGAGAACCTGCTGGTGGCGCAGCACATGTGGGTCAACCGCAACATGCTGGCCGGCATCCTCAACACCAAGGGCTATCGCAAGGCCGAAGAAGACGCCATGAGCACGGCCTTCTACTGGCTGGAGGTGGTGGATCTGGTGGACTGCGCCAACCGTCTGGCCGGGGAATTGTCCTACGGCCAGCAGCGCCGTCTGGAAATCGCCCGCGCCATGTGCACGCGTCCACAGGTGATCTGCCTGGACGAACCGGCTGCAGGTCTGAACCCACAGGAAACCGAAGCGCTCAGCGGCATGATTCGCTTGCTGCGCGACGAACACGACATGACCATCGTACTGATCGAGCACGACATGGGCATGGTCATGGGCATTTCCGACGATATCGTCGTGCTTGACCACGGCAACGTGATCGCAATGGGCGGGCCGGAGCAGATCCGCAACGATCCAAAAGTGATCGCCGCCTATCTGGGCGCTGATGAAGAGGAGTTGGTATGAGTAAGCCGATCCTCGAATTGAAAGAGATCGACGTGTATTACGGGCCGATTCAGGCACTCAAGAAAGTCTCGCTGCACATTGATGAAGGCGAAACCGTCAGCCTGATCGGCTCCAACGGCGCCGGCAAATCCACACTGCTGATGTCGATCTTTGGCCAGCCTCGCGCCGCCAGCGGGCAAATCATCTACCAAGGCATCGACATCACCCAGAAGTCCTCGCACTACATTGCGTCCAACGGCATTGCGCAATCGCCAGAGGGGCGCCGTGTGTTCCCCGACATGTCGGTGGAAGAAAACCTGCTGATGGGCACGATTCCGATCGGCGACAAGTTTGCCGGCGAAGACATGCAGCGCATGTTCGACCTGTTCCCGCGTCTCAAGGAGCGCCGCAACCAGCGCGCCATGACCATGTCCGGCGGTGAACAGCAAATGCTCGCCATCGCACGCGCGCTGATGAGTCGCCCCAAGCTGCTGTTGCTGGACGAACCGAGCCTGGGCTTGGCGCCGATCATCGTGAAGCAGATCTTCTCGACGCTGCGCGAACTGGCTAAGAGTGGTATGACCATCTTCCTCGTTGAACAGAACGCCAACCACGCACTGAAGCTGTCGGACCGCGCCTACGTAATGGTCAACGGCGAGATTCGTCTGACGGGCACTGGTCAGGAATTGCTGACCAATGATGAAGTGAGGAATGCTTACCTCGGCGGTCATTGATCCTACAAACCGTTGCTTGCAGCACAGGCGCCCCGGGTGATTTTCTACTCGGGGCGCCTTGTTTCTGGAATTGTGGAAAACAATTTTGAAGAGGTGCCAAAGCGCGACATAAAGTCGCTGCAAATGGTTGTTTTGTCACGGTTTTGACTTGTTCAGTTTTACTGTGGAACCGACTGTGAATAACTTGGGAGTACTTGGCGCAAGCCCTTGTAATACGTGGGCTGCAGCGGGGTGATCAAATTATGATCAGCGGTTTCGGCCGTTATTTTCGCGGGGTTTGTCAACGTGCCATGATCTGGTTTTTTATACAGGTCACAGGCCCGTCATTCCTGTGGATAACTCTGTGTGCAACCGTTGGAAAGACCCTTGTAGATAGCGCAATCTCTGGTGTCCGGGCACATAAGCTGTCTGGCCGAACAACACCAGGGGTGATTTGACTACAGATACGATTGCGCAGGTCAAGGGGTATCGCCGATTGGGACGCCTGAAAGCCCCGTCCGACGCGGCCTGCGCTTTTTCGACTTGCCCCCAGAGATTGTGGGTCTGACTGTGGATAAGGTGGGCAAAACTACCTGTAGCCCTGATGGCACAAGGCTTTCGAGCGGTTGTACGTTTTTTGAGCACTGGCGTGACGTTTAGTCAGTCTTCCTACAACCACTTGCCCCTTTAGGCTGCGGGCGGGCATTCTCCAGAACTTTCCTACACGTGACTTCGGTCGCATCACCCTTCATTGCGAACAAAGTGCTTATTTTCATAAGCCCGCAGCCCTTAGTCAGGAGAACGAAATGACTTCTACCGTATTCATTACCGGCGCGACGTCCGGATTTGGCGAAGCCTGCGCCCGTCGTTTTGCCGAGGCTGGCTGGTCGCTGGTACTCACGGGCCGTCGTGAAGACCGTCTGAATGCCCTCAGCGCTGAATTGTCGAAGCAGACCAAAGTGCACACGCTGGTGCTGGACGTGCGCGACCGCGCGGCCATGGAGAGCGCAATTGATAGCCTGCCGGAAGAGTTCGCGAAGATTCGGGGCCTGATCAACAACGCAGGCCTGGCGCTGGGCATTGACCCTGCGCCCAAGTGCGATCTGGACGACTGGGACACCATGATCGACACCAACGTCAAAGGGCTGGTCTACACCACGCGCTTGCTGCTGTCGCGTTTGATTGCTCATGGTCGCGGCGCAAGCATCGTCAACCTCGGTTCAGTGGCGGGCAACTATCCGTATCCGGGCGGCAACGTGTATGGCGGCACCAAAGCGTTCGTCGGTCAATTCTCGCTGAACCTGCGCAACGATCTGGTCGGCACCGGTGTGCGTGTGACCAACCTTGAGCCAGGGTTGTGTGAAAGCGAGTTCTCGCTGGTGCGCTTTGGTGGCGACCAATCCAAGTACGACGCGACTTACGCAGGTGCCGAGCCGATCCAGCCACAAGACATCGCCGACACCATTTTCTGGATCATGAACACCCCGGCGCACGTCAACATCAACAGCCTTGAGCTGATGCCGGTGAGCCAGACGTGGGCCGGTTTTGCGATTGATCGCAGCCGCGCTTGACCCACTGCAAATCGTTCGCGGCCGGGCGAAACCCGTTGGAGCGAGGCTTGCCCGCGAAGCTGAGATTGCGGTGTGTCAGATGCACCCCATCGCAGCCTCGCGTTGCTCGGCAGCTCCTACAGTCATGCGGTGTGCCAGAGCTCCGTTTCGCGAACAAGTTCGCTCCTACAGGCCGGGTGAAACCCGTTA
>Ga0247742_10001542_pt1 | contig 15938 bp, 14 predicted proteins | sample UWRJL208509C2_FD_180944 | JGI IMG/M metagenome (GOLD analysis project Ga0247742, IMG submission 180944) | Plant litter microbial communities from Arlington Agricultural Research Station in Wisconsin, United States - UWRJ-L208-509C-2 | ecosystem: Environmental > Terrestrial > Plant litter >...
CGCGCCTGGGAAATTTGCGACACGGGTGGGCAGTCGCGAGTTGACAAAGTCCGGCCAGGCCACGAGTGATGAGAAGAGAAGACCAGCAACATGAATGAGACAGAGAGTCGATATCGAGCGCCCAATGGGTTGAGTGGTTATAGAGGGAAAGAGGGGAGATCGGAACCGCCACGGTGGTCATGGGTTGTGGTCGTGAGTCGCAGCCCTAGGACGATAGATGGCAGAGTTGAACAGACATAGGTTGCTTCTATCGTTGATGTCCTCCGATGTCAACTATGGTCCAGCGTCAATGCGTCATCGATGCCATCTTGTCCCGTCCGCCCCTCGCTATCGTCCACTGCCAGTGTTCTCGAGCTCCAACCCGACTTGAAAGAACGCGTCCACGTCGTCTCCGTCTTTATGTGTTCCCAACGCTGTTTCCTTGTCGTCCATTTGGATGTTGTCCACGATTGTCGCCCCCGTTTTCTCTCCGTGGTATGAACGCCAGAGTCATCCAGAGTCATCACTGCGAAACCGTTCCAACCCATAATGAACCCCAGACAGCCCGCCTCGCTCCGCTCATAAAGGTTCGGTGTAAGATGTGCCTTTGGGAAAACGCCTATCATCGTAGCTGTGCGATATTTGGAGGAAGCATGGGAGTGGATGGTGGTGTGTTCGAACGAATCCGCCCTCATCCTCGTTGGTGGTACGGTCTTTGCTTCATTATTTTCCGTGTCCGTGTCCAGTTCTCTGAGCTTTGGCCTTCATGTCCCCTTTCGACCCGCCACTACCAGACGACTGCAGCCTAGAGTGGACATCCGCCCTCCGCTCGACCTCAGCAGCCCAATCCTCGTCAACACAGCATCCACCAAAGCATGCTCGACCTGACCCAGAATGAGATGAGCAATCGTCCGTTGCTATAAGTCTAGAGAGAGAAGAATGTTAGTTGTTATAATGTAAAAGTGAGACCAAGAATAAGAACTAATAAAAACGTGAACAAGAACGAGGGAAAGGGAGATGAAGACGAATAGAGACGAAAATTGGACAAGGACGCGACCAGGGAGCGGGAAAGAAAGATGTTCGTCCCATTTCCATGACAAGTAAGATGTGAGCTACGCAGTGTAACTGATGGATGGGTGGGCCATAACCAAGGTAGAAAGAAAAACCGAAACCGACGGAAAGAACTCACCGGAACAGCATACCGACAATCCCATTATGATGTGCCAATACCGCCAGCTATGGGCTTCGACGTTATCCTCTGCCTCTACTCTGCGCTGCTCCCCAGCTGCGTCCCGATCATTCTGTAGGAGATTGGTGCAGGAGGCGGTAGAAGAGGAGCTCGCATTTTGGGCCGAGTTGGGTTGGACGTCGAATCGTCAGTCATGTGGTGTTGAATGACGTCTGATTCGCCTTCAGTTAGTCGTTTGGCGGCAGAAACAAGGGTTGGAAAAAGCTCAGGCAGCCCACGAGTGAGGAGAAGAAAGCCAAGCGACGGATGAGACTCGGGCACATCGCCAAACGCCGAACGTTGGACGGGCGCGTGCCGCCGACGATGGTTCTTGACGTTGACGTTGGACTAGGTGACGGTGGTTCCGAGCTTCGTCGCGATCATTGTTTCCGCGGAGATGCGCCCTCGTCGACGCATCATCGACGTCATCCTCTCCTTCTTCGCCTAACAAGCGTCCGGCCCTCGCTGTCGTCCACTGCCAGTACTCTCAGGCTCCAACCCAGACCCGAAAGGACGGACGTCTCCACTCTGCGCCGGGGCGCTGAATACTGATGATTCCTCTAAGACTTCGGGGCGGATCAGCCCTTCCATCCATGCAAATACCTCCCCTCCGAGTAGTTGACCTGGAGAAACGGAACGAGTTCCCATGCAGAGACCCAGACAAACAAAAGATGACCTGAGCCACAAATCTTCTCGAAACCCGCTTCCCTCGCCGATCCCCCTAACCAACACTAATGCAATGTTCTTGGAGTCGATAGTGCATGCCCTGCCAGACACTGAAGCCTGTCGAGAGTGTGTTCTGCTTCCCCCCCGCCCATCAGCAAGTTCCGTCGAACATAAGACGCGGGTTGCAGTCGAGAGGTGTTGATATTGTCGAATATTCACAGGAGACGAGGCGAGGATGGTGTTTACCGTTGCGGTGGCCTAAAGATATCGGTTAGCATGGATTAAAGATGATACTAGCACAACGTACCCAAAACTATTGGCATTCTCGTTGTGAACATTAAGAATAGTGCGAGTCTTTCGACTACATTCAAGTTCCTCCCGACCTCTATTTCCCGTCAGTCAAGGTTGTCCTTCTCGTCGTCTGGGAACACCCCAACCTGTCTGGTACATAACTTGTCGGCGGAAGAATACCAAGACAACCCCCAACTCAATGAAGGCAGCTGGCAACATAGGGAGTCACGATGAGCTGGACAGAAATGGTTAGTATCCACTCACAAGCAGCCGGGAAGAATGATAAATCTCACATTTCGAATCTCGTCCACTTCGAAGTTGGTGTTGAGAACATAGGATTGAGAACGAGATCATTTCGACCTAGGTTATAGTCAACTCCGTGCGTGTTCATCGAAAGTTGAGCCACGAGTGGAGATGCATGTTGGAGACATATTTCAGTCAACCATTTGTCGTTCTGGGCGACGGTGCCACAAGGGTTAATCTTGATAAAATGACTATTCAAGTCTTGACGCGTAGGTAGCACTTCATGAAGGCCAGACAAGCCAATATTCCCGTCAAGTGTCGACGTGAGAGGGGAAAGTTGATATCAAGGGGTGGGTATTCTGCAGCGTTGACGAGTTGACCGGCATTCTAGGGAGTTTATGCTTGAAATTTGACTGTAAGCTTGAGCTTGGAGGATATACATCGATGATGTTTGGTCGAGAACTTGAAAAGCTTCGAATTTATGTATGTCTGCATCAAGGCACATGACTCGGAACAGTGTACCCGTCTAAATTTCTCGCAAGCGATCACTCTGTCCAGCTCAGTCAAAATCCAGGGAAACAAACACCTCTACGAAACAACTCGAACTATATTGCTTGAATTTGATTACTTGAATTACTCACTCTGGGCTGTTCATGTTGCGCACTTTCGCGCACCACCTCAGTTAAAGTCCACAGATGCCGTCGCCCGCGCTGACTAGACCAAGATCCTGCGCTATCCAAGGATTACAAGAACATTTATGTTTCACCGTAGGTCTCTTGGAGTGTCTTACTCGATTGTGGCCAAACAGCACTTGGAGATGAGGATTTAGGCTGGCGCAAAGCTATGTTCAACATAGCTGTGCGAGTTTCTCTGACAGTTTCTAGAAAAAGCTCTCTACGGCTCGTGCACTCAGCACAGCCAATGCGTGTAACACGTTCCTTGGTCTTATATTGAGAACCATCAACTCGAGCTTGCCCACCTTCCTTCCCCTGTTTCTCGAATGCAGCATTCAATACCACAGTCCTCTGCTCATGCCATGTTCAATAGGAGTAGCCTGATCAGTCTAGGCGGGACTGTCACGCAGCAAAACATCAGCTACGGATCGGCCGCTGGCCAAGGTGTGTGTTCAGACGTTCTTCGAATGTTTACGCTTACGCTGGCCTGATTTGTGGTCAGTTGGATTTGAGATTTTGACCAAGGCGGCGGCTCCAAGCGCCTTCTACGACTATCATAGCCATGAGTTCGATGTACCTCGATGCCATGAGAATACTCGAGTATCAGTCCTGGAGAAGATTGGTGACTGGGTCAACCTCGTTATCGACTTCACGGCTTTTGTTATGTGGTTGTATGGGGCTGCCGGCGCTGGAAAATCTGCCATTGCTCGAACTATTGCCGAGATCCTGCATAGTCGACAGCAATTGCTGGCTACATTCTTCTTTTCACGTGCGGATCCCTCGCGAAATCACATAAGATCCGTCGTCCCGACTCTTGCTTACAATATCATTCTTTCTGTCCCCGAATCTCTTCCCCTCATCACCTCCAAAATCGAACAAGATCCTCACATTTTCCAACGTCCATTCGAGCATCAATTACGGCAAATCATACTCGAACCACTGCAAAAGCTGTTCCAGCAGAACGGTCTGCTACTTCAAACAGTAATTGTCATTGATGGACTAGATGAATGCCTAAACCACGAAGAACGGGTCACTCTTTTGCATGCAATCTCGATAAATGCTGCGCAGTATTTCGTGCCGCTCAAATTTCTCATCACCAGTCGACCCGAAGTCCCGATTACAAGAATCTTCAACAACACATCCGTCGTTCAGGTATCCACACGACACTCGCTGGACGATGAACCCAAATCGAAAGAGGACGTGGAGTATTTCCTGTCTGCCAAGTTCGACGAAATCAAGCGGACCCATCCTTCGAGGCGCCACATCCCTCACGACTGGCCATCATCACACCTCAAAGCAGATCTGGTACGGAAGTCGTCCGGACAATTCATCTATCCAACGACAATCATCAGGTACCTCTCGTCACCGCGACACAGCCCAATGCTCCGCCTGGATATGATCCTTAAACTGCGACCTCTCAAAGGAGAATCTCCTTTCGCACAGCTTGACACTTTGTACAGACATATATTGCTCTCTTGTGAGGACGTGGAGCTGGCACTACGCATTATTGGGATGCAGTTACGTTTTACGCAATCAATATGCACTCCATGGGACGAATATGAATATGGCTTGGTCACTGACCTGACAAAACCAGAAAACACGGAACAAATCCTCGGTCTACATCCTGGCGATGTGCAGCGTGGTCTAGAAGACTTGGGCTCCCTTATCGAATACAAGGGTGATGACAAACCGCTTCGTGTCCTCCATGCTTCTCTCTTCGATTTCTTGTCAGATCCCACTCGGTTCTTGGGCCTTCCATTCAACCTCGCAACCATCCACACTGATCTGGCCATTTGGTGCAGTTATCTTGACCCTCATCATGGCAATGTTCAGATTAAGGACTTTCAGAGTGAGTCTGATATCTTATACCACCTATTTCTCAGCTGACGGAGAGCACCTTGAAATTGTGCTAATATTACACATCTGAGCCAGATTATCTGTTTGATCTATTCCATTCTTCAATGATACAAGCAGATCCTACGGATGAGCTGGAGGAGAGGCTCCAACAGATGACCTTGCCTGAACCAGCTTTGCCAGACAACAGCAATGCATATTCTGCTGATGTTTTGTACCATTACCCATATGTCATCGATTATCTGCAAAACTCAGTACGTTAGTCCAGTATGAATCATACCCCTAATTTGGCTGACCTTAAATCAAGGCATTCAAAAACAGAAACGCACTCTATAGTCGCCACCTAAGGCTCTATGAGCAATATGTCACAGAAATGCTACAGCTCTATGAGCGGGATTGCCCAGGTTTTTGTGCTATCCTCGCTCTTGCCAGCTACAAAGGACAGGATCCAAATCACCTGTCCACAGAGATTTGGTGGGAAAACCCTTTAGTTTTGGCCCCAATATCACATCCACAACGATACCATGATGTGTATGATCTCATTGGGATCTCAATACCAAAGATTGAGTTGGAATGGGGAGTACGTCCACTACTGGCATCTATCTTGGCCCCACGGGTTCCCCAATTACACCTGGAGACCGCCTTATCCTGTCTACGTTATCTCCAGTCTGGCGGCCACTCTGTTAAGAGTAGAAAGTCACTGAAACCACTTCTCAAGTCAAGCTATTTTAAGAGATTGAAGATGCAGCCATCTCTTTCACGTTTTCGAAGAAGACAACACCACCATTCAACTGGGCACTACTTCCTGGACATAGAGGATCTCTACTCTACTTGGTGGGACGATTGTCCAGAGCGTCCCAGGGACTGCTTTGATCCGCATGGCATGGAGCTCGAGGGTGTGCGAGTTCCCGTCTGCTCCTTCAGCTACCGGTCAGAGTACGCATCTAACTATGACCTATGGTACACATACCGATGCGCCCTGCGACTTCTCCCCGTCCTCCTTGTGAACTTGCCTCCTGATTCCAACCTTGCATCCATTGCTACCAACTGCATATTCAGCTCTTTCTGCACAGCATACCCACTGGAAACAAGGAAAGTGAAGGAATCTATCACACGTTACCTCTCTCGATGTCGACCTATTAGAGCCATGCCATTCGAGGAGGGATTTATGAGGCGATTTTTCGGCAAATAATGTGGAGCTCCCCGATCGGTAGTCACACAACGTGATTTGAGGTCGATAGTTCACGGTTGAGGACCCTGACCGCCCACTACTTCCTGTGCTTCTGTAATCAAGCTGGGCATACTGGTCACTTGTATTAGAGTAAATAATTGTATTCTTCTAATTCTGTTACTCATTGACCTCACGGTGGGAGGGACGTCGTCGGCGCCAATTTTGCGAAGAGTATTTACATCACAAATAGTAGTAATAATTTGTAGTGCTACTATCAGACTCTAAGAACAATAATAATAATTCTATTGAGGTACTTGGAATATAACTGACGGCAGGTGAGGAATGTATATATAGCGAGAACTTGACGAAACCCTCAAGCGGCGCGTTAGGCGCTCGGCGCTCGGCATGCCGCATTACCATCTTTCATGAGAGAGTTGTGTAATTTGGCCAAGCATTTATCTCGATAGAGAAGGTAAAGTGCGCCGTAGTTCATTTTTTATAACCTAATTATGATCTATGTACAATTTTTTCTGTCAAAATCATGGATGACCGACCATGAAATCTCACAAAAACCATCAACCATGGGCGCTTGAGCAAGGAATGCCACGTAACCACGATCCATCAACCGCGACCATTCTTCTTGCCAAAAAAATAGCGTCATAGGAAATTGTGGACGGTATGGATGGAATAGATGTAGACCAGCGTCGGATAGTCATTTGGTGTCTATGGACGCAAAAAGTCTGCAAACACAGTTATAGGTACCCTGCTCTCTCGCCAATTGTACTTTGATTATTTTGATACACGATGTTTGATCTGAATTTGGTATGCAAGTCAACAAAGTTCACCTCACCTACCCAGATACTCCCATTTACCGTATTCAAATAAATCCTCAAACACCCCCGGCCCTTGCTCGTAGCACGCACAAGTTTGCGTTTAGTCCGTGCATTCAGTGGTAGTGGTTTATTCCTCCTAGCGTTACTGTTGATGTTGGACAGGCCATCTTGGTCTGCGTATCCAGGTGTGCAGACACGAAATCAATAGGTGACGGTCATGAGCTTGAGTTAAAAGACGAAGGGACGAAGGAGGCTGCACCCGTAAAGTTGCCTTGGTATTCATGATAAACCGATTTCGGACAGCACACAAGGACTGGTGTAGGGTGCTGTGTCGGGGTTTGCTCATAAAGCGACTCGAGGATATGTTGCTGGTAATACAGAGTCTGACGGTGGAACCAGATACGGATGGATCTTGAAAGCGGACGAGAGCACGAAGTAGGTTGCGATGGAGTGGAAGCCAGAATCGATTAGCGAAGAAGTCGGGAGAAAGGGAGTCCACGAGTATATACATCGACACAGGACTAATAAAAGGATGCATGGAAATACATATGGAAGCTTGTTGCTTGTTGGTGGAAATGAAGAGAAGTAGTGCTTCGTTTGAAAGTTGATACCCTTGCTTGTCGCCATCATAATCGTCCAAAAAACCCGGTGAGTTGGTTCAACTTGCTTTATGTAATTAGACTCGCGATCGTCACTCAGGGCATGCAGCACTGAGTATTGGCCTACGCGTATGATTATCATCCAACACGTCCACATCAACAACCCATCATCGATGCCATCCTCTCCTCTCCTCGCCATCTTTGCCTAACGCCGTTGTCAAACGACCTGGGTGAGTATCTTGATGAGAGCTCTATGATACACAGATATTCGTCAGCATCACGATCTAACGGCATGGTAACAGGAAACCGGCGACAACGAGGAATGGAAGAAGTAAATGAGATGCATATGGTAGAATGCATCGAGAAAATGTAAGGCCTTTCAAAAATCCACTTTGGAGTATAACACTCCCCTCGTAGACACTAACGCTCAAAAAGAAAACTATCACATACCTCTGCACAACGTCAACACCAGTCCCCCATCCAGTCTCGAGTCCAACCAAGGCCGACACAAGGATCTCAAGGCCCCATCTGGCCTCTGCACTCCAACCATTACATCCTCCCAGAAACGCACAGAACCTCCATGATCCCGCGTTGCACAACCCATAGGGTGTACCATTCAGACGAGCCGGAGTGTGATGACACCCATCATCGTCGTTGTCGGATGGCCACTGGTCTTAGTTGGGTATTTAGACTTGCGGTAGGAGTGAAAGTGGTCATGGGCGGAGGAACAAGGGTTTTGTGCGAAGAACTTGGGTGGTTAACCAGCATTTGCGAAGTTGGTCTTCTTCCCCTCATCGCTATCGTTCGTGTTCTCCTTCCCATTCCTCTCCTTCCTCCCGCCAGAGAAAGATCCGATCTCGATGAGCCACAAACTTCAATTCCTAATCCGAACGCCATATCCAGCCCCGGACACGCACCAAACTGCAGTCTGGGTGGGGTGTACGACGTGCGTTGGTTAGAGATCTGCATCGTTGGCGGCCACTAAACCTGATTGGAAGTTTGGGCTTGCAGCGAGGCGTTAATAAAGTGACCACGGGTGGTACAAGGGTTGTGTACAAAAAGAGATCTCCGCGTAGCTCGAGTGGTTCACTTGCATTGGCGTTTGGGTTCCTCGCATCACCCATTTTCATGACCTCCTCCAAATTCGCATCGATCCTCGAGCCGCCAGTCTTTCATCCAATAATAGTAGAATTCGCTCAACATCATCCAGGCAAAGACTTGAACATTGTCGGCTACACAGACATGACCAGCGCAAAGGGCGTCGTTACTACGACCTAGGGGTGTTAGTTAGTACCGAAATGGGGAAATAAGAAGCGGCAGAGCAAGACTCACTGATACAGCGATATCAACATCCACCTCCATTCATCCTATCGCTGGTTCTCCTCCATATTGTCCAGGAAGACGCCAAACCGTCTGGTAAGGGATTTGTTAAAGGAGCCGGATGATAAACACTACCTCCGCCTCAACGAAGTTACTAGCTGAACAGAAATAGTCAACATCCATTGGCAAGCGGCATGAAGGAACGATAAATCGTACAATTGAAATCTCGTCCACCTCGAAGGAAGTTGGGCGTCAACCATCAGGCGTCGAGAGCCGAGTATCGAGGTTGAGAATAGTCTATAAACCTTGTTCCTAGTCAACTTAAGCGAAGGTTGAGCGGCCAGTCGATACATATGTTGGAGAGGCGATTCGGTTTGCTTCGGCTGGGTGTTCCAGGCGATGGTTACGCGATAATTGAGCTTGAGCTGGATATTCAAAGCTTGGTGCCTAGGTAATGAATCTCAAGGCTCGACGAGCCAGCAGTCCCGTAAAGTGTCGAGGTGAGATGGAAGAAATGACGAAAGTCGATACGAGAGGGTAGTGGAGAGTTTCTAGGAACCCGATGCTTGAAATTTGACTGTAAGCTTGAACCTAGTAATACTAATCGATGATGTTGGATCGAGAGAGTTTCGGAAAGCCACAAACTTCAGCCTCAGGCGTGAGTCTTCAGTCGTGTCGAGTCGTGTCGAGTGTTACTGCGTCGTACTCGTTTGACATTAGTGGGGCAATGACGGGTCGACAAAGCCAAGCTAGTCCCGGGTCACAGAAGAAAGACCTGCGCGATAGATGAGACATATAGGGTCGGTGTCGACCGCCCAGGAGAAGGGAGGTCGGAAGCAGTCGAACAGACTTCCAGCTGTTGTTCGATATCCTCGGACATGTCGATTCAACGCGTCATCGACGTCATCCTCTCATCGTCCACCAGCGTCCTCGGCTCCAACACGAATGAACGAATGCGTCCGGAGCGTTGCTCGATTTCCATCCATGCGAGTACCGAGTAATCGACCTGGAGAACCGAATGGATCGCATACACGGATGTCCCGCACCAAGAACCTCCCAGAGCACAAATGGTCCTGAGCCACAGCTCTTCTCGGATCCCGCCTCTCCCCACCGCCTAACCAAATCAGCCTGATACAACGTTCATGGCGTCGATAGTATATGCTTGAGAGTCCGAGAGTCCGGGTATAGGCCGTTCCGAGTCTATTGTGGGCATGTGTACAGGTGTGAGGCGTCGAAATGTTCATATTCCAAGGTCGCATATATGACACATCCACGCCAATCCTGAAGGTCCAGTGCAAGCCAAAACCTCCTCGCGATGACCGACGCCCATGCCCAATCCAACGCCCAAGACCAAATACTGGTCTGCGTTGCGCTATGTGTCGATTTCTCTTCTTTCCCGCAGTGCTAGGAACAGGAGGGACGCGAGGTGGTGGGAATGAGACCATGAATTTGACGCGTTCATATCGTCCTGAACGAGGGCGTTGAGGACCATTTCGACCCCGTGTGGGCATATCAATGAATATGAGCTACGACGAGATGTATGCCAGTACCGGCCATGGAGCCGGGCCGGGAGGGCAGAGGGAGGACGATATTCTAGCTCCTCTGCCTCGTGTCTAGATCTCCAGAAACGTGTACCCAATCTTCGTGATTAAAGCATGTCTTCTCCATGTAAGTCGCCTTCGTCTTCTGCACCTTCGCCCACAGCGGAGAACGCGTGTGCGGTCAGATTTTCCGTCGCTGGTGTTGGACGTAAGGAAGGAACTAATCAAAACATAAATGTCAGCATTATGAACTAGTAGAGAAAGATGGGAAAGAAAGGTGAAAACGGCGACGACACGGTATAGAAGAACGACAAGCGTGCCAAAACTCGTCGGCAAAATGACTTGTCGCTCAAAACTCTACTGGGGGCTACCCAGACACCAACTCCTGAAAGAAATACAACATACCTCCGTATGGCACCGGACCTGTTCGTCTTCGAGCCTAAGCCAAGCCAACCCATGGATCTCAAGGCTGCAACCTGCCCCCCGCCCTCGAAGTCGAAAAAGCTTCACATTTTGAACTCATCCAATATTCTCCACTTCGAACCCCATATCCAGCCACAGACTACACGCAACGCCTGCATAACCCGGTGCCGTGCACGACTGCCAGTGCCTTGGACAAAGACGCGTATTGTCATCTTCGTTGGGTGGTCGCTGGTCTTGGTTTGAAGCTTGGGGTTTCGGATGTGTACGGAGGGGTGGATGTAGCCATTGATGGTACGAGAGCTTGTTCACGAGAAGAGTGATGCTGCGCGAAACTCTGTGCTTGACCTGCGTATGCTCTCGTCCAGCATGGGTAGTGGCGGGTTGACAAAACCCGCGAGTGATAAGAACAAGAGCCCAGGGACACGGATGAGACTCAAAGAGTCGACGTTGACATGATAGATATGATAGAAGATAGAGGAGAGGAGATAGTGAATCAGGATCGCGACGGTGGTTGTGGGTCGTGGTCGTGAGTCGTAGCCAGATGAATTGATAGAATCGGACAGGGGCCGGCCACCCGTCTGACGGTTCTTGAGAGCTTGATGCATTGATGACTGGCAAGATGACGATGACGGCGCCAACAACAGACTGCAGTCGAGGCGAATTGAGTGCTGGTTGAAGAAGAAAAGCAAGGGGCGTGTACTGTGTTCCGCGGATGTCCTGTCCATCGCCGACGCGTCCGCATCAACGCATCATCAACGTCATCTTCTCCTCCTCTTCGCCCAACAATCATCCGCCCCTCTCGTTACAACGTCAACCCAGACCCAAACGAACGCGACCTTCCATCCATGCCAGTCCCCTCCGAACAATCGACCCGAGCCATGCAGAGACCCAGACCAACAACCACACAGTGCACAAGATGTCCTGCCACAACTCCTCTCGAATTCCACCTCTCCTCACTACTTCTAACCGACGCCAACGCGATTATTCACAACGTTCCTGGCGTCTATACTGCGTCCCCCGGTAATCACTGGAAGATGCTTCACCAGTTTCCCTTGCACCTCCTGCAAGTTCCATCGAGCATCGTCGGATTTTCACAGAATGAGACCAGCCGAGGGCGGACTACATCCACCTCAATGATGATAGCTGGGATCATAGCGAGTTACGACGAGCTGGACACAAATAGTTAGTATCCAGTAGCAGGGAATAATGATGAATCATACATTTTGAGTCTCTTCCACTTTGAAGGAAGTTGGTGGTCGATGTTGATGTTAGAGGCTAACGTCAAACATTAAGCACCAGGTGCCGAGAAACCAGGAACGAGAACAAGATTGAAGCCAGCTTTTCTGTGTGTCTTCGTCAAAAGTCGAGTCATGAGAAAATGGATGTTGGAGACGTATTTCGGCCGACCATTGGTTGTTTCAGGCAATGGTGCCACGAAGGTTGAGCTTGAGCATGACCATTCGAAGCTTGGCGTCTACGTAGTAACGCTTGGGTTCTTGAAGGCTAGATGAGCCAACAACCCCTTCAAGCGTCAAACTGAGGTGGAAGCAAGGTGGAAGAAATAACAAAAAGTTGATATCGAGGAGGTAGTGGGGTCTGCCAATGAATTGACCAGCTTTCTAAAATCTATGCTTGAAGTTTGACTGTAAGCTTGAACCTAGAGAATACTGGTCGATGATGTAGGGTCGAGAACTGAGAATGCTTCAATCAAGACTCAAGTACTCAAGAGCCACTGTTGAAATATGAAAAGGTGATCGACTCATCATCAACGGTATCGGAGTCGGCCATCGGGAGACTATGTTGAATCGGAATTTTCGTCTGCATGATGCCATGAGGGCACATGACCCGGAACATATGTACCGGGACGGGCCGGTGGAACGACATCCAAATATCGATTCTCTGAGCTCTCGACCGATCTCTCTGTCCAGCTCAGTCAAGGCCGAAGGAAATAGACGCCTCTATGAAGCAGCTTGAAATTTATTGCTGGAATTCACTTGAAGTATTCGTTCTGGACACTCGCTCACCACCTCAATTGACCTCGACAGTCCGCGCTAACCAGACCAGGATTAACCACCATGCAAAGATTACAAGGACATGTTGGTGTCACCGCAGATCTCTAGTGGCATCTCATTCGATTGGGATTAAGCATCACTTTGGAATGGGGGATTCAGCCTCAAGCCAGTGCAAAGCTATGTTCAACTTGGCTGTGCGAGTTTCTCCGGCAGTCGCCAAAAAAAGCTCTTTGTGGCTCGTGCACTCGGCACTGCTAATGCGTGTAACACGTTCCTTGGTCTTATATTGAGAAGCGTCAACTCGAGCTCGCCCACCTTCCTTCCCCTGGTTGTCGTTTATGTCGAATGCAGCATTCAACACCCCCATCCTCCGCCCATGCTATGTTCAATCAGAGCAACCTGTCAAATCTAAGCGGGACTTTCACGCAGCAGAACAACAACATCAGTTATGGATCGGCTACTGGCCAAGGCGCGCCATTTATCTACTTGTTCAACAGTGCTCAAACTGACATTTGATCAATCTATGTTAGCTGGATTTGAGACCTTGACAAAGGCGACCGCTCCAAGCGCCTTCTACGACTACGGTCACCAATTTGACGTACCTCGATGCCACGAGAACACCCGAGTTGCTGTCCTCGAGAAGATATACGACTGGGTCGACCTCGTCATCGAGATAAAAGCATTCATTATGTGGCTCTACGGGGCCGCCGGTGCAGGAAAATCTGCCATCGCTCGCACTATGGCAGAGAAGCTTCACAGTCGACAGCAACTCCTGGCCACATTCTTCTTTTCTCGTGCAGATTCCGCCCGAAACCACATAAAATCAGTTATCGCAACTCTTGCTTACAATATTACGCTTTCTGTTCCGGAATCGTATCATATAATCACCGCTACGATCGAAAAAGATCCTCACATCTTTCACCGTCCATCCGCTCATCAGTTCGAGCATCTCATTCTTGGACCCCTTCACCAACTCTCCCTGCAGGGTGTTGCATACCCTACGGTCATTGTCATAGACGGCCTGGACGAGTGCTTAAACCACGAGGAACGGACCATCCTTTTGCACGTGTTCGCGAAAGCCACTGGACATTCTGTGCCACTGAAGTTTCTCATCACAAGCCGACCGGAAGTCCCGATTGCAAGGGTCTTCAACGCCACCCCTGTTGTCGAGGTATCCGCACGACACTCGCTAGACGACGAACCCGAATCGATGGAGGACGTGGAGTATTTCCTCTCTGCCAAGTTTGACGAAATCAAACGGACTCATCCTTCGAAGTGCCACATTTCGCAGGACTGGCCCTCATCACAAGCAAAAACAGATCTCCTGCAGAAGTCGTCAGGACAATTCATCTATCCCGCCACAATCATCAGGTACATCTCGTCACCGCGACATAACCCAATGCTCCGCCTCGACGTTGTCTTAAGATTGCGACCGCTCTCAGGAGAATCCCCTTTCGCACAGCTTGATGCGCTTTACAAGTATATACTACTCTCTTGCGAGAACGTAGAACTCGCCCTGCGCAACATTGGGATGTGCTTACTGTCGACACAAACAATGGTTGCCCCATGGGACTCTTCTAATCTTCCCTCTGAAATAACGACGCCAGCAAACACGGAACGAATCCTCGGTCTACATCCTGGCGACGTGCAGTGTGGACTGGAAGATTTGGGCTCCCTTATCGAATACAAGGGTGACCACATAGAACTTCGTGTCCTTCATGCCTCTCTTTTCGATTTCCTATCAGATCCCATTCGGTTCTCGGGCCTTCCATTCAGCCTTGCAGGTATCCACACTGATCTGGCCATTTGGTGCAGTTATCTTGACGTTCGTCATGGCAATGTTCAGATTGAGGACCTTCCGTGTGAGTCTGATATCTTATACCGCCTATTCCGCAGCTGGGAGAGAGCTCCTTGAATCTATGCTAATATTACACATCTGAGACAGATCGTTTATTCCAGTTATTCTATTCTTCAATATTACAAGCAAATCCTACGGAGGAGCTGGAGGAGAGGTTCCAACAGATGACCTTGCCCGAACCAGCTTTGCCAGACGGCAGCAATGTGCATTCTGACCATATTTTGTACCGTTACCCGTATGTCATCGATTATCTGCAAAACTCGGTACGTTCACTCCAGTATGAACCGTACCTCTGATTTGGCTGACATTAAATCAAGGCATTCAAAAACAGAAACGCGCTCTATAGTCGCCACCTTGGGCTCTATGAGCAATATGTCCTACCACTGCTACAGCTCTATGAGCGGCGTTGCCCAGGTTTTTGTGCTCGTCTCGCCCTCAGCTACAAGCGCCGAGATTCAGATCGCTCGTCCACCGAGATTTTGTGGGACAGACCTTTCGGTTTAGTCCCAATAGTCCATCCACAACGATGGGATCTGGGTAATCCTGAGTCGACCGGGATCTACGTGCTACGATCAGGAGTCCATCCACTTCTGGCATCCATCTTGGCCCCTCGGGTTCCCCAAATACACCTAGAAACAGCCTTATCCTGTCTACGTTATCTCCAGTCCGGCGGCCACTCTGTTAAGAGTCGAAAGTCACTGAAACCCCTTCTCAAGCCGAGATATTTCACGAGATTGAAGATGCGGCCAGCTTTTTCGCGTTTTCGAAAAAGACGACAACGCCATTCGAGTGGGCGCTGCTTATTGGATGTACAAGATTTCCATTCCACGTGGTGGGGCGATCACCAAGAGCGTCCCTATAGCTACATTGGGCTGGAGGACAGGGAGCTTGCGGGTGTGCAAGTTCTCCTCTGTTTCTTCAGCTACCGGACAGAGTACGCGTCTAACTATGACCTATGGTACACATACCGAGGCGCCCTGCAACTTCTCCCCCTCGTCCTTGTGAACGCTCCTCCTGATTCCCACCTCGCATCCATTGCCACCAACTGCACATTCAGCACCTTCTGCACCGCATACCCACGCGAAACAAGGAGAGCAAAGAAATCTATTACACGGTACCTCCGTCGATGTCGACCTATTAGAGCTATAAGGGAAAGGGTTGTTGTGGACGTTATGAGTGGAATGAATGTAGACTAGAGTTGGATAGTCACCTGGTATCTATGGACGCACAAGTCAGTGAAATTTAG
>Ga0247742_10001543_pt1 | contig 15937 bp, 9 predicted proteins | sample UWRJL208509C2_FD_180944 | JGI IMG/M metagenome (GOLD analysis project Ga0247742, IMG submission 180944) | Plant litter microbial communities from Arlington Agricultural Research Station in Wisconsin, United States - UWRJ-L208-509C-2 | ecosystem: Environmental > Terrestrial > Plant litter >...
CTTTTCATTAGGTTCTTCCACGGAGGCTGCGGCCAAAGGCCTGTGCAAAACGTCAACAGACGAAGCGACGGCAAAGGGCCGCATTATATCGGCCCTGCGCGCGGGGTACAGCGTGTTTATACGATAGAAACCGTCAATTGGACCGGTAACGCGATCAGTTGCGAGAAAACTCGGTAAATACCGCGATGACTTGTTCGATTTGCGTAGGGTTGACGTCCAGGTGCGTGACCAGGCGCAAGCGCGGCGCGGCACTGAGCTTGATCCCCCGCTCGGCGGCGAAGGCCTTGATCGCCTCGGCCCTGTCGCCCATCTGCACATAGACCATGTTGGTCTGCACGGGCTCAACGCTGTAGCCCGCGTCCCGCAAGCCAGTGGCCAAGGCTTGCGCGTTGGCATGATCGTCAGCCAGGCGCTGGACATTGTTGTCCAGGGCATACAGCCCCGCCGCCGCGAGAATCCCCGCCTGGCGCATGCCGCCGCCGACCATCTTGCGCAAGCGCCGGGCCTTGCCGATCAACTCGACCGAGCCGCACAGCACCGAACCGATCGGCGCGCCCAAGCCTTTGGACAGGCAGACCGACACCGAATCGAAATGCTGGGTGATCTCACGGGCGTCAACGTTCAGCTTGACCGCCGCGTTGTACAACCGCGCGCCGTCCAGATGCAGGGCCAGGCCGTGCTCGCGGGTGAATTGCCGGGCACGAACCAGATATTCCAACGGCAGGACCTTGCCTTGCATGGTGTTTTCCAGGGCCAGCAGACGGGTGCGAGCAAAATGGAAATCGTCCGGCTTGATCGCCGCCGCAACCTGGGCCAGGTCCAGCGAACCGTCGGCCTGCACTTCCAGGGGTTGCGGCTGGATCGAACCCAGCACCGCCGCACCGCCGCCCTCGTACTTATACGTGTGGGCTTGTTGGCCGACGATGTACTCCTCGCCCCGCTCACAATGGGCCATCAGCCCCAGCAGATTGCTCATGGTGCCGGTCGGCACGAACAGCGCGGCGGCGAAACCCAGGCGTCGGGCCAACTCGGCTTCCAGGCGATTGACGGTTGGATCTTCGCCATACACATCGTCCCCGGTCTCGGCGTTCGCCATCGCATCGAGCATGCCGGGGGTCGGTTGGGTGACCGTGTCGCTGCGAAGATCGATAACACTCATGAATCTGGCCTCGGTGTGCAGGGGGAAATCCCTTTCGAAGGGATTTACTGTGGTCGTGGCGGCCAATAATCAAGCCTCGGACGGGAAAAATGCCATAGAACCCAGCGAAAAAGTCGATGGCAATCATCTGAAAGCATGAATGCGCATGTCGGAAATATATGGTAAAAACTCTCCGCCGCCCGCGAATCGGGCGGCAAAAACGTTCTCAGGGCGGGGTGCAACTCCCCACCGGCGGTAATTGCGCGCAATGCGCATAGCCCGCGAGCGCTTGGTGACAGACCCGTTTTGACGGTGTCGGTCGGCAAGGTCAGCAGACCCGGTGTGATCCCGGGGCCGACGGTCATAGTCCGGATGAAGAGAGAACGGGATTAACGCCAAAGGGCCGTCTTCGCTTGCTTGAAGCGTGCGTACCCTTGAATCCCATTCGATTCATAACGCCCTGTTTTTCACACAAACAGGAGTCAGAACATGCAACCCACCGCAATCGATAGCAAAAGCAAACACCACCAGGGCGAGCGCGTTGCGTTCATCCAGGCCTGCTGGCACAAAGAAATCGTCGACCAGAGCCGTAAGGGCTTCGTCGCCGAAATGATTGCCCAGGGTTATCAGGAATCCGAGATCGATTTCTTCGAACTCGGCGGCGCCTTTGAAATCCCGCTGCACGCCAAGCTGCTGGCCAAGACCGGCCGTTACGCCGGCATCGTCGCTGCCGGCCTGGTAGTGGACGGTGGCATCTATCGTCACGAATTCGTCGCACAATCGGTGATCAGTGGCCTGATGCAGGTGCAACTGGAAACCGAAGTGCCGGTGTTCTCGGTGGTCCTCACCCCGCACCACTTCCACGCGGGCGAAGAACACCAGAAATTCTTCTTCAACCACTTCGTGCACAAAGGCCAGGAAGCGGCGAAGACGTGTGCGGATACGCTGAACAAGATTCGTGCGTTGCGTCGTAGCGAGCCGCGTGCGGTAGCTGTTTAAGCCCCAAAAACCTGTGGAGCGGGCTTGCCCGCGATGGCGTCGGGCCAGTCAATACAGATGTCGCCTGCCAGTCCGTCATCGCGGGCAAGCCCGCTCCCACAGGGGATTTGTAGTCTTCAGCCAAGGTTTTCGTCGGTCGTCGGCACGATCAGGATGCCGGCACGCAACCCGTTCTTGACCTTGGGATTCGGGAAGATGATCCGCGCACCAGGTTCTTCAATGATCCAGCGCGTCTGGGCGATGTCTTCGGCCAGCACGTAACCCACTTCCAGCTCCGAAAAATTCTCGATGTCCGGCGGCAAGTTCAGGCGGAAGCTGTCGCTGTGCTTGATGATTTCCCGGGCCACGCTGAACAGTTGCAAACCGTCGAGGCTCTCGTCGGCGAGCGCGGGCTCGTTGCCTTCGATGATTTGCTGCAAGCGTTTCTCCAGCAGCGAAACATTCACCCCCTGGTTCTGGCCAAACGGCCGGGCCTTGCCCAGCTCCAGGGTGAAGGATTCGGCGCCGAGCTTGTCGTAGGTGTAGGAGCTGAACACGATGGACGGCTTGTTCTGCAGCAGCACCGCTTCCATGCCGGCGGCGCGCAGGCGGGCCAGTTCCTGGCGGGAATGCGGGCGCCCTTCCTTCCAGGGGTACAGGGCGAACTGTTCGATCTTCGAACCACGAATGGCGGTGTGCAGGTCGTAATGCAAGCGACCACGGTCCGGCAAGCTAAAGAAACTGGCGGCCAGTCGCTCCAGCTCACAGGCACGCAGGGCCTCGGAGCCGCTGCTTTGTTCGTGGCGGCCGTTGAACAGCCGGTTGACGTCCTGCTCGACGAAACGCTCACCACGGCGTATGGCCTCGGGGTTGCCGAACAGGAACAGAATACGGGCGCGTGGCTTCAAGTCACCACGGGCAATGCCATTCAGGAGACGGTCGAGCAATTCGATCGGCGCGGTCTCGTTGCCGTGGATACCCGCCGACAGCAGCAGGTCCAGGCCATTGTCGCGAGCTTCCGGCGGCCGGACTTCCAGCGCGCCTTCGCTCAACCAGCGCATGCGCACGCCTTCGACAGTCAGTTGAGTCTTCTCCGCCGGTTCACGGCCGGCGAGGGTCAGTTCAAGCAGTTTGCCGAGGGCGAGCATAGAGCCGATTCCTTAGTGATCGTGGTTGCAATCCGGACCGTGGACGTGGTCGTCTTCGCCGACTTCAGCCGGTTCCATTTCCAGTTGCAGACTCACCAGATTAGTCGCCAATGGGCGCAGCAGCAGGTTGGCGTACTCGGCGTCGCCTTCTTCGACGTCCACGCCGATCAGCAACTGGCCACGGCCGTCGTGCTGGATCCACAGCTCTTTGCCTTGCCAAATGACCGCGACGCGGGTGCAGGAAGTTTCCAGTTGCGTGCCGTCGGTGTCTTCAAGGATCAGCTGCAGGGTATCGCTCATGTTTTTTTACGCTCTTGAGTGGAGGTAACACGGCGCGCTGGCTGTTCATCGACCGCCAGCGCGCCGGTGTTCAATTGATCTGGAATGGGTAAACCGCGCCCAGTTTAAGGATTTGCGTCAGTTCATCCAGTGCCGTCCGGCATTCAAGCAACAATTGCGGGTCCGCCAAGTCATTTTCAGTCATGCGGTCGCGGTAATGCTTGTCGACCCACTGGGTCAGATCGCCGTACAACGGTGCCGTCATGATAACCCCTGGGTTGACCGCCGCCAGTTCGGTTTCATTGAGCGCCACGCGAAGCCTCAGGCAAGCAGGGCCACCGCCGTTCTGCATGCTCTGCTTGAGGTCGAACACCTGCACGTCGCGGATCAGCCCGCCAGATTGGGTCAGGCCTTGCAAATACTGCCAGACCCGTTCGTTGCTGCGGCACTCTTCCGGAACAATCAACAGCATCGAGCCGTCAGGACGCGACAGAAGCTGACTATTGAACAGGTAGGACCGAACCGCATCTTCCACGGTCACCGCGGAACGCGGTACACACACAGACTGAAATTTCCCACCGACCTTGGCGAGTTTGCCTGCAAGCTCGGCCAGCATCTGTTCGGTCTCGAGGAACGCGTCCTCGTGATAGAACAGCACTTCACCGTTGCCCACGGCAATTACGTCATTGTGGAAAACCCCATGGTCGATCACCGACGGGTTCTGTTGGGCGTAGACCACGCCGTCATCGCTCAGGCCGTGCAGCCGAGCCACGGCCTGGGACGCTTCCAGGGTCTGGCGTGCCGGGTATTTCTGCGGCGCCGGGTAGCGGGTGTCGAACGCGCTGCGGCCGAAGACGAAAAACTCGACGCCAGCGTCGCCGTACTCGCGGCAGAAACGGGTGTGGTTGGCCGCGCCTTCATCGCCGAACTGCGCCACCGCCGGCAATGCGGCGTGATGGGCGAAGTGTTGCGGGTCGGCGAACATCGCCCCCAGCACACGGCTGGTGGTTGGGTGTTCGATACTGCGGTGGTATTTGCAGTTGAGGTTGGCGGCGGTGAAATGCACTCGGCCATCCGCAGTGTCGGCACTTGGGCTGACCGTGGCGGCGTTGGCCACCCACATGCTTGACGCCGAGCAACTGGCAACCAGCAATGGCATCGCGTCTTTAGCGGCGCGCTCGATCACTTGCGCGTCGGTACCACTGAAGCCCAGCCGACGCAGGGCCGCCACGTCCGGACGCTCTTGCGGGGCCAGCACGCCCTGCTGAAAGCCCATGTCCATCAACGCTTTCATCTTCGCCAGGCCTTGCAGCGCCGCTTCCTTGGGATTGGAGGACTGCTGGCTGTTGCTCTGGGACGCGACGTTGCCGTAAGACAAACCGCCGTAGTTATGGGTCGGCCCCACTAGACCGTCAAAATTGACTTCATAGGATTTCATCAGCGAGGCTCCACGAGAATCTGTTTTTATAGGCATCAGTAACAAGATTTGAGACCGAGGCGCGGCCATCGCCAGCAGGCTGGCTCCCACAGTGATTGCATCGCCAACGCAATGAGTGAACACCACTGAACCTGTGGGAGCCAGCCTGCTGGCGATGGGCATCACGCCATTTTCACACCCGGCGTCAGCGCGGCAGGCAACACCAGGCTCGGGGTTTCCAGCGACGCCACCGGGTACGCGCAGTAATCCGCCGCGTAGTAGGCGCTGGCGCGATGGTTGCCCGACGCACCGACACCACCGAAGGGTGCGCTGCTGGCGGCGCCCGTCAGTTGCTTGTTCCAGTTGACGATGCCCGCCCGGCTTTCCAGCCAGAACTGCTGGTAGCGCGCTTCAGAATCCGACAACAGACCGGCCGCCAGGCCGTAGGCGGTGTCATTGGCCTCGGCGATCGCCGCCTCGAAATCGACGTAGCGAATCACTTGCAGCAACGGGCCGAACAGCTCTTCATCCGGGCGATCCGCAACAGCGGTCACGTCGAGGATACCCGGCGTCAGCAACGCGGCCTGGGCCTGGGGCTGGGTCATTTCCAGCAACGCCACCGCGCCATTGGCCATCAGGTGCTGCTGCGCGTCGATCAAGGCCTTGGCCGCGCCGAGGGAAATCACCGAGCCCATGAACGGCGCTGGCGTCTGGTCGAAGGCGCCGACATCAATGCTGGCGCTGACCGCCACCAACCGCGCCAGCAGCGCATCACCCCAGGCACCCTGCGGTACTAGCAGGCGGCGGGCGCAGGTGCAGCGCTGGCCGGCGGAAATGAACGCCGATTGAATAATGGTGTAGACCGCCGCATCGAGGTCCGCCACTTGATCCACCACCAGCGGATTGTTGCCACCCATTTCCAGCGCAAGAATCTTGTCCGGGCGGCCGGCGAATTGCTGGTGCAGATGATTGCCCGTGCGGCTGGAACCGGTGAAGAACAAACCGTCGATGCCCGGATTGGCCGCCAGGGCGATCCCGGTTTCCCGGGCGCCTTGCAGCAAGTTCAGTACGCCCGCCGGCAGGCCGGCTTCGATCCAGCACTTGACCGTCAACTCGGCGACTTTTGGCGTCAGTTCGCTCGGCTTGAACAGCACGCTGTTACCCGCCAGCAACGCCGGCACGATGTGACCGTTGGGCAAGTGTCCCGGAAAATTGTAAGGGCCGAACACCGCGACCACGCCGTGCGGTTTATGACGCAACACTGCCGTGGCATCGCCCAACGGGCCACTCTTCTCGCCGGTGCGTTCGCGGTAGCTTTGCACCGAGATGGCAATCTTGTTGACCATGCTGGTGACTTCGGTGGCCGACTCCCACAACGGCTTGCCGGTTTCCTCGCCGATGCAGCGGGCCAGTTCGTCCGCGTGGTTTTTCAGGCTGGCGGCGAAGGCTTCCAAGACCGCGATGCGCTCTTCCAGCGTGCGGCGGGCCCAGCCCGGGAATGCCTGGCGCGCGGCTTGCACCGCCGACTCCACCTGCTCGACCGTTGCGCCCTGCCCGGACCACAGCACTTGCTGGGTCACCGGGTTCAAGGATTCAAAGGCTTCGCCCTGACCTGCCAGCCAACTGCCGGCGATGTACAACGAATTCATTATTTCGACTCCCGAGTAGCGGACAACGGTACGGCGCGCACCTGATCGCCGGCGTTGAGTTGCAGGCGCTTGGCGGTCAACGGGTCGACCACCAGGGTGCCGGCGGCGAAACGCGCCGGCGCGGCGGTAATCCGGCAATCTTCGCGCTTGCGGTTGTGAATCAAAAATGGCGTGGCGTCATCACCGGGCGTACCCACCGCCAGCACCAGCGCCTGGCTGTCGCGGACCGCGCGGATCTTGCCGGTTTCGCACTCGACCGCCGGGCCGGCGTCGAAAATATCGACGTAACCCTGATAACTGAAGCCTTCGCTCTTGAGCATCGACAAGGCCGGTTCGGTGTCGGGGTGAACCTGGCCGATCACGCTGCGTGCCCCTTCGGAGAGGAAGCAGGTGTACAGCGGAAATTTCGGCATCAGTTCGGCGATAAACGCCTTGTTGCCTACGCCGGTCAGGTAATCGGCCTGGCTGAACTCCATTTTGAAGAAGTGCCGGCCCAGGCTTTCCCAGAATGGCGAGCGGCCGGCATCGTCGGACATACCGCGCATTTCGGCGATGATCTTGTTGCCGAACAGTTGCGGGAACTCGGCGATGAACAGCATCCGCGCCTTGGCCAGCATGCGGCCATTGAGCCCGTTGCGGTAATCGGCGTGGAGGAACAGCGAGCACAACTCGGAGTTGCCGGTCAGGTCGTTGGCCAGGAACAGGGTCGGGATTTCCCGGTAGATGTTCAGTTCCTGGGAGGCGCTGACGGTCAGGCCGACCCGGAAGTTGTACCAGGGCTCACGCAGGCCAACGGCGCCGGCGATGGCGGAAATCCCCACCACCCGACCGTTATCGTCTTCGAGCACGAACAGGTAATCCGCATCACCGCGCCCGGCTTCGCCGCGAAAGGTCTTCTCGGCCCAGCCGACCCGATGGGCCAGACGTTCTTCGTTGGCCGGCAAAGTGGTCAGGCCGGTGCCCGTGCTGCGGGCCAGGTCGATCAGAGCGGGTAAATCGCTGCTGCGTACGGGACGAACAATCATGCTATCTCCTCAAACGGGCCGCTTGCGCCACCCGCGAAACTCGCTGTTTAAACCGCCACCAGGCGCACGCTGGCACCTTCGCCGACGCCCAGGGCTTCGGCCGCTTCCAGATCCAGGGTCACGGGTTTGCCCGGCGCATAATCGAGCTCGAGCAACACGGCGCGGTAATCCTGCAACTGGGCATTGGCCACCAGGTACTGGCGACCGGCGCCTTTGACCGGCTCGCCGATCTTCACCGGCACCACGCGGCTCTGGGCGATCGAACGAATCCCCGAGACCCGCGCATGCAGCGTCGGGCCACCGTCGAAGATGTCGATGTAATGATCGGTCTCGAAGCCTTCGCGCATCAGAATGTCGAAGGTGATCTGCGCCCGTGGATGCACCTGGCCCATCGCTTCCTGGGCGGAATCCGGCAGCAGCGGTACGTAGATCGGGTAATGCGGCATCAACTCGGCGAGGAACGTCCGGCTTTTCAGCCCGCACAGTCGTTCGGCGGCGGCGTAGTTGAGGTCAAAGAAGTTGCGGCCAATGGCATCCCAGAAGGGCGAGTCGCCGTTTTCGTCGCTGTAGCCGACGATCTCGGTCACCACCGAATCGGCAAAACGCTCCGGGTGGCTGGCGACAAACAGCAAGCGACCCCGGGAGTTAAGCTCCGACCAGGGCGAACCCACCAATTCCGGCAGCACGTAGAAACTGGTCAGCAGGCTGTTGCCCGTGAGGTCGTGGCACTGCGAGAGCACGTGGATCTTGTTGTGGATCTTCAGCTCGCGGGAGGCGTGGACGAAGGTCTCGTTGCGGAAGCTGTAGAACGGCTCCGAATAGCCGGCCGAGGCAACAATCGCCGAGCAGCCCGCGAGTTTGCCGGTAGCGGTGTCTTCCAGAACGAAGAAGTAGCTTTCCTCACCGTTGAAACTGACTTCCGCGGCGAACGACGCTTCGCTGGCGGCAATCTTGTCGCTCAGGCGTTCCACGTCGTCCGGCAAGGAAGTGACACCAATCGGGCTGTCCGCAGCCAGACGCTGTACCTCGCCCAGATCAGCCATTTGCGCGGGGCGCATCACCAGCATGGTGTCACTCCTTTCTCGAAAAATATCTATAGAAAACATGCCCGAATCCTGTGGGAGCGGGCTTGCCCGCGATGGCGTCCTGTCAGATAACGACGAAGTCGGCTGTCAGGTCCCCATCGCGGGCAAGCCCGCTCCCACAGGTATTGTGCCCGGCACATAACAATTGGGATCGACGCCTGACGGATCAGGCGTCGAAAGGTCTATCAGGCTTGCGTCAGCTTAGCGGCCGCGCGCTCGAAACGATCCAGACCGGCATCGATATCGGCGTCTTCCACCACCAGGCTCGGGGCGAAGCGCACCACGTCCGGACCGGCTTGCAGGACCATCAGGCCTTCACGCTCGGCGGCGTTGAAGATGTCCTTGGCCTTGCCCTTCCAGGCATCGCTGAGCACACAACCGATCAACAGGCCCATGCCACGGACTTGAGTGAACAGGCCGTATTTCTCGCCGATCTGCTCCAGGCGGGCCTTGAACTTGTCGTGCTTGGCATTGACGCCGGCCAGCACTTCAGGGGTGTTGATCACGTCGATGACCGCTTCCGCCACCGCGCACGCCAGCGGATTGCCACCGTAGGTGGTGCCGTGGGTGCCAACGACCAAGTGCTTGGCCAGGGCTTCGGTGGTCAGCATCGCAGCGATCGGGAAACCGCCGCCCAGGCTCTTGGCGCTGGTCAGAATGTCCGGCGTCACGCCGTATTGCTGGTAAGCGAACAGCTTGCCGGTGCGGCCCATGCCGGTCTGCACTTCGTCGAACACCAGCAGCGCGTTGTGCGCGGTGCACAGCTCACGGGCGCCTTGCAGGTATTCGAGTTCGGCGGGGATCACGCCGCTTTCGCCCTGGATCGGCTCCAGCACCACGGCGCAAGTCTTGTCGGAAATCGCCGCTTTCAGCGCAGCCAAGTCGTTGTACGGCACATGGGTAATGCCGGTGATCTTCGGACCGAAACCGTCGGAATACTTGGACTGACCACCGACATTGACGGTGAACAGGGTGCGGCCATGGAAGCTATTGAGGGCGGCGATGATTTCGTACTTCTCGCTGCCGTAGCGATCGAACGCCACGCGACGGGCCAGCTTGAAGGCGGCCTCGTTGGCTTCGGCGCCGGAGTTACAGAAGAACGCACGCTCGGCGAAGGTGGCGTCGATCAGCTTGTGTGCCAGGCGCAGGGCCGGTTCGTTGGTGAACACGTTGGACACGTGCCACAGCTTGTTCGCTTGTTCAGTCAGGGCACCGACCAACGCTGGATGCGCGTGGCCCAATACGTTGACCGCGATGCCGCCGGCAAAGTCGATCAATTCGCGGCCAGACTGATCCCAGACGCGGGACCCGGCGCCACGCACGGGAATAAAAGCCGCGGGCGCATAGTTGGGAACCATGATCTGGTCAAAATCGGCGCGTTCTACCGCAGCGTGCTCAACGGACATCGGAGTCTCCTGATGAGGAACACCCGCCTGAAACTGGCGAGCTTGGTGAGGATTGTAAGGACAGTTTTCAGCCCAGCCTTGCCGCCAAGCGACAACTTCTTATAGCGCAAACCCCGGTTTTTCGCGGGTTTACGGCAATGCGACATATACCGTCGCAATGGCGCAGTTTAAACCGCTGCGCGGGATGAGCGGCAACACTGGCGAGATTTAGATTTCGGTCGCCGGGGATCATGTTAACGAGGCGAAGAGATCAAGTGCGGTAACTATGTACCGCACCTTCCTTCGTCAAAACGGGCTTGCTTGGAGGACTATCCATTCAAGGACAAACCCGATGCACGCTTCCATTGAGTCAATGACACCGGTCTGGCCAAACCACCCGGACACCCATCACGACCACCTGCTCGATAATCTGCCGCCGTGGCTGCTCAAGACGTCGGCCCCACGCCGGACGGAACTGGGCAAAGCCGTACCTCGCCTGCCCGATGAGTTGCGCAAGGCCTCGGCCGCGCAACAACGCATCCTTAAACAGCTGAGCGCCGACTACTGGACCGCCCAGAACGATGTGGACGAACGCTTGAAGCGCCTGCAGGATGCCCGGGCCTTCGGCGAACCGCTACTGCGCAATGCGATCAAGCAACACTGTGGCCTGGACCTGGACGTGAATGCCACGCACCTGCGCTTATATATTCCGCTCTCAATCCCCTGGTTCCCGATCAAATCCGGCGCCGCGCGGACCTGGACCGTCTCCCTGCTGGATGCCGCCCTGCACAACTTCGAACGTTCGGAAACCCACGACAGCGCCTACGAACCGGATTCGACCTACATCACCTCACCCACGCCGTTTGGGCACTTCGACGTCCTGAGTGACATCAAGGCCAAACTGACGATCCCGGCGTTCACGGCGTTGTGCCGCGAACTGGATATCGGCGGGCAATACCAGGTCTGGCTCGAAGACAACCTTGGGGTGAGTAATCCGGTGGTGGCCGCCGTCTTGCGTCCACAGGTCGACCAAAGCCAAAAAGCCGCGCTGCGCGTGGCGCTGGAATGGGCGCTGCTGCACAAGCACCTCCAGGAAGACGCCTACCGATCCGTGCTTGGGCTGGTGGAAGGCACATCGGGAACTCAACTCCATGGCCAGCCGTTGCGCTGTCATGATTTGACGATGATGGCCGCGCGACTGACCGGCATCGTCCTGTTTGCCCCGGACCTGGAACAGCATCGGGGGACCGTGCGGGTGATCGCCTATATTCCCGACGATCCGCAGCATCCGCTCAAGGAGTACCCGTCCAGCGGACACTTCATGACCGAACTCAGTCAGAAATTACGCGCCAGTGACTACCAGCAATTCTTCAGTCGTTTCGTCGACCATGGCGATCGTGGCTATTTCTTTGCCAACCTCAACAGTCGTCTGACAAACATTACCTGGCACGCCCGCGCCGCCGGTGACCCGCTGCCTTCATGGCGCGAATCCCCCGCCAAGCGCAGCAACCTGCAGTTTTCCGCCGTGCCCATCGCGGGCAATTTCTGGCAACACCTTTATCAACGCAAGCTCGACAAAATCCTCAATGACGCGCGCACCCTAGCCGTTTCAACCGCCAGCGCTGATCGGAACGCCCGTTGGGAGTTGTGGGATTCCTTCAGCCGCATCGCCGCGACTCTGCTGCAAGTCGCTGCTTTTGTGGTGTTGCCTTTTGTGCCGGTGCTGGGCGAGATGATGATGGCCTACATGGCGTATCAACTGCTCGACGAGGCGTTCGAGTCCATCGTCGAGTGGTCGGAAGGCCTGACCCAACAAGCCTTGGAGCACACACTCGAATTCATCGAAGCCATCGTCCAGCTCGGCGCATTTGCCGCTGGCGGCAGTATCGTTGCGGGCGAGTTTCGCCAAGTGATGCCCCAGGATTGCGTGGCGTTTATCGATCGCTTTCTCGCGGTCAAATCCGCCGACGGGCGCACCCGCTACTGGAACGGCGACCTCAAGCCCTACGAGCAAGCCATCACGCTGCCAGAGGGGAGCCAACCCGACGCGCTCGGCTTACACCACCACGATGGAAAAACAATCCTGCCGCTGGATGGCGAACACTATGAAACGGTGTACGACACAACGAGAGCGCAGTACCAGATTGCCCACCCGACACGGACGGAGGCCTATCAACCGCGACTCAAACACAACCGCCACGGCGCCTGGCAGACCGAACTCGAACAGCCGCTGAAGTGGGACCGTCGCCAGTTGCTGCAACGCCTCGGTCATGTCGCCGATTCGCTGTCCGAGGGCGAGCGCGAGCAAGTGCTCAGGATCAGCGGTTACCACGAAAACACCCTGCGCCGGATGCATGTCGACCAGCAAGCCTTGCCGCCGCTGCTGGCCGACACGCTCAGGCGTTTCAAGATCAACAAGGAGGTGCAAGCCATTATCGAAAGCGGCGCCAGTCACGACGCCGAGCGCGCGATGTTGTTCGACGCACGTTACCGGGCACAGACGGTTACCGTCGATCCGCTGGCCCAGCACTTGATGGATGCGACACCGGGGCTGCCGGGCGTTGTCGCCGAGGAACTGCTGGACGCGGCAACCGAAGCCGAATGGCAACAACTGGAACAAGGCACCGTCGCCCCTCGACTCAAGGAACTCGCGCGCTGGGCTGACCAACAGGTGCGCGCCGTGCGTGCCCGGGAAAGCCTGGAGTTGGGGATCGAACCTCATCTCGATGCCGACCGCGCGGCGCTCTTCACCCTGCCGCGCTTGCCGGGCTGGTCAGGTGATGTGCGGATCGAGATCAAACGCTATTCCCTCGACGGTGAAACCATCGACCATGTCGGCCGATCCGAAGCACCCCACCGCGCGGTGCTGGTGCAACGGGTCGACGGTGACTATCAGGCTTTCGATGAGCGGGGCCAGCCGCTGTCCGGCGCCGCTGACCTCTATGATTGCCTGCTGCTGGCTCTGCCCGTCAGCGAGCGCACAGCGATGAGGCTGCGGACTGGGCAAGGTCCGCGATTCAGGCAAATGATCGTCGAACACCTCCCGAACCACGAAGAGCTGCAAGCGATCCTGGCTCGCGACCCTCTGCGCAAACCGCAGTACGACCCGCAAACCATGCGATTGCCGGGCGGTGCCGATGGCTATCCCAACGGCCATCCCGGTGCAACGGCACTGCAAGAGTATGTCCGCGCCCTCTACCCGTCATTCGATGCGCCGCAGATCGAGGATTTCATCGTTCAATTGCACGCTCATCCCTCCGGAGCGCGGGCAGAGTTGTCTCGTCTGCAAAACGAGTTCAGGCAGATGAGCGACGTTCTAAGGCACTGGATCGACGCGACGCCGATGTTTCACCCGGAAACCGGAGCCCCGCTCAACGCCCGCCAGTTGTCGGCGGCCAGATACAACCGTGAGCGCTTTGCCAATGCCCTGCAACAAAGTTGGCGCCGCCAAACCGCGCTCAACGACGACGCCGCCGATGTGGCTGATCGCGGCTACATGTTCAGGTTCACACGGCCGATCATCGGCGACTTGCCAGTGATCGAGGCGGACATGAGCCACATTGCCTACCTGACCCTCGAAGGCAACCCGGCGACACAGGGTGCCGGCCAGTTCCTGCGCCGCTTCCCTGGCCTGCGACGCATGGAAGTGCGCAATATTCCCTTGAACACGCTGCCGGACTTCCTGTCGTCACTGCCCCATCTCGATCAATTGATCCTCAGTAACTGCGGCATCACCTTGACCGCCGAATCCGAGGCTGTGCTGGCGTCCTTGAGCCGGCTGCGGACGATTGAGCTGTATAAAAACCCCTTGGGTCGGGTGTTCAGTATCGAGGGCATGACGCAACTGGACTACATCGACCTCGGCCATACCGGTATTACCCGCCTGCCGCCCGGTTTCCTCAACCACCCCACCCTTGAAACGGCGGTGTTCTCGGAAAACCAGCTGGCCGAGCTGCCGGCGCCACTGTTCCAGCTACCGGCGAGCAAAACCACGGGCTTTGATTTTTCCGACAACCCGCTGAACGTCGAAACCCGGAACCGGATCAAGGACTACTTCCAGCAAACCCGTGAAGACTTCGGTGTGCAAGCTGAACAAGCGGATATCGAACGGACCACCGCCCTGTACCCAAACCTTGATCGTGAATACGCCAGCGCGTTTGTGTACCAACTGCCCGGGAACCTTGAGACTGGCCGAGTCGAACTCACCCGCCTGGAAGCTGAATACGCAACCCTGACCGACACGCTCGCCGCCTGGACCGCCAACACTCCCCAAGTCGACCCCGCCAGCGGCCAGCCGTTGACCCCGGAGCAACTGCTGATCGAGCACTACACTCGGGACGAATTCAAACGCATCATGGAACAGGCCTGGCGTCGGGAAACCCCGCTGGATGATTTCAGCCAGGATCTGGTGCCTTCCCATGAAATCGACCTGTCACTGGTGATCCATGGAGAATTGCCTACCTTGAGCGCCGACTTCAGTCACATCTCCCACCTGTATTTGCACAGCGTCGGCGGCCAGACCACCCTCGGCGAGGGTTTCCTGAGCCGTTTCCCCAAGCTCAAGGGCCTGACGATTCGCAACTACCGCCTGAATAATCTTCCGTCAGCCCTCTTCAATATGGGCGAATTGACGGCGCTGGTCCTGCTCGACTGCCGCATGAGCCTGACCACGGACACCGTGGCCGCACTGGCGGGCATGGAGCACCTGGATTTTCTGGACCTGAGCGGCAACCCGCTGCTGCTGACACCGGACATCAGCCAGATGCCGCGACTGGCCACCCTCAACCTCAGCGAGACGCACATCACGGAACTGCCCCCTGGGCTGCTGCAATTGCAATCACTGGACATCGCCAACCTGAGCGACAACGCCATTCGAGAGCTGCCCAGCGATCTGCTCGAACTGCCCATGGAAATTGCCGAGAGCATCAATCTGCGCGGCAACCCGTTTTCCGAGCGCAGCCTGCAACTGCTTGGGGATTATTTCAGGCAGACCGGCGTCGATTTTGGGGTTGAGGAAATCATCGAATCCGCAGAAATGGAGGTCTCTAACTCAGACGATTCCGCGACCGAACTTTAAAGGACGGCAGTCTGCGGGCATCACCCGACGCGGTTGAGTCAGCCGCGTTCTGATGGCACTGACGACAACTCGAACGGGCTGCTGCTGCGCCGCTGGTTGCGATCTTCCCGCGGCGTGGCGCCGAAGAAATTGCGGTAGGCGCTGGAGAAATGCGGCCCCGATGAAAAGCCGCACGACAGACCGATCTGGATGATCGACTTGCTGGTTTGCATCAACATCTGCCGGGCCTTGTTCAGGCGCAGTTCCAGGTAGTACTGGCTCGGCACACGGTTGAGGTATTGCTTGAAGATCCGCTCAAGTTGCCGACGGGACACGCACACGTGCTGGGCAATTTCGTCGGTGGTCAACGGTTCCTCGATGTTGGCTTCCATCAGCAACACCGCCTGTGTGAGCTTCGGATGGCTGGAGCCGAGGCGGTTTTGCAGAGGGATACGTTGGCGTTCGCCGCCTTCACGGATGCGTTCGACCACCAGTTCTTCGGACACGGCGCCGGCCAGTTCGGCGCCGTGATCCCGGGCCAGCACCGCCAGCAGCAGGTCGAGCACCGACAGGCCGCCGCACGCTGTCAAACGGTCGCGATCCCAGTCGAACAGATGGCTGGTAGCGATGACTTTCGGGAAACGCTCGGCGAAATCGTCCTGCCAACGCCAGTGCACGGCGGCGCGATAACCGTCGAGCAAACCGAGTTGTGCCAGGGGGTAAACGCCGGCGGACAAACCACCGATCACACAACCGGCGCGCACCAGTTGTTTCAGC
>Ga0247742_10001544_pt1 | contig 15933 bp, 16 predicted proteins | sample UWRJL208509C2_FD_180944 | JGI IMG/M metagenome (GOLD analysis project Ga0247742, IMG submission 180944) | Plant litter microbial communities from Arlington Agricultural Research Station in Wisconsin, United States - UWRJ-L208-509C-2 | ecosystem: Environmental > Terrestrial > Plant litter >...
GCGCCCGCGGCCGTCTCCCAGCCTGCCGCGGTGAGACCTCGGCGCTTGCCGAGCAGGGCGAGGAAGATCTTCGCCTTCTGCTCGCCGAAGCCGGGCAGGGCGTTGAGCCGCTTCAAGATCTCGGCGCCGTCGGGGTCGCCCTGGGTCCAGATGTTCTCCGCGCGACCGCCCCAGTCGGAAACGACGGCCGCGCACAGCGCCTGAACGCGGCCGGCCATCGAGCCAGGGAACCGGTGCACCGCGGGCGACTGCTTCATGACCTCGACGAAAGCCTCCGGCTCGTATTCGGCGATGGTGCCGGCGTCGAACGCTCCCAGCCGGCCCTTGAGCTTCGCGGGACCGGCGAACGCGGTCTCCATCGGCACCTGCTGGTCGAGGAGCATGCCGACCAGGAGGGCCAGCGGGTCGGAGGAGAGCAGTGCGTCGGCGTCGGCGTCGCCGGTGATGTGCAGTTCGTGGGCCATGCGATCCATCGTGCCACTTGACCTTGCCCCGTGGGTCAGGGTTTAGCGTTGCGTCCATGAGGATCGGAGAGCTCGCGCGGAGTGCGGGCGTGACAACGAAGGCCGTGCGCTACTACGAGTCGGTGGGGCTGCTCGACGCCGAGCGGCTGCCGAACGGGTACCGGGACTACGACGAGTACGACGTGCGGCTCGTGCGCGAGGTTCGCAGTCTGGCGGCGCTCGGAATCCGGGTGGAGCAGGCGAAGCCGTTCCTCGAGTGCCTGGTCTCCGGGCGCGACAAGGGCGACGACTGCGCGGCCCCGCTCGTGGTGTACCGCTCCGTGATCGAGGAGCTGGACGAGCGGATCGCCGACCTCTCCAGCCGCCGGGAATCGGTGGCCGTGGCACTCGCCGCGGCAGAGAAGAGGAGCTCGTGAGCCTGCAGGACGTGACGGATGAGACCTTCGAGGAGGTCGTGCTCGGGGCATCCGGGCCCGTGCTCGTCGATTTCTGGGCCGAGTGGTGCCCGCCCTGCCGGGTGCTCACGCCGATCCTCGAGAAGATCGCGGAGGCGCACCCGGAGATCACCATCGTGAAGCTCAACGCCGACGACAACCCCTGCGCGGCGATGGCCTACCACGCGCTGTCGCTGCCGACGATGAAGGTGTTCGAGGGCGGCGAGGTCGTCAAGACGATGGTCGGCGCGAAGCCGCAGGGCGCGATCGAGGCCGACCTCGCGGCATACTTCTGATGTGACGCACCAGCTCAGCCGCGACGAGGCTCGCCGCATCGCGGTGCGCGCCCAGTTGCTGGATGCCCGCCGCCCCGCCGAGCTGGTCGACACCGTGCGCCGGCTGGCCTTCGTGCAGCTCGAGCCCACCGCCGCCGTCGCCCCGACCGCAGATCTCGTGCTGTGGAGCCGACTCGGCCAGGCGTACGAGCCGCAGGACCTCACAAGCGCGCTCGAGGTCGACAACTCCCTCTTCGAACTCGCCCTGCTCGTGCGCCCGATGGGCGACCTCCCCCTGTTCCGCGCCGAGATGGACGGGCCGCCCAAGTACGAGTCGACCGCGCGCTGGCTCGACGACAACGACGAGTTCCGACAGGACATCCTCGACCGCCTGGAGGTGGATGGTCCGCTCACCTCGCGCGAGATCCCGGACACGAGCATCGTCTCCTGGCCGTCGAGCGGCTGGAACAACAACCGCAACGTGATGATGATGCTCGAGTGCATGATGATGCGCGGCGACATCGCGGTCGCGCGGCGCGAGGGCCGCGACCGGCTGTGGGACCTGGCCGAGCGCGTCTACCACTCGGACACGCCGACCGTGCCGCTCGACGAGGCGCTGCGGATCCGGGCATCCCGCAGGCTGCAGGCGCAGGGCGTGGTCTGGGACAAGACGCCCGATCTGCCGGTCGAGACGACCAGGGTCGGGGATGCCGGCGAGCCCGCGACGATCGAGGGGCTCAAGGGCACGTGGCGGGTCGATCCTGCTGCCCTCGACCAGCCGTTCGAGGGCCGCACCGCACTGCTCTCCCCCTTCGACGGGCTCGTGCGCGACCGCCGCCGCATGAAAGACCTTTTCGAGTTCGACTACACGCTCGAGATGTACAAGCCCGCCGCCAAGCGCCGCTGGGGCTACTACGCGCTGCCGGTGCTGCAGGGCGACCGGCTGGTCGGCAAGGTGGATGCCACGACCGACCGCGCCCGGGGCGCCCTCGTCGTGCACGCCGTCCACGAGGACGAGCCGTTCTCGCACGCCGAGCTCGACCTCGAGCTGCGGTCGCTCGCGGACTGGCTAGGGGTGGAGCTCGCCCGAGCGGAGGATTGACTCCATCTTCTTGCCGCGCGCCAGCTCGTCCACGATCTTGTCGAGGTACCGGATCTTCTGCATGAGCGGGTCTTCGATCTCCTCGACCCGTATGCCGCAGATCACGCCGGTGATGAGCGAGGCGCTGGGGTTGAGGCGGGCATCCGCGAAGAAGTCGGTGAAAGTCGTCTTCGCGTCGATGTGCTTCTGGAGCTCTGCCTGGTCGAAGCCGGTGAGCCACTCGATGAGCTCGTCGAGCTCGGCGCGAGAGCGGCCCTTCTTCTCCACCTTCGTGACGTACAGCGGGTACACCGTGGCGAAGGGCATCGAGAAAATCCTGCTCATGGTTTCAGCGTAGCTATCATTCGAGGATGCTGGTCGAACACCGTGGGCTTCGCCCGCAGCTCCACCCCACCGCGTACGTCGCTCCCACCGCCGTCGTGAGCGGGGACGTGACCGTGGGCGCCGGGGCGCGCATCCTGCACGGGGCGGTGGTGACCGCCGAGGACGGCGCCGTGGTGCTGGGCGAGAACGTGGTCGTGATGGAGAACGCGCTCGTGCGGGGGCGGGCGGGGCATCCCGCTGTCGTCGGCGACGCCGTCCTGATCGGGCCGCACGCGCACGTCAACGGCAGCACCATCGGCTCCGGGGTGTTCATCGCGACGGGAGCCTCGCTCTTCCCCGGGTCGGTCGTGGGCGACGGCGCCGAGGTGCGCATCAACGCCGTGGTGCAGGTGAACACCCTGCTCGAGGCGGGCGCCGTCGTGCCCATCGGCTGGGTCGCGGTGGGCGACCCCGCGCAGCTCTTCTCCCCCGACCGGCACGACGAGATCTGGGCGGTGCAGCGCGAGCTGGACTTCCCGGGCACCGTCTACGGAGCTACGCGCGAGACCACGATGGCCCAGCTCATGGCCGGCCAGTCCGAGTTCTACGGTGCGCACCGCGATGACACTGTTATCGGCTGACGCTCCCGCGGCGCGGCTGCGGTTCGGCCCCGGGGCCGAGGGCATCGAGCGCATGGAGGCCACGTTCCGCGGCGGCGGCTTCGAGCCGCACCGGCACGACCGGTACGCCATCGGCGTCACGCTGCACGGCGTGCAGAGCTTCCAGTACCGGGGGTCGCAGCACTGGGGGCTGCCCGGCGAAGGGCACATCCTGCATCCCGACGAACTGCACGACGGTGTGCCCGGCACCGAGGCGGGGCTGCGCTACCGCATCGTCTACGTCGACCCCGCTCTCATCCTCCGGGCGCTCGGCGGCGGCCCGCTGCCCTTCGTCGCCGATCCCGTGGTCTCGCGGCGCGCGATCACGCCGGCGCTCGTGTCGAGCCTCCGCGACCTGGACGAGCCGCTCACCGAGCTCGCGGCCGTCGAGCTCGTGACCGCGCTCGCGGACAGCCTGCGGCGCGACTCCTCCGACCGCCCGGGCCGCCGGGGGCCGCTCGCGATCGAGGCCCTGTCGCGGGTGCGCGAGCTCATCACCGACGATCCCGCCGTGCAGCACTCCCTGGTGGAGTTCGAGGCGCTGTCGGGCCTCACCCGCTGGGAGGTCGCCCGGCAGTTCCGGGCCGCGTACGGCACGAGCCCCACCCAGTTCCGGATCATGCGCCAGCTCGACCGCGCCCGTGCGCTGCTCCAGCGCGGCGAGACGCTCGCCACTGTGGCAGCGGAGGCCGGGTTCGCGGACCAGAGCCACCTCGCGCGCCTGTTCAAGCGCACCTACGGCATCACGGCTGCCGCCTGGAAGGACGCCGTCGCACAACCGTTCAAGACGAGCGGCGCCGCGGCCAGCTAGAACTGGAGCATGGCAACAGGATTCATCGGGCTCGGCATCATGGGGCAGCCGATGGCCCTCAACCTCGCGCGGGCGGGCGAGGAGCTCGTGGTGTGGAACCGGTCCCCCGCCCGGTGCGAGCCGCTGCGCGATGCCGGAGCGCGAGTCGCGGCGGCGACGGCCGAGGTGTTCGCCGAGGCATCCACGGTCGTTCTCATGCTTATCGATGAGGACGCCACCGACGCGGTGCTCTCGCGCGGAACCGCCGAATTCGCGCGGCTCGTCGCGGGCCGCACCGTGGTGCAGATGGGCACGATGTCGCCGGGCTACTCGCGCGATCTGGAGGTCGACGTGCGCGCTGCGGGCGGGAGGTACGCCGAGGCGCCGGTCTCCGGGTCGAAGGTGCCGGCCGAGAACGGCATGCTCGTGGGGATGCTGGCGGGCGACCCGGAGACGGTGGCCGAAGTAGCGCCGCTCCTGGCGCCGATGTGCCACGAGGTCGTGACGTGCGGCGCCGTGCCCGGCGGCCTGCTCACCAAGCTCGCGGTCAACATCTACCTGATCACGATGATCACGGGCCTCGTCGAGGCCGTGCACTTCGCGCAGCGGCAGGGGCTGGATGTCGCGACCGTCGCCGCGGTGCTCGACGCCGGGCCCATGGCGAGCCCGATCTCGCGGCTGAAGCTCGCGAAGCTCGCCTCCGAGGACTTCTCCGCGCAGGCGTCCATCGCCGACGTGCTCAAGAACAGCCGGCTCGTGGCGGAGTCCGCGCAGGAGGCCGGCATCGCCGCACCCCTCCTCGAGGAGAGCTACGCGCTCTACGCCGAGACGCTCGCGCTCGGCGAGGGCGGGTCGGACATGATCGCGGTATTACGTGCGATCGAGGCGCGCACCGCCCGACTCAGCGCCCCATAGCCCCGCGGAAGAACCCCGCGAGCCCCGCGGTGTCGTGCAGCGGCAGCACCGCGGCGACGTACTGGTCGGGCCGCACGACCACGATCGCCCCGCGCCGGTCGACACCGCGCTGCTCGAAGATGTCGTCCCGCGGGTCGACCGCGTACACCTTCTCGTAGTCGAGGAGGCGGAACGGGCCGGTCTCGGGCAGGAACACCCGCGGCACGGCTGCGAGATCCACGTCGGTGTGCGCGCCCTGGTAGACGACCTTCACGTCGAACCACTCGTCGAAGTCGACGCCATCGGGGGTCAGCCCGGCCAGCCACTCGGCGAGCTCGGGGGTCGCGCCCGCCTCGTCGGCGAAGACGTAGATGCGCCACCGCGCGTCGGCCCTCGCGTGGTGGCCGAGCTGCAGCGGGTTCGTGTCGCTCACCCGCACCACCGGCGCCGACCGGAACCGCTTGCCGATCGGGAAGCCCGTCGCGAGCGCCTGGTGCTCCGTGCCGCCGAGGATCATCGACCGCCCGTACTCCGTCATGAACCCCGCGGGGAACTCGGCCGTCCGCACGTAGAACTCCTCCAGCTCCGCGGGGTCGGCGAGGTCCTCCGGCTTGGTCGCCATGAGCGTCGACCACTGCTTGTCGAAGTCGATCAGGTTCTTCGCCACGACCTGCCGCTCGGCGGAGTAGGTGTCGAGCAGGCTCTCCGGCGCGCGCCCCTGGAGCACGTGCCCGAGCTTCCAGCCGAGGTTGAAGCCGTCCTGCAGCGACACGTTCATCCCCTGCCCGGCCTTGGCGCTGTGCGTGTGGCAGGCGTCGCCGGCGATGAACACATGAGGGCTCCGGATGCCGACGGCCGAGGCATCCACGTCGTCGAAGCGGTCTGTCAGCCGGTGGCCGACCTCGTAGACGCTGTGCCAGGCCACGTTCTTCACGTCGAGCCGGTAGGGGTGCAGGATCTCGTTGGCCCGCGCGATGATCTGGTCGATCGTGGTCTCGCGCACGGCGCCGTTGTCGGCCGGGTCGACCTCGCCTAGATCGACGTACATGCGGAACAGGTGCCCGCCCTCGCGCGGGATGAGCAGGATGTTGCCCGCTTCCGACTGGATCGAGCACTTCGTGCGGATGTCGGGGAAGTCGGTGACCGCGAGGGTGTCCATCACGCCCCACGCGTGATTGGCGCTGTCGCCCGCGAGGGTGCGGCTGATCGAGTCGCGCACCCGGCTGCGGGCGCCGTCGGCACCCAGGACGTACTTCGCCCGAACCGTGCGCTCGGCGCCGTCCTTGCGGACGCGGACCGTCACGGGGTACTCGCCCTCCCCCACGGACAGGTCGAGGAACTCGTACCCGTAGTCGGGCGTGATGCGAGCGGGGCCGTTGGCCATGTACTCGGCGAAGTAGTCGAGCACTCGGGCCTGGTTGACGATGAGGTGGGGGAACTCGCTGATGCCGCTCGGGTCGTCGACGGCCCGTGCCGCGCGGACGATGCGGGACTTATCGTGGGGGTCCGGCTTCCAGAAGGCCATCTCGGTGATGCGGTAGGCCTCGGCGGTGATGCGGTCCGCGAACCCGAAGGCCTGGAACGTCTCGACGCTGCGGGCCTGGATGCCGTCGGCCTGGCCGATCACGAGACGGCCCTCGCGGCGCTCGATGATGCGGGTCGTGACATCCGGGAACTGCGACAGCTGTGCCGCAGCGATCATGCCGGCCGGTCCGCTGCCGACGATCAGGACGTCGACCTGGTCAGGGAGTTCGGCGGGCCGGTCGATGCCGACGCCCGCGGCGGGCTGGGTACGGGGGTCGCCCGAGACGTAGCCCCTGTCGTGAAACTGCACAGTTCCCTAACCCGGGAGAGCGGACACCTCTCTCCACTTTCAAGATATAACTCACCGGGGGGCTTGCCGCAAGACCCCCCTCGCGGCGGATGATCGATGACCGTGACTACCAGCGCCTTCGATCTGCCCGCCCGTCTCTCCGCCAAAGCCGACCCCGCCCTGATCGCCGCCGACGAAGCGCATTTCGCCGCACTGGCCGCAAGCCTCGACCGGTCGGTCGCCGAGCTCTCCGAGCGATTGGATGCCGAGCGCAAGGCACCCGGCGGCAGCGGCCAGGCTGCCATGGAGCGGGACCTCGAGGTGCACCGCCTCACCGCACGACTGCGCGCGCTGCGGCGCTACGGACTAGACCTCTGCCTCGGGCACATGGTCGCCGCCGACGGCGACGAGCCCGTCTACGTCGGCCGGTTCGGCCTCACCGACAGCGACGGCCGGCGCCTCCTCCTCGACTGGCGCTCCCCCGCCGCCGAGCCGTTCTTCGGCGCCACGCACGCCAACCCGATGGGGCTCGCGAGCCGCCGCCGCTACCGCTGGACCCGCGGACTGGTCACCGACTACTGGGACGAGGTGTTCACGGCCGACGGCTTCGAGGGCCATGCCGCAGCGCTCGACGACCAGTCCGCGTTCATCGCGAGCCTCGGCAGCAGCCGCTCCCCGCGGATGCGCGACGTGCTCGGCACCATCCAGGCCGACCAGGACGCGATCATCCGCGCCGGTGCTCGCGGCGCCCTCGTCGTCGACGGCGGGCCCGGCACGGGCAAGACCGTCGTCGCCCTGCACCGCACCGCGTACCTCCTCTACTCCGACCCGCGCCTGAGCCAGGGCCACGGCGGCGTGCTCTTCGTCGGCCCCAGCCACGGCTACCTCGCGTACGTCGACGACGTGCTGCCGAGCCTCGGTGAAGAGGGCGTGCACACCTGCACCCTGCGCGACCTGGTTCCCGAGGGGCGCACGGCGGTTGACGATGACCCGGATGCGGCCAGGCTCAAGTCCTCCGCCGAGCTCGTGCGCGCGGTGGAGACCGCCGTTCGCGTCGCCGAGCTCCCGCCCACCCGCACCGTGACCGTCGAGACCGCGTGGGCCGACCTCCGGATCACGCCCGCCGACTGGGCGGAGGCATTCGAGGCGGCCGACGCCGGCACGCCGCACAACGAGGCCCGCGAGGAGGTCTGGGAGGCCCTGCTCGACATCCTCCTCGACCAGCTCGGCGAGGAGCGGGAGGAGGAGAGCACTGACTTCGACGCCTACGGTCTGGTACGCGACCGGGAGGACGGGCTGCGGGAGGGCCTCGGGGACGACCGCGAGCTAGCCGCCGCCTTCGACCGCGCATGGCCGCTGCTGGAGGCGGCGGATGTCGTCGCGAAGTTCTGGTCGGACCCGGCGTTCCTGCGGCGGTGCGCGCCGTGGCTGAGTCCGGCCGAGGTCGACGCCCTGCAGCGAGCGGATGCCCGGGCCTGGACGGAGGCCGACCTGCCGCTGCTCGACGCCGCCCGCCTGCGACTGGGCGACCCCGAGGCATCCCGCCGCCGTCAGCAGCAGAAGGCCGCGACCGCTGCCGAGCGCCGCCGGATGTCGGACGTCGTCGACAGCCTCATCGCGAGCGACGACTCGGATCTCAAGATCATGTCCATGCTCCGCGGCCAGGACCTGCGTTCCACCCTCGTCGACGAGGCCGCGCTGCCGACCATCGACCCCGACGTGCTCGCGGGGCCGTTCGCGCACATCGTCGTGGACGAGGCGCAGGAGCTCACCGACGCGGAGTGGCAGATGCTGCTCGCCCGCTGCCCCTCCCGCAGCTTCACCATCGTGGGCGACCGCGCCCAGGCCCGGCACGGCTTCACCGAGTCGTGGCGCGAGCGGCTCGAGCGCATCGGCCTGAGCCAGGTGTCACTGAGCTCACTGAGCATCAACTACCGAACGCCCGAGGAGGTGATGGCCGAGGCGGCGCCCGTCATCAGGGCGGGGCTGCCGGATGCCAACGTGCCGACGTCGATCCGCAGCAGCGGCATCCCCGTGCTGCACGGCGCTGTGGAGAAGCTGCCCTCGATCCTTGAGGCCTGGCTCGAGTCGCACGACGAGGGGATCGCCTGCGTGATCGGCGACCCGTCGTTCCCGTCAGGGCCGCGAGTGCAGTCGATCGCCCCGGAGCTGTCGAAGGGGCTCGAGTTCGACCTCGTCGTGCTCGTGCATCCGGAGCGCTTCGGCGACGGGATCGAGGGCGCCGTCGACCGTTACGTCGCCATGACGCGGGCGACGCAGGAACTCGTGGTGCTCAGTTGAGCGCCGCCGCCTTCGCCAGCAGCAGGTCGCGCTGGCGGTCGTTGCCCGCGAGCCCAGCCGCGGTGACGAGCTCTGAGCGGGCCTCCTCGGTGCGGCCGAGCCTGGCCAGCAGCTCCCCGCGCACGCTCGGCAGCAGGTGCGAGCCGCGCAGGCTCCCCTCCCGGGCCAACCGGTCGACGATGAGGAGGGCGTTGGCCGGCCCCGTCACCATCGAGACGGCAACGGCCCGGTTGAGCTCGACCACCGGGTTCGGCGCGAGCTGGCCGAGGGCCTCGTAGAGCAGCACGATCCGCTCCCAGTCAGTCTCTTCCACACTCGCGGCGGTCGCGTGGCACTCGGCGATCGCCGCCTGCAGCGCGTACGCCGTGCGGCCGCGGCCGAGCGAGTCAGCTTTCGCCAGCGCCGCGGAGCCGCGCGCGATCTGGGCGCGGTCCCAGCGCGAGCGGTCCTGGTCCGCGAGCAGCACCGGCGTGCCGTCGCGCTGCGTGCGCGCGCCGAACCGCGACGCCTGCAGCTCCATGAGTGCCACGAGCGCGTGCACCTCCGGCTCGCGCGGCAGCAGGCCCGCGAGCACCCGGCCGAGTCGAAGAGCCTCATTCGCGAGCTCCGTACGGATCAGGCGGTCGCCGGATGTCGCGGCATACCCCTCCGTGAAGATCAGGTAGACCACCGCGAGCACTCCGGCCAAACGCTCCGACCACTCGCTCGGGTCCGGAACCTCGAACGGCACCTTCGCGAGCGACAGGGTCTTCTTCGCCCGCACGACGCGCTGCTGGATGGTGGCCACCGGGACGAGGAACATCCGTGCGAGCTCCTCGGTGCCGAGGCCGCCGACGATGCGGAGGGTCAGGGCCACCTGCGCCTCACGGGTGAGGACGGGGTGACAGGCGGTGAAGACGAGACGCAGGAGGTCGTCGTCGATCGGCTCCCACTCTTCTTCGGTTCGAGAAGCGAGGTCATGCGCGATCGCCTCGTGGCGGGCATCCAGCCGCTCTCGCCGTCGCCAGCCGTCGATGGCCTTGCGCTTCGCGACGGCCGTGAGCCAGGCGCCCGCGTTCTGCGGGACGCCCGACTCCGGCCACTGCACAAGCGCGTCGGCGACGGCCTCCTGGGCGAGGTCCTCGGCGAGGGCGAGGTCGCCGGTCAGCTTCGCGAGGGTGGCGACGATGCGCCCGCCCTCGATGCGCCAGACGGCGTCGACCGTGCGCCGGATCTCGGTCACGCCTTCTTCGCCTCCTCGGCCCGCCAGCCCTTCTCCTTCTGGATGAACTCGTTGTCGGCGTAGTCGGCGAAATCGCTCTCGTCGGTGACGCGGCGCACCTCGAGCTTGTTGCCGGGCGTGAGAGGCGCGCGGCTCGCCCACTCGGCGGCCTCCTCCTTCGACGAGGCCTCGATGATCCAGAAGCCGTTGAACAGTTCGTTGATCTCGCCGTAGGGGCCGTCGGTGATGATCGGCTTCTCTGCCGAGAAGTCGACGACGAAGCCCTGCGCCGCGTCGGTGAGGCCCTCGCCCGCGAGCAGGACGCCCGCCTTGATCATCGACTCGTTGTAGGCGCCCATCGCATTGATGACCTCCTCGAAGTCGAGCTTCTCGTACGCCGCGACTGCCTCTGCCGAGCCGCGCATGATGAGCATGTACTTCATGGTGTTTCTCCTTTGACTTCGGCCGCCCGATGCGGCCTCATACTCAGACGTCGACTGGGGAACGCTGATATCGACACTGTCGCGAAACTATTTTCTGAGAGCAGTTGGCATACAACTACTGTGGCGCACGTTGGCTCAGGCGTGCGAATAGAAGCGGTCTCCCTCACTGTGGCCGACGTCGAGGTGTCGGCAGACTTCTACGAGCACGTGCTAGGCCTGCCGGTCGCCCGCGATGGCGGCGCCGCCCGAGTCACCATCGGGACGAGCATCCTCGAACTCCGTGGCGACCCCGCGCACGTCGGGCCGCACCATCTCGCGATCACGATCCCCTCGAACAAGTTCGACGAGTCGAAGGCGTGGATCAGCGCCCGCGTAGAACTGCTCACCGCCGACGGTGCGGACGAGTTCGAGACCGCGCCCTCCTGGAACGCTCACTCCCTCTACTTCATGAGCCCGGATGGCACGATCCTCGAGTTCATCATCCGGCGCGACCTCGACAACTCGACAACGGGGCCGTTCACGAGCTCCCACCTGCTGAACGTGAGCGAAGTCGGCATCGCCGTCGACGACGTGTCCCGCACCCTGCGCGAGCTCGCGGAGCACGGGATCGAGGCGTACGGGTGGAACGCGGATGACTTCGCACCGGTCGGCGACATCGACGGGCTGCTGATCCTGGTCAGGGCCGGCCGGCCGTGGTTCCCCACTGCGCTGGCGGCGCGCGTGAGTGCGATTGGGGTGGATGCCCGGGGTGCGGCCCTCGCCGAGATACCGCTCGCGCCCTCATCCAATCTCAAGCTTCGGTGATAATCTGGCCCCGGCAATCGCACCTGCCAGACTCCAAGCCACAACTCCCCACGCGGGTTAAGGCACCGAGGACAAGGGTCTACGACTCGTGCTTCCCCTCTCATAGTGCAATCTGCGGCTGAGAGCGTGGGACCCAGCCGGAAACGGATGCATCATGACCAAGAATCGGGCCCGCAAGCAGGCCACCCGTCAGCGCGCCGCCCTCACGGGCGAGCGGTACGTCGTCGCGCAGCGCGCCCTCGCTGAGTCGCCCAAGACCAGCCGAGCGCACGAGCTCATGCACTCGCTGCCCGGCGTGCCGGCGCATGTTGAAGGCGGGCTGCAGGCTGCTGCGGCTCCTGCGCGCAACACCCGCCACGGGCTGCGCCAGCGGGCGCGGCACGGTGAGCCGCGCGTGCTCGTTGCGTGGCAGAACTGGATCGCGCGGCGCGTCGGGAGTAACTAGCGGCGAGGCCCCGGGCTTGGGCTCGGGGCCGTTCCGTTCACAAGCGGCTCTCCAGTCACCCTCCCCCGCAAGCTCGGTCAGCGCTGGGGTCGCGCAATCGCCGGCGCGATCCACGAACTCAATCCAAGATTGGCGCGTTCAGCGTGTCCAGAAGTCTTCGGGGCGAGAGCCCGGGCGGAAGCCAAACGATTCGAGCATCGCCATCGCTTCTGGAAAGTTGGCGGCGAGTGTGTCTGGCCCGTGCGCGTCGCTACCGAAGGAGACCGCGCGCCCACCCTCCTCTACCCACCACTGGGGAATCCACGGCCACAAACGTCGTGTGTTCATTTCCAGCACTCGATCCGAGTCCGCGATCGCATGCATTGCTGAACGAAAGCCTTCCTCGAATTGCCGTGGGTCGAAGGGGCCCGCATCCCACGTTGGCCAAGAGCGCACGGCGTAGTCAATGTGCGTGAAAACCGTGAACGAGTCAGAGCCGGAGACCATTCTCGGAATCTCCGCCAAGTACGCCCACATGACCTCGGCGGCGGGGCTGTGGCGGTACAGAGTGGTGGGCTCGGAGCGCACTCCGCCCTCGAACGGAAGCATGTGCAGCGACCCGTTTACTCGATCGATGGTGCCGCTTGATAGAAGGGGCGCGGCCTTCGCGTCCCACAAATGCGGCTGTCCGAACTCAACACCGGTGAGGATTCGAAGATCCGGATACTGGTGACGGCAACGGTCCACTGCAGACAGGTAGCCGTCAGCGTCGAAAGCGGGGAGCCTCACATGCCCGCTGCTGTCAACGTACTTCTGCGCGTGTTCGCCGATGTCCCCGTCGTGGACCCACCAGTTGTCTTCAAAGTCGAAGTGTTCGGTGAACACGATGGCCGGAAGCCCGATCCTGACGGCACGCTCGCAGATACGCACCATGGTGCCCAGTGACGCGGGGTCTGAACCGCAGTCCCAGGACCACTCGCTATGAACGTGAGAATCCGCGGTGAGTGCAGTCACCCGATCAACCTACCGCCGTGGCTCCCCGCGCCGACTGTACCGAGGCATCCCGAGCACAGTTCTCGGAGTTAAGGCAAAGAGGACCGCTGTTTACCAGCGGTCCTCTTCATTGTCCGGTCGGGCTGACAGGATTTGAACCTGCGACCCCCTGACCCCCAGTCAGGTGCGCTACCAAGCTGCGCTACAGCCCGTGACAACTCGAATAGCTTAGCGTGTTCGCGAGGGGCGAAAGATCAGTCGCCGTTTCGAGTGGAGCAATGTCGGTGGAATACGACAGGATGTTCACAACGTTTACTTTCCGTGCGGGCCGGGTTGCTCGCGTCCTCCGCTGCTCTACCGACGGGAACCTCCATGTCTGACGACGTCATCACTACCGCACCATCGACTGCGGGCGTGGCCGCTCCCGACCACCGCCGGCGCAACAACCTGGTCATCAACCTGATGCTCGTGGCCACCTTCGTGGTGTTCCTCAACGAGACCATCATCAGCGTCGCGATCCCGGCCGTCATGGCCGACCTCAACATCCCGGCGAGCACCGCCCAGTGGCTCACGACGGCATTCATGCTGACGATGGCCGTCGTCATCCCCACGACCGGGTTCCTCATGCAGAGGCTCAACACGCGCACCGTGTTCATCCTCGCGATGAGCCTGTTCAGCCTCGGTACGGCGATCGCTGCGATCGCCCCAGGGTTCGAGATCCTCCTCGCGGGCCGCATCGTGCAGGCGAGCGGCACGGCGATCATGATGCCGTTGCTCATGACCACGGTCATGACGCTGGTCCCGCCGCACGAGCGCGGCAAGACCATGGGCAACATCTCGATCGTCATGTCGGTCGCGCCGGCCCTCGGCCCGGCCATCGGCGGCGCCATCGTCCAGGGCCTCCACTGGCGCTTCATCTTCATCATCGTGCTGCCCATCGCGATCGCTGCCCTCGTGCTCGGCGCGATGCGCGTGCAGAACGTGACCGAGCCCCGCAAGGTTCCGCTCGACACCCTGTCGGTCATCCTGTCGGCGTTCGCCTTCGGCGGCCTGATCTACGGCCTCTCCAGCCTCGGCGAGTCGGCCGCGGGCGAGGCTCCGGTCGCGCCGTGGATCCCGCTCGTCGTCGGTGGCGCTTCGCTGGTCCTGTTCATCGTGCGGCAGCTGGTGCTCCAGCGCGGCGACCGGGCGTTCCTCGACCTGCGCACCTTCAAGTCGCGCGGCTTCACCATCGCGATCGTGCTCATGGTCGTCATGATGGGCGCCCTATTCGGCACCGTGTTCCTGCTGCCGATCTACACGCAGAAGGTGCTCGGCATCGAGCCGGCGCTCAGCGGCCTCCTCCTGGTGCCCGGCAGCCTCCTCATGGGCGTCGCCGGTCCGTTCATCGGGCGGCTTTACGACCGGTTCGGGCCGCGCCCGCTAATCGTGCCCGGTGCCGTCGTCGTCAGCATTGCACTCTGGGGCTTCTGGATGCTTCTGGGCGAAGGCACCGCGTGGGGCGTAGTCCTCGGGCTGCACGTGTTCCTCAGCGTCGGGCTGGCGTTCATGTTCACGCCGCTGTTCACGTCGTCAATGGCCGCGCTCAACCCGCGCCTGTACTCGTACGGCAGCGCGACGATCGCGACCGTCCAGCAGCTCGCCGGCGCCGCCGGCACCGCGCTGTTCGTGGCGCTGTTCACGATCGGCCAGCTGACGGCCGGCGGCAACCCCGACGGCGCTCCCGCCGAAGCGGTCGGCGTGCACAACGCCTTCATGGCGGGCGCGTTCATCTCGCTGCTCGCCATCGTGGCCGCGTTCTTCGTGCCGAAGCCGGTCGAGTTCGACCACGCGGGCGCCGAAGGCGAGAACGCCTGGGCCGGCGGGCACTAGACCCCTGTTGGTTAGGACAGCTGCGCCCGTAACGCGGGCCAGCTGGCCGCGAAGCCGGGATGCAGCGGCAGCCCCTCCACGTCATCCACCGCGACCCACGCCAGAGCCTCGCTCTCGGCGTCCCCGATCACCGGCGTGAACTCCTCCAGCGCCTCGGTCACCACGGTCGTGTAGCGCCAGAAGCCCAACTCGAGCACCGAGGTGAACCGCACCTCGAGCAGCTCCGGCGGAACACCGGCTTCCTCGTGTGCCTCGCGGAGCGCCCCCTCGACCGCGGTCTCGCCCTCCTTGAGCGCCCCACCGGGCAGACCCCAGGTACCGCCGTGGTGGCTCCACGCCACGCGGTGCTGCAGGAGCACGCCCAGACGGCGGTGCCACACGAGCACACCGGCCGCGCCGAACAGGCCCCAATACTTGTCTCCCGACGGACTGGTCACCCAGGCGTCGCCCTTGTCGCGCACCGAGTACGGCGGAAGAGGCGGAGGGGTGGGCCGCTGGTCGTCCAAGGTCCACTCCCCCGTCAAGGTCTCGCTGGTCTGGTCAGGGCAGCGCTGATATCGTCCACAGTCAGCGTATACGTCGAAGTCGTTCGGCCTTCGACGGCTACGTCCCTACCCGCCCAACCGCCCGATCTCGGCCCGGGCGTTCGCGGCAGCGTCCACGTCTCCCTCTTGCGTGTACACGTACTCAAGAGCGCGCCAGACTGCTGGGTCGTCCGGCGCAGCGACGGCTGCGCGCTCGAGCACCTCGACTGATCCGTCAGCGTCGCCCTGCTGGAACAGCACTCCGGCCAGGGATATGGCGATCTCCGCATTCCCGGGCGCCCGTTCGAGCAGCGCGGTGAGCGTCGCACTCGCCCCGGCGAGGTCGCCCGAGTACTGCTGGCCGAGCGCCAGCGCCTCCCCCGCGGGCAGCGAGCCCGGCGCGGCGGCCACCGCGGTTGTACCCCAGTGAATTGTGAGCGGCGCGGCATCCGGCACGCCGGCGACCGTCGCGGCGGCGAACGCCTGGGCCGCGAACGAGGGCACGTCGGCATCCCACGGCCTGAGGGACGCCGCGACTCCGAAGTCCGCGTCCGCTACGACCAGGTCGCCCGCCTGTGCGTGGTCCAGCCCCGACCGCAGCGACACCTCGGCGGAGGTCGCAAGTCCGAGCAGCACC
>Ga0247742_10001546_pt1 | contig 15917 bp, 11 predicted proteins | sample UWRJL208509C2_FD_180944 | JGI IMG/M metagenome (GOLD analysis project Ga0247742, IMG submission 180944) | Plant litter microbial communities from Arlington Agricultural Research Station in Wisconsin, United States - UWRJ-L208-509C-2 | ecosystem: Environmental > Terrestrial > Plant litter >...
CCCAGATTTCAATATCAACATGAAGCCAAACACTTCAGAATACACAATCACTTTCAGACATGTCACACATTTTCACACTGACTGAACTCCATAAAATACTATTTGTCATAGGAGCTTATACCACCACGACCACCACGACCACCACCACAGTAGAATTATTGCCAAAAAGACTAATATATATAGCTGTATTCATAATCAGACCATATTCACAACAACTTAGATGATTGATCAAGAACTTCAAAAGATTTCATTAGCAATAAAGAATGATCTACCTTAAATGATCAAGACAAGGAGTGACTAGAAGATACTAAGAATATATCAAGTAGCAGTCATGTTTTATGTAATAGCAAAAACATAGAGTGAAAATAGTAAAGAAAATTGTTAGGCAGGTATAGTAGCCTCAATAGATGTGGCATAACATGAAAACGGTAAGATTAGAAAACCTGACAGAAGATATGTAGTCAAAATAGAGAAGTGAAACGAGTGTCAAAGACTAACAAGGGGTATAGTAGCAGCTACAATTCTCTCTCAACAGCAGTAGAAAGGGCTGAGTATAGCAAACACAAACAAGAGAAGCACAACCAAAACAATGTAAGGAGCAACAAGAATGATAAAAATGTAATGATTGCAATAAAACGAGTGCAAATGTCCAATCACCAACCTTGTAATGATGTCCTTACCTAGTTCTCAACATCCTCCTCATCTTCATACTCCACATTAGCATAGGCATCCTCATAAAACCTTTGCTCCATGTCCTCCTGATCCTCTTGTGTAAGATAGACTTCCTTACTTGGCCCAGCCTGACCATCCTGCATCTGGCGTTGACGAAAGAAACGATGAGATTCAGGTGCGTGATTGTCATCTTGACGAATATGGGAGAGGAAATTAGACTTCGCTGAATGGACTCGAGCCTTCTCCTTTCCCTTGTTGAAGCTATGTCCCTGAGGTGGAATACGAGTCGAAGGATGGTTCGGAGGTGGTACACGTGCCGACGGAGCACCAGCAAGTGTCCCATAGAACATAGATGGATGAATGGAGGCACGTGTTGATGCATGAATAGGTGGGATAGACAGAATACGAGCTTTCGAAGTAGGTGGCATAGACGAAATACGGGCCAAGGTAGGAGGTGGCATAGACGGAATACGGGCCTTCGACATAGGAGGCAACAGAGATGGAGCGGAAGGTCTTGCAGCCGGAGGCATTGAAGGAACTTGTGCCTTAGCGTGCGGAAGCAGCCTATCCGAAGGCTTCTTCTGCTCGGGTTGTCTGTTGATGTTGACCGAAGAACAATAACCATCCTTGGGAGTATCCACTACCAGCTGACGATACTGTTGACCACCCATTTCACCTCTGTGCGGCACTCGATAACTTTGTTCACCATGAACAAGAGATGCGTCTTGATGCTGCAGATAGCTATCACCTCCCGGTATGTGACGAAGTTGTTGATAATCATGTCGGGGATATGTCAGCTGAGCTTCATTCTCAAGGGCAATCTCGGGCAAGTCATCTGAGCCAAACGGTATCAATGAGTCGAGTTCATTGCGAGAGCTTTGGTTGTTTTGAGAATGATGGCGGTCCACAATACGGTAGGGCATGCGTTCAGTGGTCTGCAGCATAGGCTCCTTGCTGCGAGAACGGGATGTCGGGTGGTGGAAACGGAGGGGTTGGTTGTTGTTGTCACTTGTACCAACACTATCCTCATCGAAGACATCTTCATGATCCTTTACTTGTGGTGGATCTTGAGACTTCGATTTCGGTGGAAGAGTCTTCACCGCAGCCTTCGAATCCTTGACATAAGCAAGCACCTGGTCCAATCCATTGACTACGAGAGGTATATCATTGTAGCCCTCCGTCCCAGGAACCAACTCTCTCTCCTCTTGAAAATGATATCATTAGCCACAAATAGCAGAGAGCCGCAAAGAGCATACCTTCGGACCACCTCACTAGCTCCAGGTTTCCATTTCTTAGCGCACTCGCAAGCAGATCCCAGGTCTGGGTATTGGTCGATTGTGAGTGGAATCCACAGCCAGGACCCAGTCCAACAGCAACTGGCCATCCTCGGAGTGTTATCTTCAGTTGAGTAGCATGCGAAAGAAAGTGCGCCCAAGGGAACTGCTTGAACGCCTCCGAGTTCTTCCTAAAGTGATCTACTTATGTTGAATATGAGAATGTTTATGAAGAAATCAATAACTTACTCATCGCAATCTTGAGACACGAAGAAACATTGAGTCTTGCAAATACACCCCGGGTCTTCTTTTCCTCTGTGGTGTTGATGGCCTCCAATTCTTTCATCATCTCCGACATCACAAGAGCCCGCCCTCTCCAGCGCTCCTCCACAGTCTGCACTGTCAGCACCGCAATGTTGGGTTCCTTCTCTTTGGGAGCCATCCTCTTCCTCTTCTGCGCTTCTACAAGAGGAATGAACGGCGATTGCTTGCCGTCGTCATGTGCTGTGCGAGTGGGAGTAGTGGCATCACTTGAGATCTCCGGGTTTGACGAAAAGAGGCCCCCATTCATGAGGGCCGTTATGGTTTTACCGTGCGCATCATGTCTGTAGAATAAATCAGATTATAATTCAGATGTACGCGCTTCCAGTCAGTTACCTTAGATGATCATAGACAAAATTAATCAGCGCAGTAATGTCAAGCTGAACATCTTGTAGAGTTTTATGGCCTTGAGCACTGCCCGTAAGGATACCGTTGTACGCCTTCGCAGCAGCATCATCACCAGCATAGACCTTCAATACAAATAGATGGAGATCGGGATGTGCCCTTGAGATGCTCGTAATCTAGGGCGAGAGTCAGAAATATTCAGACAGTACAGGAAACACTTACGAAGTCCATAACATGCTTATCAACTTTTCTCATACGAGTAACAGGAGGTACGATCTTCAGTTCCTCCTTCGTTGCATTGCCTAAGATATCGAAGAGATGTTGACGGTAATCTTCCTTCTGTTCGTCCGTCATGTGGTCCATTGCGGCTCGATAGTCATCTCGGGCTTCTTGTTGCCAATTTCCTAGATATTATGTATCAATATTTAATGCTATTGTATACTTGGGACGAAAAGACACATACCAGTCCTTGACGCATCCTTCTGTTCCCTCTTCCTTGCGGACTTAAACAAGTTATACAGATTGTTTTCTTGTACGATTGAAGCCCCACCAAGACCGACTTGTCTGAGAATGGTTTCCTCCTTGGCGTTGAACATCTGCGCGGCTTTCTTGATTTCCGTGTCAATTCGAGCTCGGAGATTCCTACAGTATTCTAACTGTTTGGCGGCAGGACGGCCTGACTTTGGTGTCGTGGAATGAGTGCGTCCAGTTGGCGTTGCAGATGAAGTGCGTCCGCTGTTTCCATCTGATAAGGCAGGGGTGACCGCTTGTAGCTTGACCTGCTTTTTGGGGCGAGAGGCAAGCTTTGGTGTCTCAGAAGTAGCGTCAATGTCAGATTCGTCAGAGGAGGAGGACGGTGGCGGCCTCTTCTTTGAATTCGCTTTTGCAGTTGCTGAGTAGTCACTGCCCGATCCATCACTCTCCGAGGGTGTTTGGTAATCCTCTTCGTGAGGTATCTTCCTCAATTTCGGCTTCATCGAGGCTACTTTCCTATCTGCTGACTCTGCCTTCTCTTTCGCAGCAAACTCGGCCTTCTCCCTTTCACCTTCCTCTATTGCAGCTTGTTTTGCACGCTCTCGTGAAATTCGACGTTCCTCAGCCGCAGCTGTGAGTTGTTCCTCGATATGAGTGGCATCCCTCTCATGCTCATCTGCATTGTCCAGACGAGGTACCACAAAGCCATTCGGCACTGGTTTCCACGGTCCCTCACCAAAGCGGCGGTAAGAAGTGAGACGATCAACAGCGGTCTGGTCACCAGTACGAATGGATGGACCCCAGTAGATGCCCTCGTTGTCATAGAACTTGTACTGGAACGTACGATCAGGTGTAGGCGAAGACGGAGGAGAAGAATCTGAGCCCATCTCAGGCTCGGGTTCATTGTCATCAGGCTCCGAGCCTGGGTTAGGTGCGTCTTCGATTGGTGGGGAGTCGGGTGGTGGATCCTCCGGTGGGCCACGAGAGGGCAAAGGAGTCGGGGACGTTACGGTGTCATCAATGTTGAAATTGTCGTCCTTCAACTTCTCATTGAATTCTCGAGCTTCACGAATTCGATCATTGAAAGATGGCAATAATGGGTTGAACCCAATGCGAATGAGGCTAGCTGCATACGAGTTCTGAAGATCAGAGCCATTGCTCCTCTGGCTGTGAGTGTCATCGTCCATGTCGTCCTCATTGCCTTCCGACGGGCTTGTTGATCCCAAATCAGATGCAGGGCAGGTACTGTTTGCTTCTAAAGCAGCAGTAGATAGATTCTCGGGGGTCACCAAATTGGCCGTACTGTCTTGATCCATGGGCGTTTCTGTCACTGCCTCTTCCTCCAGCCGTTGAAGATAGTCCGAAACCCTCTTCTCGTGACGCTGAGCACTAGCCTTATTCCAGGCTTTGTTCCAGCCATCCCAGGGGTCGGGGCTTTTGAACGGACGTGGGTGTACAATCGGACGTGGCTTGGGGCAAGAGCTGCATTCCATAATGTCAGATAAACTGGTAAAGTAGTGGTTAATATATGAAACATACATGGACTCAGCTGGGATCTCCGGCAGGGGGGCAGTAGCGGCACTGGCTCCTGCAAGTCTCCGCCTGTAGGAAGAAAGAAAAAATTAGACTATATTGTATGAACGATCGAGGTCGACTCACTGAGGTATCGCGACATAAACCATTTTCTTTCCTGAACGTAATCTTGCACCAGCAGGTGTCTGAGACGCATCTTTGTGGCTAGAAAAATGATGCCGAGTGAGCATGCATTCATATCTGCTCTGTGGCTAATAGGACAACCATACTCTGTGCGACCGAAGTCAGCACTTGAGTATATACCTCGCGACCGGAGTCAGCTCAGTATGAGTAGCGACCGGAGTCAGCTCAGTATGAGTAGCGACCGGAGTCAGCTTCTCGGAAATCCCTAGACAATGAGCAGATGGAGTGAAGTACCATTTGCGCACCTTCCTTGAACCTATAATTGGTGTCAACACCGAAAAAAAGGTGCACTGTTGAACATACCTAAGAATCAATGTCTCCCGCCGCATCGTTCTTTTGAGAACGTCTCGTCTTCCTCTGCGCCACCGGTGGAGGTGCTTGTGGAGGTGCTTGGGGCGATAGCTTGAGATGAAGTTAGCTGGCCGGATATTAGCGAATTCTCTGACACTTACAACTTCATCCTGAGCATTGTTCTCGTCTCCAACCTCGCTGTCGTGGACGTTCACGCTACTCTTCTTAGCCCGTGGACGTTTAGCAGCCGGCTGAAGCAGGAAATCAGATCACAATTGACTGGCAATGGGCGTAAAAATACCTTTTTCGCGTTGCTGGAGGCCTTTCGCTTGCGAGCCATGATAGAAAATGAGAGGAACAACGAAAATGTCGCCCGTTGGCTTTAAGTACTCTCCAAAAACCCAAATATTTGAACCGTAAAATAATTAAAATATCTTGAAATCGTATCTTGGTTAGGGCGATTCGACTTCTGGAAATCACAGTTAGGGTCAGTTCACGATCGATTGTTTCCGACCATTTAACAATGCCTCTCACCAGGGTTCCAGGCTCAGCATCAAGGACGCTAGCGTTAGGGATAACGACTTGCATGCTCTGCAAAAATATAAGCTTCACAATCTATTTGAGTAGCCGTCAATTTCTTATGTTCGAAAAGGTGAGGGTGACTGCTCTCACCTTTGAAAAGGTGGGGAGGACCATACCAGGCCGTGCATTTTGAGGTAGCTAACTAGAAATAATTAAGGATCAGCGCGACTAAATTACGCGGCGGATGGCGCATTTCGAACCTGAAGATCGGGATTTGTCCCAGCTCGATATTTCTTTGTACTGCCATTAGTTGGTCCCCGTAAAATGGCCTATATTCACCTGTGAGTCCCAACCAGCCGCGAAACATTGCAAATGGGACATACTAGTAGAGTTTCCTCTTGCTTGTAGGGAAATTGGGCACACTTGGCCCGCAGACAAAACAGTACCGCCTCTCGTAGAAGGGCGAGTTTGAGGGTTTGGTCATATGCGTTCGGTAACCAGGGCGCGCCGATGGGCGCCAACTTGAATACAGTCGCAATTCGCTACTCGTTGGAGCGCTTGCCGCCGAAGATCTCAGATCGATGTCCAACAGCTTGCTCCACAGCGCTAACACACAGACCGACCGAAGTCAGATCTGCATCTGCGACCGGAGTCAGCAGAAAGGAGCTTTGAGTGCGACCGGAGTCAGCACTCTGTGTGAGGTACATGTGGTCAACTGTCGTTGTCGGGTGGCACGCCATGGATTTCGAAGGAGCGATTTCACGAGGGGAGAATCTGAAGAATCAAGTGAGCGGATACCTATAGTGACCGAAGCATTGAATACTCACCTGAAGTTGCAAAGGGGGTGGTCGACAAATTCACCGGAAGGTATGTCGTTGTTGAAGACAGGTTACACGGTTTCGCACGGCGGGTTAAACGAAGAATTAGCCGAGATCATTCCCACAGCTGGAGTCCAGGGACCACATGTGACCTCCAACCGGCAAGTGATCGAGATCCAAAGATAGCAGATACTGAGATAGAACGAGAGCATAGCGTCTCGATTTTTGAGGGGACGTATATGGATATGGATGTCGTTGTGGATGTTCGGCTGATATCTAGTCTCTTCCTGGCAAATGTTCGTTGAGGGCTATGGTGTAAGGATCGGTTTCGTCCGTAGGTAATCCGGAGATTCTATTCGTAGGACGGTATTGAAGAAACTGCCTGTGAAACGCAAATTAGCGACGAATACAAAAACTGGTGCATGATAACGCACTAGCCAGCTGGGTCTATTAGATAGAATTCGCTCGAGTGTTCGTCCATGATTTTCGGGATGATTGGATCCTTCCATAGTTGATGAATGGCCTCTGCGATGTCGGTGGGAAAGTAGGGAGTAGTGGTCGATGTGTCCAATTTGAATTCGAGTACTTTCTCGGAGAGAGCCTTACGCGAGTGCGGAGAGCTTCGAACGCGCCAGCTTGAGGCACAGTCATCCCTGATCATCGGGTTATGAGATCTGCCATCTTCCGCGGGACAATCATATCGTGGCCACAGTGGGATGACTGGCGTATGAGGAAAGTAGTATTCGAGGTTTTGAATACTTGACCACCTGCTAGAGCGATTGCGATGGTTAGTAGGCCGTGGCCGTGGATCAGGAATAAAATTGGTTGAATGATATGACCTGTGAGGAGTGACGGTGTAAACGAGAGGTCGTGTTACTAAGGTCCAGCGTCGACTCGTAAACGAGATATCGTAGCAGCGAGTATTCGTGCGTAGGCGATGTCGTCGGGTCTCTGGTAGCAGAGTGTAGTCTTGAGTCAATTGTCCCGCCGTTGCAGTTAGGGAGTCGACTGGCTTTGTCAAGTGTCTGAAGAATTCTAGGTCTGGTATACGAGAACACAAGAGCTACGATGTGGATTTATTTGGTGTGAGATCGTTGTAATAGCCACTGGGCTCCGCTAGCTAGTAGTTTCGATAGAATTCCAGACTTATATGAATGTTCGAGTCAGCGAGAAAGTAAACCTTACCTGGTTCGAGAGACTCCGCCAATTTATCGAGGTCGGGAGAGGATCGAGGAGGATTTTGAACAATTCCTTCGAAGCCAACGGAGTCAAAAATTCGCGGGGCGACAGTTTGGATGCAAAGATCTAAAGTCGAACGTCAGTAAACGTCGCTGCATGATGTATAGCTGGGTGGACTCAAATGTTAAAAGAGTAGGGACGAGAGCTTCCGAAGTAATATGCAAAGAACTGAAGTTTGTCTTGAGTCCTGAGGGTGAGCTGGAACTGAGATTTGACTCACCGAAGTCGAATTGACGGTCTAAATGCGAGGTTATGTGGATTGAGGACCTGGGTCGAAGTAGTTAGTACAAACTTCTGCATGTTTTAGAGCTGCGTTGGACTTAAATTTGGTTTGAGCGTATATTTGGACAGTGATTCAAGGTACTCGTCGAGTGTACCTTGAGCCGCTAAGGTAAATCGACTCAAAGTTCAACCGACTGAAGTCAGATCGAACATCAACGCCTGCGAGCGAACTCAGCAAGCATATTGCGACAGAAGTCAGCAATATTCCAAAGGAGGAAGGGTACGCGACGGTCATAAAGTCGGAAGTGGAGTGTCGATGTCGGTGTCGATGTTATGAGAGTCAGAGTGTCCGGGACGGTCATGAAGTTGGGTGTAGAGTATCAATGTCGGTGTTAGGAGAGTCGATGTTTAACCGACCGAAGTCAGATCAAACGAGTACTTGCGACCGAGGTCAGCAAGCGTACTGCGACCGAAGTCAGCAGTAGTATGAAGGGGAGGTGCGATGCCGAGCTCGAGTTAGTCTAAGTCATGAGGAGTTGGTGGTATGTGAGATGGGACGTGTTCGTGATCTAATCTTAGTGTGCGCATGCGATCGAGGCTGTTGCCAAACAAAGCCAATTGTTCATGATCTAATCTTTGCGCACGCGATCGAGGCTGTTGCCAAACAAAGCCAACAAATCCTCGTTGATCACTTCGCGCGCAACTTGTTCACTCACTCTCGCGTGCTGTACTTCTCGTCTCTGCCCACCTCACGTTTCTGCCCACATCTCGCGTCCGTCTCTCGTCCGTACCCACCTCTTGCGTCCTGCGTCTCTCGTCTGTGTCCATCTCTCGCGTGCTGCCTCAAGCCTGGTATTCAAGGTAAGTATTTCGTTCATCCATTTCCTACATGCTAATATCTTCACACAGACTCTCCTACCATGTGCGTCCCAATGACTACCCCCTCCTTCTGGTTCTACGAGCTGACTTCGGTCGCTTGTGGGGTTCGTGCTGACTTCGGTCGCATGGACCGGTGTTGGGATCTGACTTCGGTCGGTCCTCCACCAGCTATTCGCCACATTTGCAATTGCACAGACTACGGTCGTGCAATTTCGGCCTCATTGGAAGGTTGGGATCTGACTGCGGTCGGTCCCATCTTCCTCGCCCATAGCTTCACTGCACTGACTTCGGTCGTGTGGGTGACGACCGGACTTCGGTCGGTCCCTCGATCCATTTCGTTTGCACTGACTTCGGTCGTGTTTTTTCACTAACGCTGGCGGCACACTTTGATTTTGCAGTACCTCGTATCATGGCCGCTCCGGGAAGGTCGTCTGTATTCGCTGCCGCGCCTGGAGGCACATCCGGGTTCATTTGTAAGGTTCTCTCTACTTCTTAAACCTATATGCTAATACTTTGACTTCTTGTAGATAGAGAGGTTGATGTTTTTGGGATCCAACGGGAGAAATGGACGGGTTTTGCGACCTTCACGTCGAATGCAAAGGTGGGGGATGGTACGTTCGTCTTTAATTTTCCTCTATTACATGCTCAACAGCTTTGTAGTACTGAAGTGCACCGACGCCTTATCGATCGCAGAGCTCAGAGGCGGGCTCAAATATCGGGTGGATGGTTTGGACCATATACCACATCAAGTTCATTCAGATGGCCGTGTTGTACCTCAGGACCCGATCGCTACGTCGCCGAACATGCCCATTATTCTTCAATTCAACCTCGACGAGCTTGAAGTTATTGCTCGTATCGACGGGCGATTTTATACTCACGATCCGACCCTCTGGCCTCAATATTTCTTTGATGGGACTTGGTATTACCCATATATGCGACGACGACCTGACGAATTCGACATTATTGGACACCCACACCACCTTGCATGGCACAGCCTCTCCGACAAAGATCTGGTGATAGACGAAGGCCCCCTCGGTTCCATGTTTTCGATCAAGTCTACGTTGGTTGAGGGGTTCCGCAAAATCTCGTATTCTCTGAGCGAAAGCGTGCGGAAAGCGAAGACATTGGCGGCTGATTATCCGGCCAAATACCGCGACATGGAGCACTGCAGGCGCGGCATGATGAACGGTGTCGCTATTTTGGACTGTGCGCCGCAGTCGAGGCACAACACGTTGATGACATTTGCAAGTTGCCAGCGGTACTACCTGGAGTGCCTCGCGTGTTTGGAGTACTTCACTATCTGGCTTCCTCGTCTCCTGGAGAAGGATGATGTGGAGATTTTCCCAGTTGACGACTCGGTAATGGGGGCAGTGACCGTGAGCGTGCTCGAAGCCCAAACCCTCTATCAACAAGGTGTCCCTGTCTGGCTTATACGACCCCCATCTGCCCTTGGCAAAGATATGAAGATCGTCGAGCAAGTTTCCCCTCTTCCATCTCTAGTGGAATCTCGTTACTTCGAGAAGGCCATCCATCCCAACACTCGTGCTGTCACATCCGGTCCTCCTTCTGCATGGCGCAATAGAGCCTGTCAAGCACTCCGAATCGGAGGGATCAACATGGGACATTCATCCAACGAGAGGCAGTTGGGTGATGTCAACCAACCGACCTTTCTTCGTACGTATCTGATCTGATACCACATTGCTTGATCCAAAACTAACAAAATCTTAGATGCGCATCCTCAAGTTTCATCGAGCTCTCAGTCAAGGTCTACCGCTCCCTCCTCGTCTCGGTCCTCCACGCCTGCTCAGCCCCCCCCTGACACGATCGGCTCTCACAACCCAGAAAAATTTGCGGCAACACCTCATTCTCCCTTCACCCCTACTCTGTTACCCGCTTGGAAGACCGCCCTTGAATCGTTGAGCGCAGTCGCCAAGCACCCACACCATGTCAAGCACCCAAATTTCGATCTTCTCCGTGGGTACCCTTTTCCTGACCCATTCATGTTCGTGAATGGGGAAACAACTGTGTCCAGGCATTTGGTATGCTGGCTGTATGTGCGATCGGCGTGGTCGTCGCGTATCACAGGCCTTCAGTCTTCTGACGAGGCTGTGAAGGTACCGCATCCCCAGCATTGGCGCCGCTTTATGTACTTGGTTGCAAGAGCACGAGGGTTGGTTGCACCACCTCCAGTACACACGACAACCTCTGCCGGGGGGAAGAAGCCGAGGCAGTTGACCGAATCGGCAAAGAAGCGGAAGATTGCTACGGAAGAGGAGGCAATCAAGCTCTTTGCTGAACTTGTCCCAGCTTCGGGACCCCCGCTTTCGGTAAACTGGGATGGAATGTTGGTGCTCAAGGCAGAGCAACTTCAAGGAGCGTTTCAAGTGCCTCCTCACGTTGGCAAGCAGGTTGTGTGGGAGTTGTTTGAGAACAACTTCCGACTGGAATTGTTGGCGCTCGATCGCTGCGTGAGGCCAAGGTCCTCGACAGATGCTGGTGAGGCGGAGCAACAAGATGACGAAGTGAAGAGTGTCTTTCCTCACTCCTCTTGGCTGTCTCTTACCATGCCAAAATGGGATGAAGGCCTTGGAGCAGAGTACTTGGGAGATCGCAAGGTTTATCTCGAGAACTTCCGCAAGTTGCTTGCATCATGGCCGGGTCAAGAAGCTGTGGATTTGAGTGGGATGTCGGTAGTGACACCAGAGGGTAGTTCTGCCCTCTTTGACGAGACGAATGTTAGGCGCATTGAGGCGATAGCATTCCCATTCTATTGCAAGACATTCTTCCTCTACTTCAACCGAGCGCCTTGTGTCCCTCATCAGATACCGGTGTAGTATTGCTTCGTCTTCCAATGCGTCAGTAAGTAATTACCTCAAGGATTTTACTCTTACTGACATTATATTTTGTTAGATTCTTGTCATGTATATACCTTTGTCGTCGTGAGTTCTATCTTCATTGTGGTTTCTGATCTTATACTTATATTGCATTTAGTTTTTTTTTTGTATTTGCTAGCACGTGGTCACCCGCAGGTGACCTTCCAAATTTATCGTTGTCTCCTTGTGTACTTGGTGTGATAACGGGCGTGAAACTGATCATTCTCTCTTCTCTTATACTCATCATGCTGCCTGCCTTGCAGCCAGAGAAATTGCCTTCGTTTGACCTCCCTCAAAGTCATCTGATTCCAGTTGATCAACTTCCCAAGCAGCGGCGCCCTTATGGTTCGAAAGGTGTTGCATCTGGAGCTGGAGGCCGTGTTGTGACTCCAGCAGGTGTCTTTTCCCATATCATTGATCTTGATGGACTTTCTGGATCGGTTGGCCATCAAACACTTGGAGAGGAGAGTGATGAGATGCAGGGCATAGAGATGGAGGGGCCAGCGATGTCTTACGTCGATGTCAATGAGCCTGAGATATCACCTCAAGCTCCGGCGATCGATGCAAGCTTGAAGAGAGCCGACAAGAAGCAACGCCAATGGAGGAAATGGAGTGAGGATATCATTCCTGCGCTCTTAGAACCATACTTGACACTCATGCGAGAGACGGAGTTGTTACGGAACATTGGCATGGTTAGAAGTCAGAAGGGTTGTACCGGATGTATCAATGGTCGAACATTAGATGTTTCCTGTATATATTTTAACAGTGAGTGTTCCATCATCTGATATCTTTCGCCACATTTAACTTCTGATAGAAATTGAAAACATCAAAGTTTGCACATGTAGTGAAGTAGCACTGCAGCTTCTGCAGAAGGGTCTATTTCCGTGTGCACCATCATTGCCTTCACTTGCGGTGGACTTGGAAATGCTGGATTTCGTTCATGAGTTGTTTGTTAATGCAGCTCCCAATACTACTGCTTGGTGTGAGACATTGGAGGGATTTCTCAGTGCTCGTAAATTCAAGTTGGCAACTCGAGTGAGTCTTCCATGATATATGCACTGTTTTGTTATTTTATGTTGGTGTTAGAACAGTCTACGTGCTCGCTTTGGCAATGCTATGCACTGGTATGCAACATTGGTTGACATCTCAAATCTCCGAATACGCAACCACCTCAATTCAATTCGGCAAAGTGTCCTTGATATGGATGAGAGTGATCCTGAACATGAAGGAGGTAAGGGTTTCTTATTCAAGCTAGATAATTATTTATAAAATCTGTAGAAGGTACTACACATGTTCCATATGACTTATCAGCAGATATAGCTATGGAGACTGATGGTGGTTGGCTATTTCCCTATAGATGCTACTTGACTAACATCAAGCCTTGCTAGATGTGTCATCACAAGCACCTAAGCTTGATCGACCAAGTGAGTATCTCCGTGAGAGATGCCCACTCTGCTTTGGTGGATCAAATTGGTCCAAGCCAGATGAACTGTAAGCTAAATAATAACTTCCTATATCTCTGCTAACAAGGTGATATAGTGTTGATTCAATTGTATGCTTGGATGCATGCTTTACCCAAAAGAGACGTAAATCACAAGGTAACAGTTGGGCCGCTCCTCGTCAACATCCGGAGACTGTCTTTATTCCGGTGGATGAGGCTTTGCAGATGGAGGCAACTGTTGAGAGCATTCGTCCCTCACAGCCTTCAAAAGCACATCAGCGGCCTGCTGTTTCATCAGATGCACGTACTCAGACTACCACTACTGCATCAGCTGAGGAAGTGGACTATGAGCCTGGGCTCAAAGTTCCTACATCTGTCCTCAATGAATGTGGTGAGTCCTTCCTTGCTGCTGATGCCAGCCGCGTAAAAGCCAGTACTCTCTTCTTTTCGGATACTGGGCTTATGGCTTTATTGTGTCGCCATGATCGTGTGCTATGGCTGGTCAATATGACCTCAGCAGGAGAGAAGCAGCACTATGCTCTCTGCTTGTTGGACAAGCTGTTCCAACATATTCCTGAAACTATGCGCATTGGTGTATTATATGACATTGGTTGTCAGTTGCACCGCAGCTGTGTAAAGCATGGGTTTCTACCACATGCACTGGATTGCATTGTGTTTGGAATATCAGTCTTTCATGCATATGGGCATCAGTGGCCATGCCAAGTGGTTTATCATCCACGGAAATGTAAAGGCTTTGGCCTTACAGATGGCGAAGGATGTGAATGCTTCTGGAGTTCAATCAAGTTGCTTATTCCTTCGCTCCGTGTATCTGGTTACTATAACCGGATTTATACTCTTGATGCACAGATCAAGCATCTTGACAAGAAGTCAATGCTGGATTTGGGTCTTTGGTTAAGGCGGAAATGGCAGAATGCAGCAGAGAGAAAGTTGGATGCTGAAGTAGTCTTGAAGGAGCTGGAGGATATTGGATTTGATCGGCAATATCTGGAAACGCAGTGGATGGAGCAGGTTCAGGAGCAGACAAAGCCAATGAAGCGCCAGTCAGCAAAGCTTGCTGATAAGGTGGTCTTTGAGGTTGTTGCTCTCATGAAGAGTCTAGAAGGTTACGAGAAGGAGAAGCAGTTGTATCATCAGGCTTTACAGACTGGTGATTATCCAGATGGACTATCTTCAGTAGAGCTTTCAGCTCTTCTTGAAGAAGCCCAGAGGAATATCAAGAAGGGAAAGAAGGCGATTGCCAATAAAAAGGGCAAGCTTTCTGTGGATGGTCGTTTGAATCTTCAAAAACTCATTGGAAATGAGTTTTTGAAGAACAGAATGAATGCTTTGGCTCTCAAGCAGAGGCTTCGAGATCGGCTTCGAAACAGAAAATTCGAGTTGGCAAATTTGGAACGTGTCTATCGAAAGACTGTTAACCATCTCAAGCTTGAGAAAAATGCTCAGAGCCAAATCAAGAGAAAGGAGCCTGGAATACAGAGCTTGGTTCGAAAGTATAACAAGCTCTGTGTAGATCTCCAGAAACTGATTCGGGCAAAGAGAGCGCCCAAAGGTGCAATAGCACCATTGGAAATTGAGATAGAGGGTCTCTATCAGCTGGATGTGGATGATGATATATGGCAGGATATTGGGCTGAGTGATGATTATGATGGGAGCTCTACTGTTCCAGATTGGCTAGGAAATGAGAAGGTGCGGATGGGAATTAAATCTTTGTTGGAATTGGAGCGGTGTGAGGAGGAGCAAAGAAGACTTCTACATGAGCGTCTGGCCATGCAGGAGTGGATGCTGGAAGAGTGGATTATTTTGGAATATGGTTTGCAGTTGAACAGTGATGCAGATATGCAGTATCAACTGCAGCAACAGCGGGAATATCTGCTGAGGTTGTGTATTCGGTGGGAATCAATGGTACAGGGAATTCCTTGCTCTCTTTCAAGCAATTGGGGCCCAACAAAAGAGACCTTAATGGAATTCCGAAGATACGAGTTTTCAAGCCAATTGGTAGAGGAAGATATGGGCCTATATGAAATTGGTGAAGATGAGGGTTTTGAAGATGCAGATTTCTTGGATAATGTGGAGGAGGCAGCAGTCTTGGATTACCATCGGTATAATTTGTAAAAATAATATATCATATATTGGATAAACAAACTTGTATCACTGTAAGAAAAGCATTTGGATCATTGTGAAAAATATTAATGGTGAATCAAATTTGGTTGTGAAATAGTTTGCAGTAATTCAAAAAAGTTAAAACTATTTCAAGTGTGATAAAATACTTTTAAATGGTTTGTGGTAATCTAAAAATAGTTAAAACTATTTAACGTTGAAGAAATATTTCTAAGAATATAAAACTATTTATAACTATGTAAACATAGTTTATCATTCTATAAAATAGTTATAGAAATAGTTTGATATAGAAAACATAGTTTACGAGAGAGAAAAAATAGTTTGACTCAGAGAAAACATAGTTTGACTCAGAGAAAACATAGTTTACGAGAGAGCAAAAAATAGTTTGACTTGGAGGAAAATAGTTTACGACAGAGCAAAAAATAGTTTATGACAGAAAAAAAATAGTTTGACATGGAGAAATATAGTTTATGACAGAACAAAAAATAGTTTACGACAGAAAAAAAATAGTTTGACTTGGAGAAACATAGTTTATGAGAGAACAAAAAATAGTTTGACTTGGAGAAAAATAGTTTGACTTGGAGAAAAATAGTTTACGACAGAACAAAAAATAGTTTGACTTGGAGAAAAATAGTTTACAATACAAGAAAAAATAGTTTGACTTAGAGAAAAATAGTTATTAAATAGTTTA
>Ga0247742_10001547_pt1 | contig 15905 bp, 13 predicted proteins | sample UWRJL208509C2_FD_180944 | JGI IMG/M metagenome (GOLD analysis project Ga0247742, IMG submission 180944) | Plant litter microbial communities from Arlington Agricultural Research Station in Wisconsin, United States - UWRJ-L208-509C-2 | ecosystem: Environmental > Terrestrial > Plant litter >...
AGCGTCAACGCTCTCGTTAGCCTGCTTGAGGGAGAGGGAGATGCGGCGACGCTCGAGGTCGATGTCGATGACCTTGACGAACAGTTCGTCGCCAACGGAGACAACCTGCTCTGCAAGCTCCACGTGGCGGACAGCCAGCTCGGAGATGTGCACGAGGCCTTCGATGCCGTCTTCGACGCGAACGAACGCACCGAACGGAACCAGCTTGGTGACCTTACCCGGAACAACCTGGCCGAGGGCGTGGGTGCGGGCGAAGGTCTGCCACGGATCTTCCTGCGTAGCCTTGAGCGACAGGGAGACACGCTCGCGGTCCAGATCCACTTCGAGGACCTCGACAGTGACTTCCTGGCCAACCTCGACAACCTCGGACGGGTGGTCGATGTGCTTCCAGGACAGCTCGGAAACGTGAACGAGGCCGTCTACGCCGCCCAGGTCCACGAATGCACCGAAGTTGACGATGGAGGAAACAACGCCCGGACGAACCTGGCCCTTTTCCAGCTTGTTGAGGAACGTGGAGCGAACCTCGGACTGGGTCTGCTCGAGCCATGCACGGCGGGACAGCACAACGTTGTTGCGGTTCTTGTCCAGCTCGATGATCTTGGCTTCGATCTGCTGACCGATGTACGGAGCGAGGTCGCGGACACGACGCATCTCCACGAGCGATGCGGGGAGGAAGCCACGCAGGCCGATGTCCAGGATGAGGCCACCCTTGACAACCTCGATGACGGTACCGGTAACGACGCCGTCTTCTTCCTTGACCTTCTCGATGTCGCCCCAGGCGCGCTCGTACTGAGCACGCTTCTTGGAGAGGATCAGACGGCCTTCTTTGTCTTCCTTGGTGAGAACCAAAGCTTCGACCTGATCGCCAACGGCGACAACGTCGCCGGGATCAACATCGTGCTTGATGGAAAGCTCGCGGGAAGGGATGACACCTTCGGTCTTGTAACCGATGTCGAGCAGAACTTCGTCGCGGTCGACCTTGACGACGGTACCTTCGACGAGGTCTCCGTCGTTGAAGTACTTGATGGTGGCGTCGACAGCTGCGAGGAAGTCCTCAGCGGTACCGATGTCGTTAATGGCGACTACGGGGGTACCGGGCTTCTCGGTGGAGGTGATGGTCATGTAGTAGGGGCTCCGTTGTGGATAGTTAGTCGGTCAGGCAAACCGCTGCCGCCCGGGTCCGGACGGCAGAACACGGCAAATTACCGGGTCATCCTGATTTGTGGATTAGTACAAAATGGATGCATGCACGTAGTACACGCCCGTTTATTCTAGTCGCATTGGCAAAGCAGGGTCAAAAGGAGTGTTACACCGTCAGGACGTCCCCGAGGCGGGCAAACGAGACTCCGAGATCCAGCAGCTGGGGCAAAGCCCGCGCGTAGCCGCCGGCGGTGCCTGCCGCAGGTCTGTTGAAATGCGAAATGACGATGTCCCCGGCCACCACACGCCCCACTTCACCGGCCACCGTGGCAGCAGAATATGTGGCTCCACCGTCGCCGTTGACTGTGAAGTTGACCGGCAACATACCGAGCCTTCGCGTCATTTCCACCGCAACTTCGTCGTAGAACGCAGTGCCTGGGCGGAAAAACTTCGGGGCCGTTCCGCACAGCTCCTGCAGGATTTGCTGGTTAACCATCAACTCATCGTAAGCGGCTGCCACTGAAGCGGTTCCCTGAATGCCGTAGGCGGACTTGCCACTCACTGACAACGGCAGGTGGGCAGTGCCGTGATTGGCGAGTTCGAACAGGGGGTCGGCGGCCAACTCTGCCGAGAGCGCGGGGTTGGCATGGATCCATCGGCTGTTGATGAACAGAGTTGCAGGGACGTTGTGTCTCCGGAGAGTTTGCAGGAGTGCGTGGTCGCATCCTGTGCCGCCGTGACCGCCACACGCATCAAATGTCAAGACCACCTTGGCGGACGCTGTGCGGTTCACCACTCCCGTCACGTGCAGTCCCCATTCCTTGGGGTGCCTTCCGTGGAACTCCGCCATGATGTGTTGCTTCGACGGCACAGTGGATGCGGGCCCTGGCGAAGCGGGAGACGTTGGAGCGAGGGCCGCAACGGCTTGCTCGCGGGACTTGGCGGCTATGGAAGGCGGCGGTGTGGCCGGGCCCGAACGAGGGGACGTTGGGGCAGCAAGGTCTCCGCTCGAGCCGGCGGTATGCGTAGGGCCACTCGCACACGCCGTCAGGGCAGCCGAGGCAAGGCCTGCCATTCCAAGCAGCACTGATCGCCGGCCGGCCAACGGCCGCCGCTTGGAATCCCCCATGGATGTCCTTCTCTGGTTGTAACTATGTGGTTGTAACTAGGTGGTTGTGGTGGTGGTCGCGCTTGCTTGACGGCCTCTAGAAGTGCGTCAGGCAGTGCGCGGATCGTTCCACAGCAAACAGTTGCTGTGCCAGGAACGCAGCTCCCGGCGTGTGCTCGCTAATGCGACCAGCGGCCGCCAAGGTAACGGGCGACACAGCCCCAAGATAAATGGAGGCGAGGTCGGCGACGTCCAGGCTGAGGTCGGGCGCCTCGCCTGACGCTTCCGTCACGACGGCGGCAGCACCGCCGTCGGACTCCAGAACCCAGGTGCCACCCGCCAAATCCAGGGAGTCCGTCACCTCCAGCACCAGCCTGCCGGCAACGGGGAAGCTGCGGGCCTGCAAGGCAGCTGGTGTATCCAGGATCCTGAGCCACAGCATGTCGCGGATCTCCGAGGCCTCAATGCACCTCGGATCTTCCAGCGCCCACGCAAGAGGGTCATCCACCGGCGCTTCAACCCACGTCACTTCGTCGATGAGGTCAATGCTGCCCAGAAACCTCCACAGGTCCATGTAGGCCGCATTGCTTGCGGCCACGAGGTCCACGATCTCCATGGTGAACGGCTTGTGGTCCCAGCCCTTGAAGCGGTAGGAAACGTAGCCATCCAATGATCCGGAAAGGTCATAGTGCAGGGCGCAACGAACGGAGGTGTCGGGCTTGCCGTCGTGGCCGATGGAACCGGAAGCGAGAAGCCGGTAGTATTCCTGCCGGTCAATGGAACCCGGCGAGAGCCGCTGGACACGTTCAAAGACCTGCGGTGCCACGTCCAGGAGCACGGACGGATCGGCGACTTCCATGGTGCCTTGCGGCAGCCCCCGGAGCCTGAACCGAGGGCCGGTATCAACCTTGATGCTTCGCTCAAAAGTGGCCACGCCAAAGCCAAAACGGCCGTAGATGGACGCTTCAGACGCCGTGAGGGCGGCCATGGCAAGGCCGTCATCCTTGGCAGCTTCCAGATCGGCGGTCATCATGCCGCGCAGGATTCCGTTCCGCCGGTGCGTGCCGCGGACCGTCACGGCGGTAACGAGGTTGGACTCAAGTTGGCGGCCAAAACCAATGTTCAAGGCCTTGCGCATGGTGGCGTACGTTGCCACGGGAACCTCTGAGCCAAGAGAATGCTCCGGCACGTTGCCGTTGACGTAGACGCCCGTCAGCTCGCGCTGATCTGTTTGATAGGCCGCCAAGGTTCTGGCGAGGTATTCATCGTCGCGCCGTTGTTGGTGGAACCCGTGGGATACGGCCTGCACCCAGGTGGTGCAGCGGCTGTAGCCGGCGTCATCTGGATCAGCTACGGCAGGGAATCGTTGAACGGTGTACTTTCCGGACTTGTTTTCATTGGGATCGGCCACGCCATTGAGCCTAGCCAGACGCCGGAGGGCGCGCCACCATCTCGGCGGCGCGCCCTCAGGCGTTCGCTTGAATCCTTGGCTGGACTCAACAAATACGTGCCTGGCTTAGTGTCCGGCCTCGTACCAGCTGGAACCGACGCCAATCTGGACATCCAGCGGCACTGACAATTCAGCAGCCGAGCCCATCTGTTCGATGACCAGCTTCTCCACGGCTTCGCGTTCTCCCGGCGCAACTTCCAGCACCAGTTCGTCGTGGACCTGGAGCAGCATGCGGGACTTGAGTCCTTGGCTGGCGAGTTCGTCCGATACGCCCAGCATGGCGCGCTTGATGAGGTCTGCCGCTGAGCCTTGGATGGGTGAGTTCAAGGCGATGCGCTCGGCTGCTTCGCGGGCTTGCCGGTTGGTGCTGGTCAAGTCCGGGAGGTAGCGGCGGCGGCCCTCGATGGTGGCTGTGTAACCGTCTGTCCGGGCCTGGTCCACTACGCCGCGCAGGTAGTCGCGGACTCCGCCGAAGCGGTCGAAGTAGTCCTTCATGAGAGTCCGGGCTTCATCCACGGAGATTTCCAACTGCTTGGATAATCCGAAGGACGTCAGGCCGTACGCCAGGCCGTAAGACATTGCCTTGACCTTGGAACGCATGGCACTGGTGACTTCGGCCGGCGCAACGTTGAAGATCCGCGATCCCACGAAGCGGTGGAGGTCCTCGCCATCACGGTAGGCCTGGATGAGGGCCTCGTCCCCGGAGAGGTGCGCCATGATGCGCATCTCGATCTGGGAGTAGTCGGCCGACAGCAAGCACTCATAGCCGTCGCTGACGACGAAGATGCCGCGAACGCGACGCCCTTCTTCACTGCGGACTGGGATGTTCTGCAAGTTGGGGTTGTTGGAGGAGATGCGGCCTGTTGCTGCAATGTTCTGCGCATACGTGGTGTGGATACGACCATCATCGGCAACGGACTTCTTGAGGGTCTCCACCATCTGGGCGAGCTTGGAAGATTCCCTGTGTGCCATGAGCTGGACCAGGAATTCGTGGCCGGTCTTCTCCAGCAGCCCCTTCAGGGACGCGGCGTCGGTGGTGTAGCCGGACTTGATCTTCTTGGTCTTGGGCAGGCCGAGTTCCTCGAACAGGACGGTCTGCAACTGCTTGGGCGAACCGAGATTGACCTCGTGTCCGATCGCGGCAAAAGCCTGCTCCTGAGCGTTCTCGATGACCTTGGTGAGGTCGGCGAGCTGTTCGTCCATCCGGTCGGTGGATACGTAGATGCCGGTGAGTTCCATCTGGGCCAGCACGCGCGCCACGGGGAGTTCCAGCGTGGTCAACAGGGCGTCGGCCTTGATGTCGGCAAGTTCGGTTTCGAAGTGTTTGCTGAGTGCATGCACGACGGCGGCATGCTGGACGAGCGCTGCTGCGGCAGCTTCGTCGGTATCACCGGAAAGGTCCAATTCCAACTGTCCGGATTGGGCCGCAGCAGCGGCCCAGGAGATCTTCAGGTGCACTTGGGCCAGCTCAGCGAGGTCGTAGCTGCGGCGGTCCGGCTGGATCAGGTAGCCGGAGATGGAGGTGTCATCCACCACGCCTTCCAAGCCGAGGCCACGGTTGTGGAGGGCCTTGAGTGCAGACTTGAACTCGTGCAGCACCTTGGCTTCCTCGGGGTCCTGGAGCCACCGGGACAAAACCGACTCAGCTGCGGCGTCCAGGCCCGTTAGGTCGATGTAGGCCGCACCGTTGCTCCTGACGACAGCCAGGGCACTTGCGTCATCACCGACGCGTCCGGGTACCAGTTGGACCGCGAGTGCCGAACGCACGCCGGATCCAGCGGCAAAGAAGGCCTCGAGTCCCGGGGCGTCCTTGAGGACGGTGTATTCCGGGGTTTCAATGGTGTCCGGGGCCGCTCCGGCGGTGTCCTCACCGTAGAGATCGAACAGCCGCGTCCGGAGAGTCCGGAATTCGAGTTCCTCAAAAAGCTCCTCGATCGCCTGGCGGTCCGGACGTGGCTCGTGCAAGTCAGCCAAGGTGAGGGGTAGGTCGAGGTCGGTCAGCAGCTGGTTCAGCCTGCGGTTGCGCTTGACGTTCTCAAGGTTCTCCTTCAGGGCGCCGCCCACTTTGCCGCCGATGGAGTCTAGGTTTTCCAGGATGCCCTCAAGGCCACCGTAGAGATTGATCCATTTGGCCGCGGTCTTGGGGCCGACGCCCGGAACGCCGGGAAGGTTGTCCGCGGTTTCACCCACGAGGGCAGCGAGGTCAGAGTACAAACCGGGCTTGACGAAGTATTTTTCCTCAATGGCCGCAGCATCCATCCGGGGGATATTGCTGACACCCTGCTTGGGGTACAGGACAAAGACGTTGTCATTGATGAGCTGGAACGCATCCCTATCACCGGAAACAAGCAGCACCTCAAAGCCTGCGGCGTCGCCCTGGGCGGCCAGCGTGGCCAGGACGTCATCGGCTTCATATCCGGGCATGGCAATGGTCCTGATGCCCCAGGCTTCCATGACCTTGGCGATGAGGCCGATCTGGCCGGCGAACTCGGCGGGGGTGGCGTTGCGGCCGCCCTTGTATTCGCTGTACTCAGCCTTACGGAACGTGGTGTCGTCAGAAACGTCGAATGCCACGGCAACGTGGGTGGGCTTCTGGTCCTTGATCAGGTTGATCAGCATGGAAGTAAACCCATGGACAGCGTTGGTGTATTGCCCCCTGGCCGTAGAGAAATTCTCCGCAGGAAGGGCATAGAAAGCCCGGAATGCCATGGAGTGGCCGTCCAGGACCAGCAGCCTGGGCCGGCCCTCCCCCGTAGTGCTGGTGGTGGTTGATGCAGAGGGGGTGGGTGCTGTAGCGATGGCAGCAGCTTGGGCCGTTGGAACCTGGTCCGGTTTGGTTGTTTCACTCACAGGTGCCAGCCTAGTTGGCATGATGGACAATTTCACGCCGAACCGGTTTGTCGACGAGCTCAATGAAGCAGGTGTCCCCGAAGAGTTCCACGATTGGCTCTCAGCGCATGGCGTTGGCGCCCTCGTGGTGAAACTGGGTATCCGATTCACGGAAATGGGTGCGGAGCGCACGGTGGCCACTATGCCGGTGGAAGGAAACACGCAGGTGGCAGGTATCCTGCACGGCGGAGCCCACGTTGTCCTTGCAGAGACCTTGGGGTCGTTCGCTGCATCGCTTCACGCCGGCCGGGGACGACACGCCGTAGGCATAGAGGTGGGCGCAACCCACCACCGTTCCGTTGCCAGCGGTATCGTGACGGGCACCTGCACCGCCATCCATCTGGGTGGCACACTGGCAACGCACGAGATTGTTATCACCGATGACAAGGGCCGCCGGCTCTCAACTGCCCGGATCACCAATATGATCCGGGACAACCGTCACTGAAGCCGGTAGTGAAGTTCAGCCGCCGCCCCACCAAGGATCTTGGAAGAGACCAACTCAAGCGGCGCCGTCGGGCCGTTGAGCGGCAGCAGCCGTTTTCCCGCGCCCAGCACCACGGGAATTATGGTGACGATCATCTCGTGGAGCAATCCGGCGTTGGCGAACTGAGCCACGAGGTGGCCTCCGCCCACCAGCCAGACGTTCTTGTCGCCTGCATCCTTGAGTAAGTCCGGTGCGAACTCGCGGACGTCGCCACGGACAAAGGTGATATCCGCTCCGGCCGGTGCTGAGTACTCATGGTGGGTGAAGACCCAGCATGGGGTATCCGGGTACGGCCATTTGCCGGGTTCATGTTCCATGAGCCAGCGGTAGGTGTCGCCGCCCATGGCAATGCATCCAACGCCCGCCATGAAAGATTCGATGCTCTCATTGACTCCCTCAGCTTGGTCGAACTGGAGGAGCCAGCCAAGATCGTCCTCAGGTGAGGCGATGAAGCCATCAATGGTTGAAGCTACGTAATACTGGAAAATCGCCATGGCCTCAGACTAGGGCAATCCGAGCGGGCCAGGACAGTGACCGGCCATTACAGTGACCGGACTGGGCAGCGACCGGACTGGGCAGCGACCCTGACTCATCAGCGGGCTGCGGTATTGGCTGGCTTACCCGGGACGACTTCTTTCGGAGTCGTACGCGGCGATGAACTGGGCGTCTAGGGCTCCTTGGCCGGTTCAGCAGCAGGTGGAAGGGTGCTGCCAGGCACGGCAGGATCCACGTAGAAGAACGTCACCGTTCCGGCAACCTCCACCGTGTCTTTGATGGAGATCCGGATGGATTCCCTGCCTTCAGCGGGCGGCATCCGCAGGTATAACGCTTGGTAGTCCCCTCCCCCGGCCACAATGTCCGGAACTGTGGGGACGCCATCAAACAGGACTTCTCCTACCCGCACGTAGTAGCCGTCCAAGCGAACAATAGTGCCCCCTGAGATGGGTCCCGATGCGCGGGGCATGCCAATCACTGGCCGCAAGTCCTCGTCCACTACGGTCAACCTCAGCAATTGCCGGGGGCACGCTTCGCCGGGACCGGGTTCCGCCTTGAAAACAGATCCGGGGTTACTGCGGTACTGAGCCACCAGAAATGCCGATGTGGCCGCCACCCGGAACTCAAGGCACTGCTTTTGCGGGATTCGCGGGGTCCTGGCCACGGCCACGGACGCTTGCTGCCAGTCGTCCTGCCTTCCGGTTTGCAGGGCCCTGCACACCGCCGCGCCCGCCTGCCAGACGGCAGCATCTGCTGCGCCCTCAACGCTCTGGACCAGCGCATCGCATTGGAACTGCTGCATCATGAGGTACCGCTGGCCAGGGGCGGGATCATCTGACCCAATGGGCCCGGTTGGCAGCCAACTCACCACGGTGGGCTCCTGCGGGGGCGCCTCTGCGGTTTCCTCGGACTTCGGCGCCCGCTCGGGTTGACTGCCGCTGCGGGGACTGCCGGTTGGTCCGACGCCGGTGGGCTGTTGCGGCGCCGATTCACTTTGCGGCGTTGCGGCCGGCGGTGGGCTGGTCTGGACGGCGTCCGTTGTTGAGGCGGCCTGCGTGGCGGTGGCTTCAGCTGAAGCTTCCTGCGGTGATGTGGCCTCTGGTGAGGCGGCCTGAGCCGTGGACGTCGCCGGGGGTGAGACGGACGTCGAGTTGGGCGTGGAGATGGAGGGGAGGCCGTCGTTTCCGGAAGGAAGGCAGGCAGAAAGTCCCAAGACGACGACGGGAACCAGCACCAGTCCAATGAGCTGGTCCCGGGTAAGGAACGTCATGACGGCCCCACATCTGCCGGTTCAGAATCACGCAGCTATGTGCATAACTGCACTGCTGATTATTCTCCCTGGAGGACCTCACAGCCAGAAAACAGCGGCTACTTTCCGAAATAGGGCACAATCAGGTAGATGCCGAAAAGTACCGCGGCTGCGCAGAACGCGAAGCATACGTAGGCCAATGAGCGCACCAAAACAGGCGACTTTTGCTGGGCGTCACCGGCGATGGCCGTTAGGCGAACGCCCAATGAGTAAAGCACCACCAAGGTAACGGCGGCCACGAGGGTTACTCCCGCCACCTGCAGCAATTCCAACCATTTCATCGCTGCACATCCTCGCTGGGGGTTGTCTTTCGGGATTTCTTCTTCTTGCGGAACCGCACGGCATGGCCGGCTTCTTCAACTTCGACGGCGTTGTGGTGGCCGACGTGCGACTTGCGGGAAACGACGAACATGAACAGCACCGCGGCAGTACCCACCACTGCGGCGATGATGACGCCAACGACGCCGATGCTCACCAGGAGAGCCGTCAGCGCGCCGACGATGGCAGAGGCCGGTAGCGTGAACAACCAGCCCAAGGCAATCTTGCCCGCAGTGCCCCAGCGGACAGATGTCCCCTTTCGGCCAAGGCCTGAGCCAATGACCGAGCCTGATGCTACCTGAGTGGTGGAAAGGGCAAAGCCCAGGTGGGATGAGGCCAGGATGGCAGAGGCGGTGCTGGTTTCCGCGGAGAAACCCTGTGCCGGCTTTACCTCGGTGAGGCCCGAGCCCATGGTGCGGATGATGCGCCAACCACCTGCGTAGGTACCGATCGCGATGGCGAAAGCACAGGCTGCAATAACCCAGAACTGCGGACCGCTGCCCGGAGCCTGAGTGCCTCCTGCGATAAGCACCAGGGTGATGATGCCCATGGTCTTCTGGGCGTCGTTGGTTCCGTGTGCCAGGGCCACCAGGCTTGAGGTGAAAATCTGTCCAGTGCGGAAGCCACCACGTTTCTGCGTGAGCTTGTCGCCTGTTTCGGGATCATGCCGCGAGGTAAGGGCATAAGCGAGGCGGGTGCAGATATACGCGACGAGCCCTGCTATGAGCGGCGCGAAGATGGCAGGCAGGATCACCTTCTGCAGTACTGTCTCAAAGTTGATGGAGTGGAAGCCGATGCCCACTACTGCTGCGCCGATGAGGCCGCCGAACAGTGCATGTGACGAACTCGATGGCAGGCCCTTGAGCCAGGTGATCATGTTCCAGAGAACAGCCCCCATGAGGCCGGCAAAAATGATGTCAGGGGTGATGTGGATTCCCTCTGACCCTTCCCGGATCAGTCCACCGGAGATGGTCTTGGCCACTTCCGTAGAGAGGAATGCGCCGACGAGGTTGAGCACGGCAGCCAGGGCGACAGCCGTCTTGGGCTTGATCGCCCCCGTGGCGATAGGCGTAGCCATCGCGTTGGCAGTGTCGTGAAACCCGTTGGTGAAGTCAAAGAATAGGGCCAACGCTATTACCAGCGCGACCATGAAGGTGATATCCACCTGTTGCCCAATCTGCAGAGTCGACGACGTTCAGCAGTTTCACTTCCCCATACCTGCCATCCACAGCATAGTTCAGCAAGTGTTCAACTGACTCGGCTTGCGGTGTTCACTCCGGCGGGCTTGAAACCTTAAGAATCCTACGTGCCTTCCGGTGAGCGGACAAACGTGCCGGGGCTCCGGTTCACCCCAGGTAAGCCCTGACAGCCTCGAGGTCGCGACGCGATAGACCTTTGCGCGGATCCGGTGAGATGCAAAGCACACGATCCTGCTGGTATTCGGCCCAGGATCGGGCCTCGGACTCCTGGCTGAGTTGGTCGTCAATCCATATGATCCGTTCACTTCCGGCGCCGGCCAGATCCTTTTGAAGGGCCACCAGTTTCCACCACTCATTGCCCTCATCCCAGCCCAGGCTGGAAAGCACCGGCCAGTCCTGTCCGTTCAGGCCGATGGCGGGGCATAGAAACTCCGGCGCGAGGCCCTCCCAGGTGGTCAGCCACACAAATCGAGCATCGGGGTGACGTGCAAGGTCATTGAGTTCAGCGACAACCTCCTGCGCAAAAGCGACATCCAGGATTCCGGCGTCGGCGAAGGTCCATTCACTTCCCCAGTCCGTGGTTCCGAGGGGACTGAAGGGGTTCACCACGCCGTCGACGTCCAGATATATGGACACAGGTGCATGAGTGTCTTGACGGGCATCCATGGCCATTCCCCTTCCCCAACGGTTGAGATTCAGCCTACGCGAGAACTCAGCTACAACCGGAGCTGGATACTATGCTTGAATCAATACCTTGACGTGCGTCATGCAAGTGATATTCTCTGAGCATGGAAAAGCCCACAGTCCATTCCGCCCAAAGCGTCCGCGATATCGAGGACAGTGTCCGCACTGATTTCCGGCATGCAATGTCTTATGGCGGGTATCTGGACCTCGACCGCCTGCTGAGCTCCCAGCACCCCCTCAGTGAGCCAGAGCACCACGATGAGTTGCTGTTCATCATCCAGCACCAGACCAGCGAGCTCTGGTTGAAGCTGGTTTTGCATGAATTGCTGGAAGCCCGGAGGCTTTTCGACGCCGACAATTTGGGCAAGGCGCTCAAGTGCATCGCCCGGGTCAAGGCCATCCAGCGAACCATGACTGAGCAATGGTCCGTCCTTGGGACCCTCACGCCCCGCGAATACGCCCAGTTCCGCGGCTTCCTGGGCAGTTCGTCAGGGTTCCAGTCGTATCAATACCGCGGCGTGGAATTTCTGTTGGGCAACAAGAACCGCGGGATGCTGCGCGTCTTTGAAAGCGAACCCGAGGCTCATGCGTTACTCAGCACGCTCCTGGAGGAGCCCACGTTGTATGACGCTTTCCTGAACGTCCTGGCCCGCGCAGGTTACGACATCCCCGCCGACATCCTGGCCCGGGATACCAGCGAGCCGTGGACCTTCCGTCAAGACCTCGTACCCATCTTCCAGAAGATCTACGAATCGGACGACACTCCCTGGGGCCTTTACGAAGCCTGCGAGGATCTTGTGGATATTGAGGACAACTTCCAAGCCTGGCGGTTCCGCCACCTGAGGACAGTCCAGCGCACCATCGGCTTCAAGGTAGGCACAGGCGGATCGTCGGGAGTGGACTTCCTGAAGCGCGCCCTGGACCTCACGTTCTTCCCCGAGCTTTACGCCGTCCGCACCGAGATTGGCAACTAACCAGACGCCCGGCTCTGCCGCCCAACACTTCCGCAGGAGGAACCATGACAACAGCGCAACAAACCCAAAAACCGACGTCGGCCGAACTGGATGCCGCTGATCCCCTCGCCGCCCAGCGCGAGGCCTTCTACGCGCCCGACGCCGATCAGCTCGTCTCGTATTTGGACGGCAACTCACTGGGCCGCCCGCTGAAGGTCACCTCCGCGAATCTGGCATCCTTTGTCCACGACGCCTGGGGCAGCCGCCTGATCCGCGGATGGGACGAGCAGTGGATGGACGAGCCCACCGCGGTAGGCGACCTCATTGGTGAAGTGACCCTGGGTGCCGCTCCGGGACAGACCACTGTGGGTGACTCCACCTCGGTGATGCTCTATAAAATGATCCGCGCAGCCGTGGACGCCCAGCCGGGCCGCGATGAGATCATCATCGACCGCGACAACTTCCCTACCGACCGATTCATCATTGAGGGCATCGCCAAGGAGCGCGGGGCCAGCATCAAATGGATCGCTGCGAACCCTGCCAGCGGTGTTCGTGCCGAAGACCTGGACGGACTGCTGGGTGAGCGGACGGCAGTGGTGGTCCTCAGCCATGTAGCCTACCGCTCGGGGTTCCTGGCCGACGCCAAGGGGATCACGGAAAAGGTGCACCAAGCCGGAGCACTGATGCTTTGGGACCTTTGCCACTCGGTTGCTTCGGTGCCCATGGAACTTGACGCATGGGGCGTGGACCTCGCCGTCGGTTGCACGTACAAATACCTCAACGGCGGACCAGGCTCACCCGCCTTTGCCTACGTCAACGCCTCTCAGCAGGATCGTTTGCAGCAACCCATCTGGGGTTGGATGGGTGCCGATAATCCCTTCGGAATGACGGAGTCATACAAGCCCGCGCAGGGCATGCGCAGGTTTATCACCGGAACACCTCCGGTGCTGGCCATGCAGCCGATGAAGGACATGCTGGAACTGATCGCCTCGGTAGGCATGGACGCCGTGCGTGAAAAATCGGTCAAACTGACCGAGTACGCAATCGCGCTCTCCGAAGAGCACTTGGTGCCTCTTGGTGCGGAAATCGTAAGCCCCCGGAATCCTGCAGAGCGAGGCTCGCACATTACCGTGGACCACCCGCTGTTCGCCGATGTCACGGCCAAGCTCTGGGATAAGGGCGTCATCCCGGACTTCCGCCCCCCGCACGGCCTCCGCATTGGCCTGTCGCCCCTGAGCACGAGCTACGCCGAGGTTGAGTTGGGAGTCGCAGCCATCCGCGATGCCCTCTCCGAACTGCTGTGAGCCGGTGATGAGTGCCGTCCTTGACGACATGGACTCCCGCCCCGGGAGTACAACCTCGTTGCTGCGCACAGTCGTTGGCCTGTATCTGCGGGACGCCGGAGGCTGGATGTCCACCAAGGACATTGTGACCCTCATGGAAGCGTTGGGGACTTCCGGAACAGTAACCCGGACTGCCCTGGGCCGGCTTCGCAAGAAAGATGTGGTGTTGCAGGAATCCCGCAATGGTGTGCCCGGGTATACGCTGACCGAGGGCGCCGCAACCATGCTGGCCCGCGGCGACCGGAGGATCTACAACCCGCGGAGTATGTCGGAATCAGATCCCTGGTGCTTGATTTCCTTCTCCATACCGGAGACCGAACGCGAAAAACGGCATCAATTACGCCGCAGGCTGCACTGGATCGGTTGCGGTACGGTGGCTGCCGGACTGTGGATCTGCCCCGATTCGCTGCGTCCGGAGGTGGAGGAAATCCTCACAGATCTGGAGCTACGGACCATGTCCACCATCTTCGTGACGGAAACTCCGCTGGTGGGCGGCACCCTTCAGGACGCCGCGTCCAAATGGTGGGACCTGGATGCGGTAGCTGCACTGCACAGGGACTTCATCCACGAGCACGGATCAGGCAGCGGAAACGGCGCCGATGCCCAAGGGCAGTCCGGCCACCCCGTGGAGCCTTCACCTGAGGCCTTTGCTACGTATGTGCAGTGCATCGACATGTGGCGGATCATCCCGTACCTCGACCCCGGACTGCCGTCGGCGTTCCTGCCTGAGGACTGGCCCGGGGCCGAAGGTACTGCCCTGTTCAGCCGGATAGTTGATGCCTACGCGGAACCGAGCGGGGAGTTTGTGCGCAGCATGCTGCGTGCTTCCTGATGCAGTTGCTCCCGAAGCCTACTTCCCGTTCCGGGACGCGACGCCCTGCCAGTACGGCTCCCCGAGGTCCTCAAGGGGTGTCTTGGCGGTCTCCCGGGAAGAGAACGCAGCTACCCCTGCGATAACCATGCACAGGACCCCGAAGCAGGCTACGGGTAGCCAGCCGTCGCTACCTTTGCCGAGGAGCAAACCTGCGATCAACGGCGCGAATCCGGCAACCACCAAGCCCAGCTGGTTGCCCAAAGCCATCCCGGAGTAGCGGACGGGGGCGGCAAAGAGTTCAGCGAAGTAAGCGGGCCAGATCCCGTTGAAACAGGAGTAGAGCAGTGTCATGTTGACGAATGCCGCGGCGAAGACCAAGAAGATGTTGCCGGTGGATAACGCCGCGAAATAGGCGAAGATGGTCACCGAGCAGCCGATGGCCGCCGTCAGGAGCAGCGGCCGCCGGCCCACCCGGTCAGAGATCCTGGCGGTCAAGGGCATCACAAACATGGACAGGCCGATTGCCACGGCATTGACGGTGAGAATGGATGCTTTATCGAATCCCGCCGCACCTGTGGCGTAGGACAGGCCGAAGACAGTGAAGATGGTTTGCATGACCGACATGATGGACATGCCAACCACCCGGACCACATCTGCCGATTGAAAGCGCAGGACTTCCCGGAGCGGCATGGGCGCAACTGACTTGCGGTCCTTTGCTTCTTCGAACACCGGGGTTTCGTCCAAGTGCGTCCGCACCCAGTAGGCGATGGCCAGAACCACAATGGAGAGCCAGAACGGTACACGCCATCCCCAGCTCATGAGGGCTTCAGCGGGAAGTGCGGCCACGGGAATGAAAACAAGCGTGGCAAGCACCATCCCTGAGGCGTATCCGGTCATGACAAAGCTGGTGAAAAATCCACGCCGTCCCTCGGGAGAGTGTTCCAGGGTCAAGGTTGAAGCACCCGCAGATTCGGCGCCGGCGGAAAAACCCTGAGCAAGGCGCCCTGCCACCAGGAGGATGGGTGCCCATACCCCGATCTGGCTGTAGCTGGGTAGGAATCCGATGCCCAGGGAAGCAAGACCCATGACGCTCAACGTGATGAGCAGGACCTTCTTCCGGCCCAGTTTGTCACCGAAATGGCCCATCACCAGCCCGCCCACCGGACGTGCCACATAAGCCACGCCAAAGGTGGCGAATGCACCGATCAAGCCGACTGCGGGGTCATCCGAAGGGAAGAACAAAGGACCGAACACCAATGCCGCGGCTGAGCCGTAAATAAAGAAGTCGTAATACTCAAGTGTGCTACCCAGGAAAGAAGCCAAGGCCGCTTTTCCGGGTGTCTTGCGCAGCGCAGTAGACTGCTGGGTTGTGCTGGACATGCGATTCTCCTTCGAATGGCGCAGGTTCGGGAACGTCGGAGCTAAAGCCGAAAATCAACGGCGATGATCTGCTCGCTGTTAGGGAACGAGTACTTCTTGAGCGGCTCATGCAGCGGATGCGTGTTGTAAACATCAACGTCTTCCAGAGCACCGAAGTCGGCCACGATCGCGTAATCGAACGATCGATCATGCTGAAGCACATCCGGCCCGTGGGTGAGGCTCAAGAGCCCCGGAATGTTGCCCTCCATCCGGTTCAAGCCTTCAATCCATGCGGCCCGGTCCGCGACGGGAAAATCCGGTGTGAATTTGAAGAGGACCGCATGGCGGATCATGCGCCGG
>Ga0247742_10001548_pt1 | contig 15903 bp, 25 predicted proteins | sample UWRJL208509C2_FD_180944 | JGI IMG/M metagenome (GOLD analysis project Ga0247742, IMG submission 180944) | Plant litter microbial communities from Arlington Agricultural Research Station in Wisconsin, United States - UWRJ-L208-509C-2 | ecosystem: Environmental > Terrestrial > Plant litter >...
ACGTACGTGTTGCATGACTTCGATTGGTGAATGCCCTATAGCAGATTGATGAGCTTGGTGATCACCGAGACGCTCGAAACACCCTCCTCCTCTTCAATATTACAGCACCTTGCAGTGCGACGATACGCAGGCAGTGTACTACCCTGCAACAACAGCAGGCGAAGCACTGCGCTGTGATGCACTTTTGTGCTTCATTTGCTTCACTTCGTCATGGTGTACGCATTTTTTTCGCGACTTATACCATTTCGAACATATTATACTTATTACTATTTACTGACTATGATACGCTAAGAGAGAAATAAACTTACAAGGTGGACGATGGAGGGCGATGGAGGGCGAGGGAGGAGCAACGGGAGGGATGGTTGTGGTAATGAAGAAAGAGAGAAGGCGTGTGAAAGTGGTCAGGCCCAAGATGATATTACCCGGAATGTTTGAACGTCGGGTAATATCATCTTGGGCCTGACCACTTTCACACGCCTTCTCTCTTTCTTCGTTACCACAACCATCCCTCCCATTGCTCTTCCCTTGCCCTCCCTCACCCTCCATTGTCGCTCATTGTGGGGCGCTATGTATAATATGTAGTATTGTTTAAATAATGTAGTATGTCTTAACTAGCGTAATAGGTTGAAAGTAATAACTGAAGTAAAGACCAGAAGTGAAGACCAAAAGTAAAGTGTCCACTCACCTCAAAGGAAAATGCAGTGGTGTCGACACTGAAGAACGTAGCCCTCGCTTCTGGGTGCCCCCAAAAAACACATGGTACAAAGCGGCTCATAGTGTTCAGGATCCCTGTCCCATCGAGGATGATTCGAGGAAACAAGGGCATGCGAACACAAGATGACAGGTATGTAATGGCACTATCTAGCGTTGCCTGTGATTCCTGAACATCAAACTCCTAGATATTCGCCCTGCAACATGTTTGAGGTGGTGTAGCAGAAGATCGGTAGGTTGGTATGTGTAATTTGTGGTCTATATGTCGATACTGAATCTTGATCTTCCAGCGATCATCCTCATGGCTAGTTGTACAAATATCGTCTTGCACACCCCCAAGCTTTGCCCATCCAGCAATGAGACGAACAAGACGACAGAATATGGCTGCAGCGCAAGCCCTGCCTCCACCACCTCCAGTGCAAGCCCAACCTCCACCACCTCCAGCACAGGCTGAGCCCTCAGCACAAATTCAGCCACCTATGGCTTCAGCTCCATCTGCTCAACCTCAGCGTCATACCCACTGGCGAGATAGCGGCAAGACAATCGATATCGACAATATTTCTGGATCTTCAGACGACAGCGAGATGGATGTGGTCCCTCCTGCACAGACTCGGAGGCGAAACCGTACTCCTGCAAATGCTGAACCTACTCCCAGGGCAGCATCTCCATCAACCTGGCTGCAACAGCTGCAACGTCCACTGCAGCTCCCAAAGGCGCTCAGGACATTCATCATTTTTTCGACAAGAAGAAGGGGACCAAGACGATATGTCATCTCTGCAGGTACGTCTCAATGTTTACCTTCAATAATGGCATTGAGTATTCACGACAATTTCCTTATCAGAGAACGATCATTGACCGAGCCCATGGTTAAGTACGAGTATTCGGACACCACTGCGAATGGGACTCTCCGGGCTCATCTGCTTAGAGCCCACAATGAAGAATACCTTTGAGTCAGCAAAGAAAAGGGCTGGGTGGTCCCGTTGGCCCCAAGTGAAGCAGGAGTGCCCGGCTCGGGAGTTTTTCGTGCCAAATTTATGCAGCAAGCATTCGTCAAACATCTCGTCAACTTCATAGTCACTGATGATCAGGTATGTTTTAATTTCATCCATATAATTAATCTGACCATGACTCCAGTCCATAAATGTCGTTGAATGTCCCAAATTTTGCCAGCTCCTACTCCTCTTGCAGTCAGAGCTCCAGGATAAAGACATCCCTCACCGTACGAAGATTCAGGAATCAATCATAAAAGCATGGCATGCTTACTTCAAAGTTCTCAAGGCAGAACTCTTGGTATGATTATTGATTATCTTTATCCAATACCTATTGACTGACGAGGGTTTCCAGCTCGCACTTGGACAGGTGTCCTTTATGGCGGATATCTGGTTGAACCAGTCTTGATACCCGTTTCTGGCAATGACTGGCCACTGGATGTCAAGGCTCCAGAATAGTGGTTTCCAATACAACTCTGCGCTCCTGGCGTTTCATCGAATATGAGGTAGCCACAATGGTGAACATCTGGCAAGAATTGTTCTTCATCTGCTTGACCGAGTAGATGTCACTGTGAAGGTTTGCTTTCACCCACTAATCAGTGTTATTTTATTATTGACAAGCAGATAGGTCGGTCACTTTACACTCGACAACGCCTCAGTGAACAGAAAGTTTCTTGAACACCTCGAAATTCTCCTCGATGAAAGAGATATCCCTTTCGACGCCAAAGACAGGAATATTATGTGCTTCCCGCACGTCACTGCCATCTGTGTAACCCACATCACCGACACCTTTACTGACAAGACGCTCGCTAATGACGACGCTGATTTTACTCCAGCTGACACAGCTCTTCCTTCCGCGGACCCGGATAGACAAACCTTAGAGGAGGCTGTTGCTCGTGATCCCATTGCTCTGTGTCGTGGCACTGTCTGTGCCATTTGGGCCTCTGGTAAACGATGCGACCACTTTTGTCAGATCATACGCAACGGCAACAACAAGGAATGGTTTGAGGATGAGAAAGGGGAGACCATCCAAGTTCCGGATTTGGAGCTTCTTCGTGACGTTCGAACTCGCTGGGACTCCATGTATAAGATGATCCATCGGTTCCAGCAGCTGTGACCAGTAAGTGAGACATCTTAGTGCTGTAGCCCTTTATTGACAATGGAACAGGCTACCGATTGTTTTCTTGCCTCCCCGATAAACAAAGATTTAGCAAAATTTCGCTTTGAGATGATTTTGACTGTATGTATTCATTGATCATGACTTCAAATAATGTTAATTCTTCCCTAGGTTCCTCACAATGTCCAACAAGCCTTGTGTGGCAAACGGACACCCCTCGTGTCAAACGTCATTCCTGCTTGGGAGATGATGATGACTACTTGGGAGATCCTAGGCAAGAACCACCCTGAGTTGGCTCGGTTTATGGACATTGGCCTTGAGTGGGCAGTCAAGTATTATGAAAGAATGGACTTGTCAAAGGCATACATTGTGGCTATGCGTAAGCGGATGAATTCATCGTCTACTGTTTCTACTAATGTTGTCTACTAGTACTCAACCCTACGATGCGTATGTCATGGATCCACAAGCACTGGGACCAGGAATATGCTGACCTTGCTGAACAAACTATCAAGGATCTAGTAAGCCATTTACTTGAGTATTGGACAGCATAATCACAGTCACTAACAATTTACAGATGGAAGAATATCGTGCTCATGTCCACCCAACACCACCCCCAAGCCGTAAGCCGACAATGATGGGATTTAATCTTGGTGACCTCGCATCTCAGTACAAACTTGGGGATATGATGGTCATGCCTGATGACCTGCCTGTTGGAGATACTGTTGAGAAAGAATACAACGCCTATATCAAGTCGCTGTCTCCCAAGGAGACAGATATCCTAAAATTTTGGGAGGTAAATATTTGCCACCCTCTTGATATACTGACTGAATTAATAACAAACACATTTTAGCTCCACGAAACTGATTTCCCCACCCTCTTTGCCATCGCTCTCGACTGCCTCCCAATCCAGGCCTCTGCTGTTCCTTGTGAGTGCGTCTTCTCATCAAGTGCAGAAACCGATACAAAGTGACGAAACTGCATCCATTCAGTCTTGATGGAGGCTCTCCAAATGCTCAAATTTTCATTGAAGATCAAGCGACTGAATTTTTCCCAAGGGCTAGCAACTCTGGAAAGTGATATGTTGGTACTAGCAGATGACAAAGCTGATGTCTTAGCACAAGCAATTGATACAATAGACAGAGTTTTGGCTGTAGTAGGTCAAGGTGACAACAACAGTATGTAAATTTCTCCATTATGCACTTGAATACATGGACCTGCTTTGTTTGATTACCTTTTCTCATTTACTTATTCACTCCTCTCTTATGAACTTATTGACTGGCTTGAAGCTGACTCAAGCTGCCAGCTAAGCCGAGCCAAGCCGCCTTATCTCGGCTCGGCTTGCCATTTGGAGCCGAGCTGATCTAAAGCCACGGCTTAAGCAAGCCGGCTCACGGCTAGCCGGACTGCGGCAACATTACATTGGCACCATAAATTCAGGTACCAAGTAATCAGTTCCATCCTTGGATGATACTAGTTCCAAGCCATTGGGAATGGACTTGGGCTTTTGCTTTGCAGATTTGGTTGACTTCATTGTGGTCTGTGAGCAATCACATCGGCCATCTGTTTGGTTGGCGATACCAGTGCCGTGTTTGGCTATGTTGATAAGTGTCATGTGAGAGTTGAAAATTTTCAAATCTGATCAATCTCTCTCATTTATCACTGCCGACCCTGCTGCTCTCATCAACAATCATGTCCTCAAAGCCGACTGCTTCGAAGCCGACTCCAAATGCCGCCCTTGCAAATGAGTCAGTCATGGCAACTTCCCTTGAAACCCAGCTCGGCATCGTTGAAAATGTGTTGCACCAAGCATTGCAAACCAGGAGCATTACATCTGCTGCAAGATCGATGAAGCATGAGATTGTGAGCCACCCAGCACACAAAAAATGAAATTCACAATTGATTTAAAACTCAACAGAAATTTGTGCTACGTGGTGCAGCAGCTGAAAGCCACACACCTGACATTGATGAGCTGGTGAAGGCGCATGCCAAAGTCTATTCCGTTCTTGTCGACTATACGGGCATGGGCTGCTGGGAGACGCCCAAGCTAATTGCAAAGTGGTTGGAGAAGATGAATAAAATGTTGATGAGAAAGTCAGCCATCAGTCATCGGACAGTGGCGGCGGCGGCATTGGGGCATCGGACTGAGTCAGGAGCGGCATCAGGGAGCCAAGTTGTACCTGAGTGAGGAGGTGAGGTGGAGAAGAAGGCAAAAATTGTTGCAAAACCACAGGGGAAGGCGAAGTGGGCTGAGGATGACGCTGGGAAGGAAGACAAACATATAGCCGCCGAGGAGCAAGCAACAAAGGAGGCGATGGCCAGGCGAGAAAAGGAGGCAGCGGCCAGGCGAGAAAAAGAGGCAAGGAGGATTTGATTGAAGCCTCAGGGTGGGGGTGAAGAGGATGCAGAGGAGGAAGACATTGAAATGTCCGAAACACCTGCGAGACCAGAATCAAGCAAGAGGAAGAAACACGTTGACTCTTCTGAGTTGGACAACACTGAAGTGGAGGGCGAAGAAGAGGACGATGTTGAGATGGACGAAGAAATCGATGCTGATGCCGATGCTGATGCCGTCGCCGATGCACAGTTGGGGGGGCTGAACAGGCCACCGCCTGAAATGACTACAAAGATTAACAACCCCCCCTGCGTGAGGTGCAAGAGGTTAACGATCACTTGCTATGCAAAGAAAACCCGGGTTGGCGACACGAAAAAACAGCCTGCTTGCTTTCCTTGTGCCAGCAAGAAACAAAGGTGCGACTGGGATGACAAGTCAGAGCCAGCACCAGGACCAGTGAAGACAAAGCTGATGCAAAAGCCGACGCAGAAGCCAATGCCGACCTCTAGTCGGCCAACTCGAATGACCAAGAAGACAAAGGCGAAGCCAGAGGAACCGCCACGAAAGCAGATAAAGAGTAAAGTTCTCATTTCAGACGATGAAGATGTGGCCAGTCAGCCAGCAGCGGTTATCCGTGTCAGGAAGCCTATTCCTAAGACGGCAACATCGAATCCCAGAGCCGATCCTGATGTCATGTCCGATGCCAAGTCCTCTATTCCCTGCTCTAGTGCTATGGAGAAGGGAAAAGGAAGATTTCGAGGTGAGTCCATTTATTGTAATAACTCATGAGTAACTAATTGTCTTGTAGATTATGATGATGATGAAGACAACTTCAAAGGCCTCAAGACGTGCATAGGCAGGTTGGAGAATCAGCTGCATGACGTGCCGAGCTCAGCTGACTGGGAGGAGAACCATCTGAAGCTCATCAAAGAGGACCTTGAGGAGATGAAGGTTGACCAGGAGAACATCAAGGTTGACATTGAGAAGATCAAAACAAAGTTCACAAAACTGCATCACAACCACGAACGGTTGCGCACAAAGGTAGCAGGGGCTGAGGAGGTGTATGCTCAATTGAAAGAAGCACAGCTAGTGGCAATTAGTTATGCGGAAGAACTTCAGGCTGAGCGGGCGAAGAGGGTCAAGGTGGAAGAGAGTCTTTGGAATATCAGCACATTTCTTGGGTGAGTCTTTCTTTACTAGCCTACCATACATCTTGTAAGCTGATGGACATACTCAAAGCATACTCTCATTTGACGAAGACAGGCAGCCCGTTTGGGACCTTTCTCTGAGGAAGATGGCAAGCATGTTTGAGGTGTTGGCGTTGGCTTCTGCGAGGAAGAAGACAATCACATATATCATGCCAGCAGTGGGCTCTAGCAAAGCCAATGCTGACGCCGACGCCAACTCTGACACTGAGTCAGATGTCATGCAGATCGACCCACCGATGCCGACTCCAACGATGCCAAGTGCCGATGCCGATGTGAGAAGGGATCATGTGAGTAGTGTCAACTCAAGCATGGCTGACATACATCAACAAATGCCGCTGCCGACCGCTCCTTTGGTGGGTGGCCATCCAGCTGTTGCTCTAATCCCCACGATCCCAGAAACATCTCAAGAACAGGCAAATTACGCCCAGCAGACCCTATTACCTGCGACTGCAGCCAGTGCACCTGATTCCCGAGGGTCAGCATCGGCATTGGTGTTGGCATTGAGTATTGCTTGGTCTACCATCACCAATCCCGTTCATCTGTTGCCTCCTGCAGCAGCAGCACCCTCGTCACCACCTCCACACATCGCCTCAACAGCAGCGGATCTGCATTCACCACAATCATCTCGTCAAGCGGCACTACCCCCTGGCAGCATGAACATGTCTCTCCCCTTGTCGCATCTGGTTGGGCCAACGCCGACACCACCAACATGTGGGCAACCCCATCAGATAAGCTCGGGGAGGCCCCAAACGCCACCTCTGGCATCGGGATCAGCTTCGGATATGGAGATCTCACCTCAACCACCCAGCATGCAACGAATCCCAGCACAACATGGCAGAGGTCATGGCCAAGGTTTGCAAGTGCCTCTTGTGCCTCCACGTTGATCCTCACGTCTCAGCCCCAGCCCGACTCGGAACAGTGAGCCGCCTAGCCCACAATCAGGAACCGCGTCCAATGCAAACATTCAGGGGTCATCGTGAGGTGTAGCCAGTTCTTGTCGTCATGTATAATAGCACAATTTTCAATGAATGTATATTATTTTTGTTGCCTTCTACAGTAAGGTACACTTTCTCAAAACAGGGTAATTTGCCACCTCAGGAGCTGATGCCGATGCTGATGCTGCTTCCATATCGCTGACTCATCGACAATGCCAATGTCCAAGGCAAGTCAACATCTAATCTTACCCAATCAGCATCAATAGAGGATCAATCTGAGCATTGTTATAGTCTCTGGCTGGAATCACATATTGTGGATTTCCCTCACTTGGGCCATTGCATGGTGGTGGAATTACAACTCCCCTCCTGCGAAGATTTTCGAGTTCATCATGGCCGACAAACACGAATGCGGCATGTGCAGTCATCGTAGATATCAGCATCAGCATCAGCATCAGGGTCGGCATACATGCTTGAAGCACAGATGTGCTGGGTGTGCGCTCCATTTCTGTGCCCACTAGCCCAGTGGGTGGAGTCGGCATCAGCATTGGCATTGATGCTGGCGTACATGGTCAGATGCCAGTTGTGCTAATTGCACTCTCCACTTCAGTGGGCCCAACTGGCCCAGTGGTCGGTGTCGGCGTCAGCATTGCTGTCAAGTCGGGTTGTGGAGTGTGTGACATCCAAAGCAAGCCTTCCATATCAATACTGGAAACCGACTCTCTCCTTGGTGGTTGTAATGTTCTTCTTCCTCTTTGCAATGTTTCACCATGTTTCAACTTTGAATATGTTGGCTTCACCATGACTTTCTGACGTAGTACTTGTTTAAAGCAAAACACATCGGAAGCTGTAAATTTTTCCTGCCATACCAACATATGCTGGAAGAACGTGATGGTTTCATGACGTTTCATGTTGCGGGGATATTGAATGGACATGTTGTTTGGCCGATATCGTGCATCAACAAAGTCGGCAATATTCACCGACATCATGCTCCACGGCACTGTATTGCTCACTCAGCCAGTGGCAAGTTCTGTTCAGCATATTTAGTCATTGTCGTAGGTATAGATCATTGAAGCTTACTATACTGGGTTGTCATATATTCAGAGAATAGTTCCTCCAACTGCTGCTTAGAATATGCAGTTGGATCCCATGGGACCAGCACAATAGGGAAGCCATCCTCAGTGACAGCCAATTTGAAGCCTGTGGTTGGGATCGGCTGCCCATTGATGCCGACTTGCATTGCCAATGTCATTACCGTCTTCAAATATTTGACATATTTGAGTGCCATACACTTCATTTGCTGTACTTCATCCTTATAAGTAGCAATGAAGGTTTTTCCAGGAATACCCATGAGCTCAGCAATTTGGTCATGTCTATTTGGTGTCAGAATTCGGTTAAATGGAAATAATGTTGCAACATACGCATCCACGGCAAGCCTACCATCCGGGGTTGTGTAGACTGAAAATGTTATCGACACCATTCCCATTTTGAGCCACTGTGCTTTGGTGGCTAATTCTACTCGCTTTGCCAAATATTTGTCAGCCAATCTGTGATATGGCAATCGGCATCAGCATCAGCATCGGCATCGGCATCGGCATCGGCCATTGCAGATTCACAATTGTATGCACCTTCTCTGAACATCCTGAGAATAACCCTTCTGCCATGCTCCATCCATCTCGATTTCTAAGTTTTTCTTCTCCACTTCATTCATTCATGAGTATATGTTCGCAATGGCTGTTCCACATTTCTCGAACCAGCCTGGGGTGTACGTGTTTGCCTCTGCACAGCCAAGCAGTTTGGCAATCTCTTGAAAAACCTCGTCGGGTTAGGCATTCCAGAGGTATTCTCTGCATGACATCTGTGGTGTTAGTCCATTTCCCTGAAGTGGGACTAGTGCATGCCAAGTATTGCTCAACCACATTGTTAGGTCCTATCAATGAAATGAGTCACACCATTAAGGTGAGAACTCGTGGTAATGTGTTCAGCTAACCTTTGTCCATTGACGGCTTTCATCCTCAGTCCTTGTGTTTTGACCAATTGACCACCAGTAATTGAACATTGCCGGGAGTATTTTCGCTCTCAGGACCTGGAGACAGCCATGGACTGTAGTCTGAGTGCGGAATTCAATTTTAAAAGGTTCTAGCACTCTGCATTCAGCTGCATTATATTTGCAATCACGTTGTGTTCTTCTCTGTTTCTCCACAGCGAAAGTTGGCACGGGAAGATCTGGCATGGGAATGACTTCGACAGATGATGCTGATGTGGGAAGAATTAACCAGCCCATATGGCTGATGCTTCGACAGCATACATAGGCTGCATGTTTTACATGTGGACACCGTGAGGAAACTACATGCATTCAACACGAGCCGGATCTCCACTACGTTTCCTTTTCTCTTCCCCCACCTACAATCCAAATATGAGCACTCCATCCGGAACTCAATCTGCATCTAGTCGCAGAAAAAGAGGGCGAGATAATAATACCCTCATTGAAGAAGACCCTGCTCTCCTTGACACAATTACACATGAAACAATAGAAGTGACAACATGTGGACAAAAGCATCGGAGAAGGATTCCCGTAGAGTTTCCTCTGAAAGTTCAGGAAATATCATACAATGAAATCCAAAATGGAGGCTTGTCTGGTCCCAGTTTTGCCAAGAGTCATCAAGAGACTTGTGGCAATTATGAAGCACCGCCGATGCCGATGCCAAGTCGGCAAACCAAGGTTGGTGAATCCTTTTACAAAAGATGATATCTGAGTCAGTAATAGACGCAGCAAGACTATCTGAAAGAATTTGTCAGCTGCATTGATGAGCTATTGCAATTGATACTGTATCAAGAACATCGCGCTGCTGACGAACAAATCTGCTCAAACTGTCTGTATAATCGTCAAGCCATTTGGCGATGCCGAGATTGCACAGTCGGCATTACTATGTGTCATCTGTGTATGCATCAGATACATTGGCATAATCCACTTCATCACATTGAATGCTGGACTGGAGAATACTTTCGGGATGCAGAATTATGGGAAGTCGGCAGTTACATTCTTGGCCGACATACATCGGGATCAGGATTGGCAGTACAAGCACAGCCAACATGCTGTGAAGGACTGCAATTTCAAATTGAGCATTTGGAGAGGCATGAAAACATAAAGGATGTGTCTGAACAAACTGCATTGATGCAATGGGGGACGCAGAGGTCAGGCCAAACGGTTCCTGTGACTATGGCCTACGAAGATGAGGAGATGACAGAGGTGAACTTGCCAATGGATAATGAACTGGATCAAGATAAGATCGAAGATGACAGACTTTTGCGCCAAATCAAATTTCTGTTAAGACAGCAGAGGACTGATTCTGATGCCAAGCCTTATCCGGAGGCGAATGCCGATGCTGATGCTGATGCCGTAGCTGAAGCCGATGTACCATTGGCCAACAATGACCTTGATAACTTCCAACCATATTTACAGGCTGCTGCATTATTCGGAGATCATGATGCACCAGCTTCTGATGCACTGGCTAACACGTATGTTCGTGTCATTCATACAAATGGTGTTCACCATCTCACAATGGTTGCTTGCCAATGCCGTGGATCAGCCAATGTCCCACTGGATCTCCTTGCAGGTGGATTCATGCCTGCCAGTTTTGACAACATCAAAACACTCTTTTCCACAGCTGTTCTCAATTACTTTTGTCTTTGTAATCTTGAACTCAAAGCATCGGCATATCAGTTTTATCAACTAATTTGCCAGATGACTCAGCCACTAGCACCCGCATCCATGGCCAATTTGTACCATGAATTGCATTGTATGTCCCATTTATGGAGATGGATGAAGAAGTTAAAATGGGCAGGGTATGGCCACAACAATAAAGACGCTACGAACCCCGATGCCAGGGAGTTGGCCAACTTCTGTCCTGCTTGCCTGCAGCCGGGAATCAATCTTGAAGAAGGCTGGTTGGCCGATGCCGCTAATCCCGTATATTGGCGTACCTTTGTCGCCAACGGAAACTTCAAGGCCGATCACATTTCTCCAAAGGGAGTTGATATATGGTTATATGATGGGGGGGGGTATGGCACCAAAGCAACAAGACTACTTTGACTTTCTCAAAATGGCAGTAGAGTCATCAACGGTTTGTCTGTATCTGTTGCCAATGCCAATGCCAATGCTGATCTGGTCATTAGAAAGCACCATGCAAAAACACATTCAAAGCAATTATTGCAGCCATGGTTGCCTCAAAGTCATGCGACAGGACAGGAATTGTTGCTATTGCCTGTGCAAGACACGGTTTCTACTGTCCAAACTCCATGGCAGATCTTTTCAAGGGAGAACAACAGAAAAATGTTGATTTCGCATTTTTGCAAGCCCTCAAAACAACTGGTGTAGCTGTCCAACAAAAGGTCACTTTGATATATGACATTGCTTGCCAGTATTCCGTTCACCTTCAAGAACGGATCGGCCAACATCTCTCCGCTGGACTGATTGTAGATATGGCCATCGGTCTTTTCCACGTACACGCTCATAAGGATGAGTGTTTTTTTAGATTTGCCCTGACATTTATACCCGGCATTGGCATTGTCTGCAGTGAAATCTTGGAATCTCTCTGGTTGGCATTGAATAATATCTTGTCAACTGTTCGAATGGCCCTGCTCTCTCATCAGGCTGAGATGCTTGATGACCATGCATCCGACTCCAACCACAAAAAACTGCTTGGCATGGCACTTGCAATCTGCAAGAGTCATACAGATGCATCCGCCATGGCCACTCAAACCAAGCAATATTTCAATGATATGACAATGTCAGCAGGACTGGCTGCTCAACAGTGGGAGAGTACAATATCCAAGGCTGAGAAGTGGCGTCCCACCAACATATCAGCTATGGACATCTACTCGACTAAAACCTGTACAGACCAGGCCGATCGGCCGATGCCAAGTTCGGACAGAGCGCTGAACCCTGTCAAAAAATGGATAGAGTATGCCCTCATGGTGGAAGTAAAACAGTATGTGACACCCATGCACCATGACTTCTCACATCACAAGTTGTTTCATTAGACTAGAGATTCAACACACTGTTCGCCGACTCTGCCAAGGGATTGCTGCCGCTGATAGTGATCGTATCAACTCTCTACAGCTCTCGTTGGTGACTCAGATGGTCAAATTAAAGGAATTCCAAATGGCTGCCAATGTTCCAGACATTCCTTTGTCCCCCATCATTCTTGATGATGAGGCAATGTGGGACAATGACGACACCGAAGAGGACAGCATCAGGGCTGACTCCCCACAGCAGACAGCAATGGTCACTGGTTTTGTGGAGGGTATAACCCTTCCTCTGCCATCTAATCACAATGTTCCTGAGCATTTTAGACCAACAGAACTTGCTCTTCAAAAAGAACAGGCATCAAACAAGCTTAATTGTCTGCATGGCCTCATTGCCAACAAATCTTTTCAATATTCTCACACCATCCGAAATGTGCCCACAAAGAAGGTTCAGACACGGGCACAGACCAAGGTCAAAACACTCAACACGGAAATATTGTTTCATTGCCAACTCTATAGCTGATGCTGATCCCGACACATCCTTCTGGGTGCCGATGCTGACGCAATGTGTACATTCCAAACGTTGACTAAGGAACACATCAAGGCTAGCTCAGCAGTATTGAATCCAAACATAGCTGGGTCAATCCATCTTCAACTATCTTGGTTATGGAGAAGCTCTTACATGGTGAGAGACCCAACGGTCTTGGGCAGACAGAATGCCAATGCCAATGCTGATGCCGACTTCGCTCAGGATCCCACCTCTTTACTTGAATGTGTGTGCAACTTTCTCCATTATCTCTATTATCTTACAGTTCCTGAAGTCAAACGTGTTCATTGGCTCCACACATGAGCTCAGTGCCATTGCTGGAGGGAAGAACTTGCATTAGTCAGCCATGAGATGGTTTGGACAGTGTGTTACTTTCTGTTCAAAAGCAACTGGTGGGAGTCGGCATTGGAAACTGTTGGCATTACTGCCAGTGCCACTGCCTATGCAGCACGGAAGAAGGCCATGTGGCGAGATTTGGCATTGATGGCCAACAGACAATACCTGCATGTTACCAATAGTTACAATTCCCCAATGTAGGTATGCTATTATGTAAGCCTTATCAATCATCATCTATCACAACTCTGCTTCCTCTTCATCTTCCATCTGCTTGAGTAATATCACCATGTCTGCTCATACTATTCGCACATTCAATCCATTTAATGATCGGTGGCCAAACAGTAGGCAGATTTTGCAAGACATCATCTTCTACGGTGACTCCCGACTCCAAGTGGCGTTGCTTACAATCAGCACGGCCAAAGCAGCAAAGGTGGCGTGGGTGCAGAGATGGCTGAAAAAAGAGTTGGTGAGGTACTCTTAATTGGACTCTACATTATTTACTAATGAATGATACCCTTCAGCTTTATCTCATGTTGATCACTGGATTGGCAGTGGCTGTGGGCCATGTAGTGGATATCCCGATTATCACCTGCTCCCTAGCAAGAAGCCTCGGCTCAAGCACTGAAGATTTTGTGATGCAAATCGAAGCCGACTTGTTGGAGATTCTGGATGCTGGGATCGACAGTCAAAACCCTGCGCACATTGATAGCCAATATGTGTGCAATTGGTGGGATCAAGTGGATGAACCGGAGGGAAAATATGTTCTTTGTGTGGAAACAGTGGTGTATTGTTTGGAAGTGCATGATGAATGCCGAACAGCATCGGCCAATCCTGAACTGCCGATATCGGGGTTGGGATCAGGATCGGGGTCGGGATTGGGATTGGGGTTGGGGTTGGGGTCGGCAAGTGCTCCCAAACCAATCCCTTCAACTGCCAAAAGCAAGGAGTCGGCCATCGCAGTGGAGGGTCAATCACGGTGCTCTAACTGTCCTTCATTATGTCTGGAGATTGTTTGTCTTCAGGAAGCCCTTCAGAATTGCAGTACCTATGCAAGCGCAATGTCAACCACGTTTGATCATAATTGGGAAGTTGGCATGCAGCGTGTGGCAGGTTTTCACACTCTGCATCAGATGGCCATCCTCAAAGAGTTGGATTCTGAAAATATTCCTCATTCAGTTCCATTTCTATCGATAACACGGCCATCGGGGACAACTGCTCAGAAAAGTGCTGCTGACATCATTGCCACTCGAGCCAAGACTGACCTTGAGCACTTAATGGCATTGCCGCCGGCATCTCACAAGTGGACTTGGGGCATCGATCTGACTGAAGCCGAGGTACTCTCAATAGAGCATATGAGATACAAGGCGAGAAGAAATTCCCATTCAGAGTACAATCTTTCTCTACCCAATGGTGGTGCCAATCCTCACAGTCCATCCGCCACGCCAGTTCATTCTGGAAATACAGAATCGTTCAAACATATAATATCTCACTCAGAGAGGCTTCCACCTGTGTCATCTGACATCGCATTGGCCCCTCGTAATGTTGGCAAGTTCGATCCTCTGTCCCGGTATCCATCACCAGAGGTCGGGCCGACGCCACAAATCGTGGTCGACTCCAAGTCCAATTTTATATTGGATATCGCAGCAGCAGCACTCGCATGGGATGACGCCGACTCTGAGTTGAGCCATCAGTCGGGATTGGACTCAGCGTCAGCATCGGCATTTCCTGATTTTGCAGCTCTTGCAACGGCATGGAATGACCACGAGTCAGCATCGGATTCGGAGTCGGCGTGAGCATCACCTGATTTTACAGCACTAGCACAGGCATGGAATGAAGTGGACATGGAGTCGGATCATGACTCAGAGGAAGACTTAGAACCTGTCCTCGATATGAAAAAATTGGCGGAGGTGTGGAGCGACTTTGATTTGGATGCATCGGCATCGGCAAAGGGGTCGGAGAAGACTTCTGAGGGCATATCCAGTGAGCCTCCGACACATGAAATATTGGACCAGACATCAGAGGAGTCAGAACTTGAGTCCACTCCTGTGAATGCTGCTCAACGTTATGGCTCAAGCTCCAAGTCTAACACTGGTTGGCCCGACTTAGAAGAGGATACGGCATCAGCAATGGGTGAGGCTGGCGACTCAATTATTGGCTCTAATCTCCGAGCTTCACTGTCAAAAATTACCATTGTGAATTGATATCACGAATCTGACTTTCAGTTCGTGGATGAAACATATATTGCCGCTTCTGGATTCGCCAATGCCAATGCTGATGACGAAGCCAATTCCTCAGACAAAGAGTAATTTTCATATGGCAAATCTGTATATAATTTCCAAGCCTATGCTGTTTTCTTTACTTTGTAATATTCAAATCCCTTTGGTGTCTCGCCAGTGTTCAATGCCAACACCAATGCCAACTTGCGCACCCTCTTTGATCTAGATTGAGGTTATTTTGTTCACAATGTTCATTTTCTGTAATATTTGGCTATCTTCTGTCTTTAGCTTTGACTGGAGCAGCGCATAATTAATGCCGATGCCAACTGCCAACAATTTGAACAATTCATGGGGAACCAATTCCATTTTTTTTTTTGCAGAATCACTTCATCAGTAATTCCTGATTTTGGCTCTTAGCGAGCCATAACATGGGTCTATTAATTGTATAGTATTATATTTGCAACTTGTAGTACATTATAGCGTCCGA
>Ga0247742_10001550_pt1 | contig 15891 bp, 12 predicted proteins | sample UWRJL208509C2_FD_180944 | JGI IMG/M metagenome (GOLD analysis project Ga0247742, IMG submission 180944) | Plant litter microbial communities from Arlington Agricultural Research Station in Wisconsin, United States - UWRJ-L208-509C-2 | ecosystem: Environmental > Terrestrial > Plant litter >...
TGGTCTCAGACAAAGGTTTAGACTCTTTGCTTGTTATTATCGCCAGCGGACTCGTTTTTCTCTACTATTTTTGGATTACCGATTATATCTGATAGCTGTCCTGAGGTATCAGACCAACCCCCTTGGATAAAATTCTCCCCGCAAATGCACCAAAATTCTAACGTATTCATGACCGGCGTCTAAGTGCACATACATGCGATTCTACGCAGCGAGATCCACATCTGAAGGCATGTGCACACCCTCGACTCGGTGATAAAGACAAAGCTTTAGCTGTCCTGGAATTCTAAAAATCTCCTCCTCAACTTCATCTTTTTCGTTGCCTGTTCGTGTTCCTGCGCGACCTGTACTCCGGGATACCCGTGCTGCAAGTTAAGAGGGTCCCACAATTGAGAAAATTCATTGGAAGTATAATGTCATGACTAACCTTCTTAAAGGCGGCATCCAGCTGCTTTGCTGTGGCCTTGGCATCTGCGTCAATTTGCTTCATGTAATGCTTGACAGGGGCATCGAGGGCTGGGGTCTTGCCCTTGAGAGCTGATCGCTGTGCTTGGCCTTTCTGAATATTGGGGGCATCCCGGATGATTAACTTGGGTATTTTAGATGAAGCTGTGGACGAACCGCTCTGTTTATGTCTGCATCCACAAACGCCATGTTACTAGGGGCATTGAGGATGTTTTTTACTTCTTTCATAGCCGCCGGCTTGATCGCTCTGAATATATTTCGATCAAACAACAATTAAAACTGACTGTCATAATGAATCACTCACGATTTTTTGTTAATGCCTGCCTTCTTCACCGCAGTTGCTACAGTTTGTGCCTCGAGTTTATGATCTACTCAGTAGCTCGTAAATAAACGCTCTCTTGAAATTAATTAAAGAACCAATACATACCAGCATCCTTCCCGGCGGGTGCTGCTTTCGGTGTCTTCATCGTGACCACTTGACCACCGAGAGTAGTTTTTTGATAGGAGGTCGGGTTTTTCAGAGCAGCGTTTCGATATGTTTTGCTGCCCTTTTTGAAGGCACCGGCGTTCACCACGTCTTTGTCCTCAACGGGAGCAGCAGCGATGTTATCAAGAAGAGTGGATGCAAAGAGAAGAGTAGTGAAGGAGATAATGAACGACCAGCGCATTTTAGAAGAGTAGAGTGGAGTGTTTGAAAGTTTGGTTGAAAGGAAGATGTGGAGGAAGAAGTGTGGTAGGACCGGCCTGACGATCGAGAGTGGTGGCACGCTGGTATTTATACTATATTCATGAAAGAGTGAGCATTTTAGCTCTCTAGCAGTAGGTGCAGTCCGTCACCGTCGATGGAATAGCCGCATCCCGGATCCCGATGTGTGAGGTTGACAGCTTGCGGCCGTGTTCCTAAAATAGCCACGAATGTCAAAATCCCGACGAGGGTATCACTTGTCGTACTTTAATTCTATTTAGAGATCTTGTGCACAGAAAAACAAAGCCAGTATGTGTAGCTACTATTAGAGCAAACAAATTGATAAGAGGGCGTCGATGTTTTGAGGTCTTCGAAGCTTTGCAGTGCAGTCGAAGAACCTAGGATAATATAAACTGGTGAGGACTGTTCACCGCGAAGACAGAGTCGGGAGATACTTTGCTCCATTCTGAAGTGGTCTAGATTAGGCGTAGAATATTTTGTGTGCCATCTAAGTAATGAAGGATTGGCATTCCCGACTCGGACTATGCGTTGCGGAAGGCTGTTTAAGATGTTGACGCGCACTGCCACCTTGTCGCCAGTTGTCAGAACTCCGAATCTCGACGGACCTATAATAAAGTCTCGAGTGGACGTATATTTTTAGGTTCCAATTCGAATATCCATATAGACGCAGATATAATATCGTAGGTACAACCACAGGACGAGACGAGGTGCTGAGCCGCAAGCGCTAGTGGCAAACCCTTGCGTGCGTCTATTTTTAGCCTACGGATATTTTTCACCCTTGGCAGTTTCTGTTGTGACCATTGCACGAGAGATTCAGGTGAACTTAATACAAGATAGGCTTATAAATAAAAGCTCCTCGAGATCAGGCTGGCTCGAAGATGTGTCCTTATCATTATCATCAAGACGTGCATCATGAACCAGCTCCAAATGATGATAGAGCGTGCGTATGTAAGCTAGGTACTTAGTTTCTTGCTAGACCCGTACATGAGGGGTTGAGTTTAAACTTACAGGAAGATTCAGGTCTGGCCACCCTTGCACGTTGCTCGACTTACATTCAAATAGGAGATGGATAGATAAAGAGCCATTTTAAGTGTTTATATCATTTTATTGCTGATGCTTAAAGCCCCAATAATGCTTCGAAACTCAGCAAGCACACGCTGCGCAGCCAATCATCGGTGTTGGCTTCTACAGGTCATGATGGTGGTGAGGACAGGGATGGATACGAAATCGTATAACTGTAAACATTGGCCCGCTGACTAGAATCCAATAATAAAAATTAGGGGGTCCGCAATTGGAAATGGGAATATGAATACAAGGATGACAGGAGATCAGCGTGGTAGAGATGCCGAAGAACGGGAATACATGAAGCGTGGTGATATACAAGACAGTTGAAAGATATTTGATCCTAGGGGCATGATTTTCAATTGAAGACTTGTTGGCAAGGGGCTTGATGTTCGAATTTGTACCCACAGTGAGATATATACACGGCTGGATTACAGTAAATGAATAGGATAACCGGACTAATGACGAACAAAAAACCGCGACCGATCAGAGTAACGAGGGCCGTCCAACAAGTATTGGGTTCGAGTTGAAATGATGGCTTAAATAAACGATATTTTCCCATCTTCATAACTCACCAGTGCCACCAGGGGTCTCGTGGGCACCATTAGATTCTCAGGCCGTGATTAGTAATTGAGGCGCGCTAAAAAAGACAAAAGACGACCAAATGGCGTTCAAGCGATAGTATAACTACTCCCCATACATATAAAACTTGTTCTTCGTGAGAAAAGAGGACAATTAATTTTAAATGTGACGCTTGGCACAAAGTTCAAATCGAGCTTAGGAGACTCAACGACGCGTCTGCGCGCGACGGGACTGATCACGTTACATCGTCAACGCCCGGGGAACGCCGCTGCACATAAATGTTTCGGCCCGGCATCGGCTGTTCAATATCAATTCACACACATGTATAGTCTCACGACTGACTAGTTGCATTTAGTCCTCATTATACGATTTCCTCCTAACTCAAGGATCCGAAGAATGCATGGTTAACGAGGGATCCTTGGCCCTTGGACGTCTGCACAGTTGAAGGCTACCCGCTAGGCGCTAGCTTCTACCTGCACCGAGCACATCCACTCCTTTCCTAGGCTCAACACCCGAAGCACCCAACCCTCGCTTAACCCAGCCGCGCACTGAATGCTCAGTGACAGGTTAGCATCTTTCCACAACCTTGATCCCGTGGGCCGTCGATCAGCATCCTTATATGACCAAGATCTTTCCCTGAATTCAGAATGAGGGCGTGGACCAGGAAAGTTGGAAACTGGGTTGCAGAGAGATGTAGAGTTTAGACCCAGCCCGTGCTGCGCAGTGGAAGGGTTCCGTCTCCCCTTTCCGCGTCGAGCGTTAGGGCTCCCTGGTGGTTCATGGATTCAGGACGCAGGATTCCGTCAGCAAATATCCACCCACCTTTGTTCCTCGTACATCCCGCGTTCGTCAATTCGACCCCTGGGTCTCATTCAAACTCGAAATTCCATTTAGGCCAACATTCTTCGTGTCCCTCCCATTTCGTCCGTCTGGTTCTAAACCTCCGCTCGCCCTGCTCTTCAACATTTATCGAACTCTTCTTCAGAGCTCTCGATGTCTGGCCCCATTCCTTGCTCATCGCTTTGACCCCTCCTCGTCTATTTGTACCCAACGACGAACAACCATTTCCGTTTCAATCTAGTGCGGTTTAATGTGCAAGGAGAAAAGGTTGAGAACCTTCGAAGATAAAGGACAACTTCTGATGAGAGTAGACGAGGGATCAGCGGGGGTCGACCTACACTTTTGGTATGTTTCTTATCTTGTCTTGCGCATCCTATTCCGATTCATAAACCTTGTTTGTTCTTGCTCAGGTTCTCTGCGCTCACTGGCTAATGCCAACCTCTATCCTTACAGCATGCAGTATGGCGTCGTCATGCATATGTTCGCAGGATCAAGAGTGAATAGCCAGCGCCCACTGCAACTGGCGGGCTTCGAGGACGCAACATCCGTTCGGGCTAGGAGTTCTTCGCATTTTGGAGATAGCTACCATTGGACGTTGAACGTTCAGCGCACATCTTCGCCCCTACTCTTCTTCGTCCATGTACTCTAACTCGACGTCAATAAGCTCCTGGCCGCAGTATCGATATCAACCTCGCCTCCACCTTACTCCTCATTCCTCGCGCACTGGCCTCGTGTTCAGCCTTTACCGCATGGTTCTCAGCTCACTCGGAGCGGGACATGGGTAGAATCGTTGGCGGTTTATCTGAAGGAGTGAGTCTGACCTCCACTGGAAACGGGCAAGACTCTGAACTTTTGTTCCTTTTTGCACCATGTCTTTGTCCGGAGTCAACGAGGCCGAAAGGGAATCGGGGGCGACGATCATCGCGTCCTCAAACTCACGCAAACCTACCTCAGCCTACGTAGATCGACATCTCTACAGTTGTTCTCGTTCTCAACCTCAACCGCAACGCTATCCTGCTTCCGTCTCATTTCGACACCATCAGGGACTTTATGCATTGGATTTGGTTTCAGTTATCAGTCGACTCGAAGGAAGGGCAGGGCATGGTCAGATCCGAAGGATTTGAATCATCTCAGAGGACCGAATTGCGAGAACTACTGGCATTCATTTCGAAACCTTACCCCGATCTTCTATCCCCAGCTGCCAAATCACAACCCCTTCAGTCATGCGAACGTCCTACAACTCGAGGGTTGTTTGGATTTGTCGTCGTGAAGGTTCAAAGAACAGGGAGCAATCGAGATGGAGACACCAGGAGCGGTGGTACGTAATCGGTCGCGCTTTCGGTACGTACATCGTACTGTCATTTGACGTGTACTCTTCCACATTGCTTACGATTCCTATTTGATTCCTATCTGTTGGCAGGTCAATCGACAACATCTCTTGGAGTCTCGTTTAGAGCATATAGTACGATCCTGTGTAGGAGGCATTCGCGTGACGTAACTTCGTAGCTGCTTGCCAATCAAACCAATCCACTTCCTCCAAGTTTAAGTGCCAGCCATTCCCAACTTTCGATCTCAACCTTGGCTCTAACTCGCGCTTCAGGGTTTGGTTTTGGTTCTCCGTCCACTCCGTGTCTGACAAATTGGAATCGTCGGGATCATGTACCAGAGGCTTCCCGCGCCCCTTATTTACCTACTCTCGATGCTTTCTCATTTGGTGATTACGAATCTATGCTTAGTGAACAATCTTTCACCACACCTCACCAATGATTTAGAAACTGCCCGGTAACCTTGGCAGCGCTCAAATGTGAATATGCGAAGCTGTATTCTAATACTATGCCCGGTGGACATGTCACGAACGATCCAATTTTCCCCAGTCAAGTCCCCTAAAATGATCATAACGTTGAACTTTGGTAATGTGCCCTCCTGCGTTACTGGTACATTACATTTCACGTCCGTTCTGGTTTGACAGCTTTCATGATACTTTAGTTGCTGTCGATCTGTTCTACTTTTTCACATATCCCACTTTCAGAGTACTTGAATAGCTTGCATGTACCGTAACCACTCATCAGTTTGCCTCACAAGTTCACCCAGGTAAACATAATCAATCTCTTCGCTTTCCTGCTTCGTCGTTTGCAGCACTGATTTCAGCACACAGTTTCAGAAGTTGGGATTTGGTATCAATGGGTTCGCCGAATTTCTGCCGGTTTACGAACTCATGGCATTTCAAATTCGTGTTGACTGTCACCGATCTGCTCTCTACTTCATCTGTCCTTCAGTTGGTCTTTGTGACGCCAGTTGACAATGTCTTTGTTAATTCTGAACCGCTGACATCGGCCCACTTGAAGGTTGGCTACAGCTCCAAGTATCGGAGAGCCGCTTATAGGAGGGCACTAGTTTTTCACCGTGGCAGTACCGTGACGAGCCGTGTGGAAACGTGCATGGTGCTGTTGTGCCATGAGCAACCGTGCACAGTGCCGTGGCCAAGACGAGTACGTCGTGCTGAACCGTTCAAGACTGGCATTGAGCCGTGTCATTCATGTACAGTCCCGTGCATGCTAGCACCGAGCCATGTAATTGAGTTACCGAGCCACTTCACATAAGACTGTGTTGCCGTGCTCATTGCGTCGGTCATGAGTGAATTCGTATAGCTCATTCTGGTAGGAAAATTAGCACCCTGGTTGATGATACGGCGTACACATGAACACGTGTATTTTCTGGATTTCCGTCATCCAAGCCGGGCGGACGACAGGAATCCTGGTTCAGATGACCTTATGTGAATAGGCTGGCTTTGTTGTCGAAATTTCTTTGACTACAGTCCCTTTTTTCCCGATAAATAAACAGCATGGGTAGACAAAATGTAGGTATATAAACACCAAACCTCTACGCTCAAAACCAAGTGGCATATGATTAGATAAATTATATTGTCTATCCAGTACCATGCACTGGGCTGAACCTACCTTACAAGTTTACCGTCGCCGTCGCTTCCCTCGTGACTGCTCTGCCCTGATTCAAAATCCTCCATTTCTCATAGTTCATCTTCTTTTGATGTTGGCTTAGGTTTTAGGTGCGATTTTGGGCATAATTTATCTGTCCCATTGGCGGTTGGCCAAGGCTTTTCAATTGGGATGTACTTGAAACCGCGCTGCCATTTGTCTCAAAGCCCATTCCCTACCAGTATCCTGTCTCTCCTGGTCTCACTGTGTCCCCACCTCTGACGAAAAGGCGATATAAACACCCATGATTAGAAGAAAAGAAATTAGAACTTCCATGAGAGTATACGAAGAAAATAACCTTCCGCACAAATACCGTCCAGAGATGTAGATTAGTACAATCTTGAGTGAGGACGCAGGTTAAAAATTAGAAAATTAGACCGCAAGATCAAGGAAGAGCGCGTGCGTGATCACATTACCTTATTCGCAACATTGGTCTGGCGCGCCTCCCTTGTGTGGAACGTGAAGCTGGCGTGTAGGTGATGCATCTAACCATGTAGCCAAATGTTGCTGGCGTGCATTTAACCTTGGTACCGTGCATCGTGTGCTACTAGACATGAGTAGCCGTGCGGCTGGTGAGTTGAACCGCGACGGTGATGCATAAGCCGTGGCGCTGGTGTGTCGGGTCGTGCTGCTACCGCATCGAGCCGTGCTGCCGCTGTGTTGGACCGTGCCCAGGCGCGGTGTTTCTCTGCTGAGCCGTGCGTGCAGTTTCTCGCATTGACCTTTTGCGCTTTAATGGCAATAGAATCAATGAAACAGGAGTTATGAACATATTTTGTTAAGCTGTTATGACAGAGTTGTCGAAACTTGAAATAAAGAAATGAATGGCAGGTCTGTTACCGCCATACTAGCACCACCCATGGCAAAGCTCTGGGAGGCAACGACATAATTTAATTAATCCTCATTAATCATGGAAAAATACTTGAATCAAATGTATCCAATGAGCAATGCGATGAGATTATCACACTAAACGCTCCGGGATTTACCATCGTCTCTAAGGCGGATGAATTGGCAATATCTCAGTGTTCAAAGTCGGGCATAGAATTCCTCCTTCTGCCAATCTCAAGCACAAAACCCAATATATAAGTTTCAAGTATATGACTGTATGTGCATTAATCAGTCGAGCAAACGAGGTACGAGATATGGAAATCGCGCTCGAGCCGTGCCAAACCTTGAAAAAAGCAAGTCTCCCGTGCTACACTAGCCACGGCCCTCACGCGGCGCACGGTAGTGCCACGGTGAAAGCTAGTACCCCCTTATAGGAGTCCCCACGGCATGTTTGTAAAGGATCAATCGGGGATGAAGCATTTTCAAATACCAATGCGACAGCCAGGTATGAGCGCTGGTGTGTGTATTGAGCAATATTGGCTCTGATCAATCTAATTGTATCGCAGATCACATTTTGGAGGCACAAACCATTACCCATGCCGTATGGAAAGCACGACATTCTCTCTCGTTCGTGTCAAAATCTCATTTGGGGATATCGGATGTCTGACACGATATCAATAAGCGTAGTTCTCTGAGCCCCGCCGTACTCAAAGACGTGAAGGGAGTTTTCAACCATGCAGATAATATGGCATTGGTCATCGGCGAGATAAATATGGCAGTGAGCCCAAACTCATAAACTTGATCAGCGTACACTGACGAGCATTACAAATTAATAGAAAGGCGCGGCTCATCGTGCAGCTTTGGCGGGAGGCACGTCCAATATTGACCCATATGTTAAGGAGTATATGGAGCAGACTGCTAAAGCCGGCATTGCGGCGGCAAGGAAGGTGGACAAAATTTTCAAGAAGGTATATCCTGTTTTCCTCCGCATCATATCGTAGCGTTTCTCATTGTGACCACAGAATTCAATTAAAGGAGTGGGTGTTGTGAGAACCCAAGAGAGAATCTTGATGAAGGCAGGAATCACATTAGGACGTAGACCCGGTGTAGAAGGATTTAAGTGATGTCAATGGTCAAAGAGGGAGCACTCACCCACAACTTTCGATCGTGACGTTTGGTAGAGGTAGAGGAACAATTTGAGGATGATGGGCCACTAGAAGAAGATATCAGACTTGGAGATGTCGAGTTACTTGAAGACTATGCTCTTTCTATAGAATGGTAGCGAACTAAAAATCAAAAGAGCGTTGCGGTCGCATGCGAAATTCACCAACAGTTGTTAACTTCCAGGACAGGTAGAAGGTCAGAAAATTCATTTACTTCGACAGTTTTTAGGCAGCGTGAAGGACTTCGACAGTTTTTAGGCAGCGTGAAGGTAATATTGTTTACCTTATCCTCTACAATAGTCATTCAGTACAATTCGCTCATGACGACGGGTGGCTGCTCATCGAAATTCCCACGCTGTGGACGGGCGCTTATTTCTAACCCAGTGGTTATTGATTATTTTCTGCCTTATGAGCTGGAACAGCTCTATTCTATTCAAATAAACCAAGATACTGCCATAGAATATGATACGTGGTGTGATTACAGTCCTGGGTCGTAATGCCGTCAAAACCACTAGATCCTGGACCCAGAGTTTACAAGTCGTACGAGAGACAGGGAGAGACAGAAACGACCACCGCCATATTCTAACCGTAAATAGTAGTAATTAAATGCCTTTGTCGTATACTCATGAGGATGTGGTGATATCCAGCCAATATTGAGTTCCAGTCTGCTGGGAATACTTGGACCTATATCCCGTTCAATACGATCGAACAGTCTGGCGAGGGTTGACAACTTCACTATCTCGTAGTATCACGTCAAGCTCTTCCGGCACTTTATATAGGCGTGGTAATCCGCCTAGATGCGTAGTCTGCTACCATCCATCCCTCAAATTCGATCTACATCCACATCGCCTTCAACACCCGATGCCCGTTCTCATTCCAGGTCTCACATTGTCGCTCGGCTTCGCAGTTTAGTCAAAGTCGTCCGTGACGTGCGAATATTTTCAGGATTTTCAATGTAGCAACATTCCAACCAGGCCCGCTGGAAGTTGAACACGCCATTAATAAAACACTTCAAGATGACTCCACCGCAATATGTCGCCGTCTTACTCCCGCTGGACGTTTCTAGGAAGGTTCCACCTCGAGACTTCTTAGAAGAGACGTCTTTCGCATCATCAGTTTGTTTCGTACTGGCTATTAATTCAATCTTGGTGGAATTCTTCATTCTCAGTCTCCGATTCAGACTCAGCTCTTGCCAATCTGAGGCTTTGACATTCGATGGACTAGTTCGGTTCAATATGCTCGTAGTTTCGAGCGATGGTTAGATATACATAATAAGGGTTCAATCATCTGTGCTGCAATGATACCAATTCCCATCACTCCTTCCTTCTAGTAACCGTCCAAGAGCTCCAAAAACCTTCTCCTCAACTTCAACTTCTTCATTGTTCGCTCCTGTTCTTCTTCGACCTTAACTGCTGGATAGCCGTGCTGTACGTGTAATTATGAAGCGTTTGGTGACTTCACCTTAGCATGTAACATAGCAACTGACCTTCTTAAAAGCGGCATCAAGCTGCTTTGCGGTGGCTTTGGCATCTGTGCCTACTTGCTTCATGTAATGCTTGACAGGCGCGTCGACGGCGGGACTCTTGCCTTTGAGGGCTGATCGTTGTGCTTGACCTTTCTATATGTTGGTATTATCAGAATTAGAGCCCGATCAATTGAGTAGGGGTGGATTATAGACGAACCGCTCTGTTCACGTCTGCATCGACGAATGCCATATTATCTGGTGCATTGAGGATGTTTTTGATTTCCTTCATAGCTGCAGGTTTGATAGCTCTGAATATATTCGTAGGTCAGCAATTATGATTTATTAACGGTTGAAACGGGTTACTGACGACTTCTTGTTAATGCCCGCTTTCTTGACCGCAGTTGCCACAGTCTGCGCCTCAAGTTTATGATCTATGCAGTACCTAGTAAATTAATGCTCTCCTGAATTAATTTGGGAATCAGTACGTACCAGCGTCCTTCCCTGCCGGTGCTGCCTTTGGTGTCTTCATCTTGACCACTTGACCACCGAGAGTAGTTTTTTGATAGGAAGTCGGGTTTTTCAGAGCAGCGTTTCTATATGTTTTGCTGCCCTTTTTGAATGCACCGGCGTTCACCACGTCTTTGTCCTTGACGGGGGCAGCAGAAATGTGATCAAGAAGAGTGGATGCAAAGAGAAGAGTGATGAAGGAGATAATGAACGACCAGCGCATTTTAGAAGAGTAAAAGTAAAAGTTTGAAAGGAAGGTTGAAAGGAAGGTTTGAATGAAGAAGTGCGGTAGGACCTGCCTGACGATTGAGAGTGGTGGTAAGCTGGTATTTATACTATATTCATGACGAGTGAGAATTTTAGCTCTCTAGCAGTAATCACTGTCGACAGGATAGCCGCGTAGCGGAATCCGATGTGTGGGGTTGACAGCTCTGCGGCCGTATGTTTAAAATAGCCACGAATGTCAAAATCCCGACGGCGGTATCCCATGTTATACTTCACTTCTGTGTGTGGTATCTTGTGTACAGAACAACAAAGACGGTATGTGTGGCTAACATTTGAAAGACAAATCACTACGAGGTGTCTCTATTTTAAGGTCTTCCGAGTCAAAGCTCTAAAGCAGGGAATAACATAGGCTGGCGAGTACTTACACTGTGAAGACGGTCGGGAGATGATTTCCTCCGTTCTGAAGTGGTCTAGATTATCCGTAGAAAATTTTGCGTGCCATCCAAGTAATGAAGAATTGACATTCCCGACTCGGCTAATGCATTGCGGAACGCCCGGGGTGTTTGAGATTTTGACGCGTACTGCCATTTCCTCGCGAGTTGTCAGAACGCTAAATCTCTACGGACCGAAAATGAGATCTTGAGTGAGTGTGGATATCTTTAAGCCAGGTCATATAAGTGTGCGTAGAGCTACAGGGATAAACAATTACGGGATACTGAGCGCTGAGCGCTTGAGGCTCCCAAGCATGTGCATCTATTTTTAGGTCTGCGGAGCAATGCATACTACCTTCTTGATCACGAGAACGTCGCGTCTATGAGCGCTTGCTGCATCGAGATGTGGTTTTACACTGCCTTTTCTTGAGATAATGTATGCCTAAAATTGCAGTGCATACTTCACTGCGCAATGGCAGAGGTCGATCCTTGTATCCCATATGTCACGGTCGGAAAGTTGCGAATAGCTTTATTAAGATTGCCTGACAAGAAAGACGTAGTAACGTGGTATATATCATAACTGGTTTGCTGAGGCTGATCAGGACGAATCGTGATATGGAGAAAGAAATTGGTACCGTCATCGATCAGACCAAAGATGCTCGCAAGTCCAAACTCCAACATTATTCGAGGCGAGATGAAGACTAATGAGCGATTCTTTTCTCAACTTTTAATTTCCCAGGCACATATAGTCGATCATTGCAAGATCCTTATGTCATCATGTAGTCTCATGCTGTGATTTATTACTGACTTTCTGTGCTCTAAGAGATGGCTGAGGACAACTGTAGCGCGTTTGGACTATAAAAAAGCCATTCTACATACGAACCGAGTGGTCACAAGGAAAGAAAAATGATTGCCACATTTGAGATTATAGGTACGAATATAGGAAGAGAATGAGGTGGTTTACATTCCATGATGTTGAACTAAACTCTGACCTAAATGCTTGAGCTACACGGTACAGACAAGAGAGTAGTAAAATTTCTGGTCGATGCGACCTGGACACAGAGAAAGGACTCGAATGATCGTAATTTCTGAGAGCGGTAGCGGTACTAGTACTTTCCATATGGGAATACTTGTGCACAATTCGACGCCGGTCCACTATGTAAAAAGTCTAAATTCTGATTCAGCGCCTTCAGCAGAAGTCCACTCGGCCTTGGATACAGCCCCTTTACAGTCCGGTTCACAAAGTTCGTGTACATCAAACAAAACTGGGTCAGATTCGCAGAAGTAGGGTTGAGGACGTAGTTGTTGACTCTCCCGACATTTGCTCCAGGGTCAATCGGATGAGCAGCAAAGACTTCCGCAGCACCTTCACTGCTCACAGACCCGTTTCGACGGAAGAAACCGTGTGGCATACGGCTATCCTTGAAGAAACCACGCGCGGCAGCGATGTCCAGCTGTTCATCACCCTTACGACCATCTACAAAGAATTTCACTGGGAAGGCAGACTCTGCGTAGGCCATGAAGATACGAGGCGCGATGAAGGAGAATTTAGGGTTGGTCCTGATAGACTCTTGGATGCGTTGCCACCTGAGCTCTCCTGCGACCGTTAAGTTATATTTTCCTGCCCCAAATCTGTTGCTGAAGTGAACGAGCTAAGATAGAAAGAATGAGAAACTTAAGCTGGGTTTTTCCGTGAAATTGAAGGGTAAATACCTGTTTGAACAGCGTGTCGTTAAAACTGTGGTTGTCTCCAAAGAAGGCGTCATTGCGGGTCAAGCTGGCATCACCTAAGAAAGTATAAGCAGCCTCTATGTTACGTGTGTTCCTTTTATGCTTACCTTCAAAGAGCGCATGAGTATTCAACCCACCAGCCTTGGCCGGATAAGGTGGATCAGGTCCAGTTTTGACGCTTTTTCGTCCAATGCTTAGCAAGTCGGTAATGAGATTACCATCTACCAAGTGTGCAGCATATGTCACAAATATAGCAAATCCGTTCTCCATATTAAAGCCTACAGTCTGACTTAGCATTCTACTGGGGTAGGTACAAGTATAATTTCATACGAACCTTCTTGGACGGCGTTAACGATCTGAGATGGAGTGGCTATTCCAGATCGAGGAAGATACTGGCAGTGCCTCGTATAGTCAGGATTTAAGGGAATAACTGACATTGGTAGTGAATTAAAGACGTACACCATGTGAGGCAAGAGTATTCAGGCCTGGGCAAGGACCACGAATATCATTCTTGCGCAACGGCCTCCACGGATGGGCAGCATTGTTAACTAGTTTCGCTGAAGTGTCGTTGGGTGGTCCTGGAGGATTTTTGGGAGCTTGATAATCCAATGACAAGATGACCTGGTCAAGCTCAGCACCGCTGAGCCCTGCGAGGGAACCGTACGCAGGGAAACCAGAAAGAGCGAAGACGTCTACAAGCACGATGGCTAAGAGAGTGGGGAAGAGAAGATTCATCGAGTGAGGTTTTTAGAGACTATCTTGGATGTACTTTGGGGATTGTTTCAAGTTCTTGCCCAGTTTCAAGTGGGGCTTTATACGCCAAAATTGTCTGTGCAGTGGGTACCGACCAAGACGGGTACATATTCAGCCAGGCGCACACTGAGATCACTCTCCATGGGGCTATACCTTCGTACGGTTCCTTCTGCAGGTTACGGCCATGGGGATTTGAAGGGGAAGGTATTAAGTATTGGGAAATGAGTGAAGGTTGGTATCCGTGGTGCTCGAGGACATGTGCCAGTTTGCGTTGGAGTAAAGCTGTAACTAGGGAGTAAGCTATGGTTATTTGAAGGCTTTAAGCCTCGATACCACGAGCCCTAGTCCTTATCCGAGGACACCGGCGTTCGAATTCCCTTCCGTCCTTATGGAATCCAGCGCCGTACTCGTGCCAAGTAAACGTCTTGATCTTATGAGCATTTCACAACCATTCTGAAACTTCCAAGTAATTTTGTATTGCTACCGTATATTGAAGATTCCTGGTGTGGGGGTGACAAGATGGTGAAGAAAAAGTTGGGTGAATTTCGTGGAAACCCAGCGAGATACCATTCCCCAATCGGTAAGTTTCGATACGTAGCCAAAATTCACCATTCATGCGAGGTAATTTGTAGCCAATGAACGACTGTTAAGAAAACTAAGTGATAATTAAAGCCTCGTAATCTCGCCAAGCAAACCTAAGTCTAATTTCCACTCTGTAGCCGCGAAATTTACATACCCGTATGTGATAAATGATATGCAGTTTGTAAATGGGCATGCGTAATACCAACATCATATAATCTGAATTTCTACCCACCTCGTTAAAACTGATTTTATTGCTTTCAAACCCGTCGAATTATAGACCGCTAGGAGGAATGAAGTTGGCAGAATCTTCTCAATCTACTCATTGCTCTCAACTGGTATGAAATTGTTTAACATAGCGTATCCAGCAAACCCAAGTCGACTCAAAGACTGAGTCATAGTATACAGATAACAGGCATTCGTCAGAAAACTATCTGGTTCATGAGGATGCTTTGTCAACGACGCTGGGTGGTCATGCTGTCAGAAGCGTGCTGGTGTGGAAGTTCCTATGCAGTGTAAGTGATAGATACTCCAGCGAAGAACATTCAGACGAGGGGAGAAAATGGGAGCGGGAATTACAGAGACGTTAACGCGTTAACTTCGAGGTCTGTATTTATGGATAGTGACCTGAAGAAGTTAGTGGTGTCGGTGCTGGTGGTACAAGGAAGAGGAAAGATCAGATACGAATCTGAAGTGGTGCAGATCTAGCTAACAATTGGACTCGTGATAAGTCGGGAGTACGTCAGCTTGCTTCAGAAACAAGGAGGATGTCTAACGAGGGCCTTTCAGGCGTCACCTTAGCTAGGGATTGGTCACCGGTCTACTCGCTGTGAGAAAAAGTATTTGGAAACACGTGATCTCGGCGCGTCGTTGGCGATCGAGTTCACAAATGTTTTGGCTCGCGCTCGTCGTTGGGCGAGCGCGGCCACTAAATAATCGGTTTATATATTATTGTAACTCTATTGGATATATAGGTGAAATTTTGGGAGAAAAAATAGAGATCTTGGTGACTAGCAACGCACGACAAATATGGATGTATCTTTTGTAGGAATTGTAAATGAATATAGCACAGAATGTGAATGAGAATTTCCGAGGCTCTGAAATTCGCAGTGAGCATACTTCAAAGAGACTTCATCTATGTCTCAAAATTTCAAACCTTCAAAAACTCTGAACAAGAAGCTATGTATATGACAACAAAATATCGGTCAAGCAAGAGAGTGCAGCATGTTGGAAACAGGCTTCATACACATATTTTGTGCCACCTGTTCATGTAGGATACTTCTAAAAAACATTATTTAAGCCAAGATTATATTTCAGTACTTTTAGAGTTAGAGACATGGGCTTTTCTAGTCAAAATTTCAAAATTTTACTTTTGCTTGTGTGAAGTCCGAGTAGCCACCTTGTTTTTCAATACATAACTTCTCATTCAGATTTTTTGAAAGTTTGAAAGTTTGGGACACAGATTAAGTCTCTTTGAAGTATGCTCACTGCGAATTTCAGAGCCTCGGAAATTCTCATTCACATTCTGTGCTATATTCATTTACAATTCCTACAAAAGATACAT
>Ga0247742_10001551_pt1 | contig 15890 bp, 14 predicted proteins | sample UWRJL208509C2_FD_180944 | JGI IMG/M metagenome (GOLD analysis project Ga0247742, IMG submission 180944) | Plant litter microbial communities from Arlington Agricultural Research Station in Wisconsin, United States - UWRJ-L208-509C-2 | ecosystem: Environmental > Terrestrial > Plant litter >...
TATGTATCGCGCTACAACATCACCAGGCCGCATAGCTACAACGACTATCGGTCACCAGTCGCCAGGGAGAAGCTGGTGGCGTGAAACCTTAATCGGTGTCCAAGATTACTTGACCAGTTCAGCTTGCCTGCGAAAGCGGTGGGTCAGCCACCGAATGCATCCACTGACACACCGCCTTCGCGGGCAAGCCCGCTCCCACAGGGGATCCTGATATGGCTCGGGTATGCGGGTGTATGGAGATCAATTGTGGGAGCAAGCTGTCGAGCCCAGGCGAGGCTGCGAAGGTGGACTCACAGTCGACATCTTCATCGGCTGAGAGGGCCTCTTCGCAGCCTCGCTGGGGCTCGACAACTCCTACAGGGGATTGGGGGTTGTCTGTGGGGTTGGGTTTGGCTCAGCGCGAGAGCAGCGGCGCGGGGGCTTTTTCCAGTGGGCCTACATCATGCAGGGAAATCCGCGAGGTCTCCGGCAGTGCCAGTCCGCCGGCCAGCGCGAGCAATGCCACGGCAATCAGGTAGAACGCCGGTGACAGGTTGCTGCCGGTGGTGCTGATCAGCCAGGTCGCCATCAACGGCGCGGTACCGCCGAAGATCGTGTACGCCATGTTGTAGGTGATCGCCGAAGCGGTGTAGCGCGTGCGGGTCGGGAAGGTCTCCGAGAGCAAGGCGGCGGTGACCACGCCGCACAGCACGGCGCCGACCGCGAGCAACATCACCCCGACCACCGAGGCTGCGAACGAGCCGGAACTGGCCATCAGGAACGACGGATACACCACCACGATCAACAGCGCACAGGCGGTCATCACCGTGACCCGGCGCCCCACCCGGTCGGAGTACAGCCCGGCCAGCGGGCAAATCGCCGCGGCGAAAATCAGCGCAATCAGCGACACCAGCAACGCCATCGCCCGACTCAGTCCGCCGGCCACTTGCAGATACGTTGCGAAGTAGGTGGTGAACATATAAAACGACAGCGCCGTGAGTGACACAAAAGCGCCCAGGCAGCAGATCGCCGCACCATGGTTGCGCAAGGTTTCCTTGAGCGGGGAGTGGGCTACCGCATGCTCCTGCTTGACGGCCTGGAAGGCGGGCGTCTCATCCAGCTTCCAGCGCAGGTAAAGCCCGACCAGCCCCAGTGGCGCCGCGATCAGGAACGGCAGGCGCCAGCCCCAACTGCCCATCGCTTCGGCGGACAACGACGCCTCCAGGGCGTAGGCCACCACGGCAGCGGCAGCGAACGCGGAAAACGTCGACACCGGCACGAAGCTGCCGTACCAGGCGCGCTTGTCACTGGGCGCGTGTTCCATCAGATAGGCGCAGGCCCCGGCGTATTCGCCGCCAGCGGAGAAACCCTGGGCGCAGCGGATCAGCGACAGCAGAATCGGCGCTGCAACGCCGATGGCGGCGTAAGTCGGGAGCAGGCCGATCAAGGTGGTGGCGCCGGCCATCAGCAGGATCGTCATGGCCAGCGTGCGTTTGCGCCCGATGCGGTCGCCGAGCATGCCAAAGAACACCCCGCCCAGGGGCCGGAAAGCGAACGCCACGGCGAATACCGCGAAGGTCTTGAGCAGCGCGGCGCTGGTGTCGCCGCTGGGGAAGAATTGTTGCGCGATGGTGGTGGCGAGGAAGCCGTAGACGGCGAAGTCGAACCACTCGACGAAGTTACCGATGCCGGCGGCGATGATGACCTTTCGCAGGGTGTGGGGGCTGACCTGTTCGGTGGAGGGGCTCGTCATGGGGGAAGGCCTCGGGATGGGATCGGGGATGCTTGATTATCGGGGGAGGGGCTTACGCGGCGGGGCTCAAAAGAGTCGTCCGCGTAGTCAACAGCGACGTGTCGACGCAGGAGAACGCAGGAATTGGGCCAGGTGCAGCGAGGGGACTATCGATGGGCGAAGCTGGATGATGTTGACGCGCAGGCGTGACGAAAAAAACGGCCTGTGTCGATCTGAAAACACACGCCGTTCAGGCCAGCATCAAGCCTTACACGGCCTTAGCGACAGGCTGCGCAGACTTGCGATACGTCAGCAGCACAATCCCGGTCACTACGATGACGCCACCGGCGATCTGCCCGGCGCTGAGCATTTGATCGAGCACGATCCAGCCCATCAGCAGTGTCGCCAGCGGCTCGATGTTCATCACCGGCGCGTTTCGCGGCATATCCAGGCGCGGCACCGAAATGAACAACACGATGAAGCCTGTGCCGTAGAGCACGACCAGTGTGGCGAGTGCCAGCCAGCCGGTGCTGGTTGCCGGCAGGTTCAGGCCGTCGGCGAGGGCACCACTGACGCCGGCAAGGTTGACGCTACTGAACACAATGAAGATCGTCAGCAGGCTGCGCACGGAACCGCGTACCTGCGACAACTTGTGGTCGGTGATCCACAGGGCGCAGGCGAACACAAAGGCGGCGCAGAACGCCAGGGTGACACCGAGCAGCCATTGTGGGCCGATCTCTGCGCTGGCTGAGAGGCGCCCGGGAACGTCCAGCACGAACACCAGGCCTACCAGGATCAAACCCATCAGCAGTGCGGTGCGAGCAGTGGGGCGCGGGCCGCCGAATGCCCAGGTGAGCAGCGCGAGCAAAATCGGAAAGACATTCGCCACCAGTAACGCCAGCGCGACCGGCACGCGGGCTACGGCCGAGTACAGGCACAGGCTTTGAGTGGCGATGAGCAGGCCCAGCAGCACTTGCCAGCGCCAAGCACCGGACGGCAAGCGCAGGCTTTGGCGTTGCCATAGCACCAGCACGGCGAGTACCAACAAGGTGCCGCCCGAGCGCATCAGAATCGCCAGCAGCACACCGGCCCCATCATCAAACGCCACGCGAGCGGCAATGTGGTTGCCGGCAAAGGCGCAGCCCATGCAGAGCAGAATCAACACGGCGATGTGCCGCGAGAGCAGGACAGGCGGGGTTTGAATGGGGGCAGGCGCAGTCATGATAGGGGCTCGAACCGTGGGCGCCATCATCGGGGATGGCGATTTGTTGTTAGGACGTCGTACAACTTGCTGAGGCTTTGTAACGTGTTTGTCGCGAAGGTGCAAGGATGTCGTTTTATTCAATCAGGGTGGATTTAGGCTATCGTGCGGGCCTCGAAATCGATGTGTCTCCAGGGAGGAAAAATGCGCGTTTACATCACCGGTGCCTCGTGCGCGGGCGTGACCACGCTGGGCCAGAACCTCGCAGCGCGGCTGGGCGTGCTCCATGTCGATGTCGATGATTTTTACTGGATGCCCACGGACCCACCGTTCACCACCAAGCGTGCCGCGCCTGAGCGCGTGTCATTGATGCAGCAAAGACTCGGCGACGAAGACTGGGTGCTGACGGGCTCGTGTATGAACTGGGGCGACGAATTGATCACCCAGGTCGAGCTGATCGTCTTCGTGGACACTGCAACGCCAGTCCGCCTTCAACGCCTGGCCGCGCGTGAACAGCAACGCTTTGGCGACCGAATCGCACCCGGCGGCGACATGCACGCGATCCATGTGGCCTTTCGCGAATGGGCCTCGCAGTACGACGATCCGCACTTTGGCGGCCGCAATCGAGCCTGGCACGCGCGATGGCTGGCCAGTCAAAGCGCTGCGGTGCTGCAGGTTGACGGGACCCACAGCACCGACAGCCTGGTGGCGCAGGTCATTGAGGCGTTGTCGCTGCGCCTGGCTCCTGATTAACGCACGATTGAGTTTCCAGCGGCAGCCACCTCAGCCGTGCGGGCCTGGGAGCGCGTTGCGCGCACGGCGATCACCAGCGCCACGCCGTGAGCACCCGGTGTGACGCATGGCGCTGCAGGCATGCGCGCTCGCTGATAACGTCCGAAATAGCCTGGCAATGCTCGATCCTTTCGGGGGCCTGGAGCCTTAGTGCACGCCCTTGCTCACCACTTCCCCCGTCGCCGAATCCTCCAGCCAGATCTTCAGCCGATTCAGTCCAATGTACTGCGAGCGCGCGATGATCTTCTGCCCGGGTTTTCCCTCGAATTCCAAGTCCGCAAACATGAAGTACCGCGGCAGCCGGTACTCCAGTTGAATTGTGTAGCTGCCCGGCACCAGCACGGCGCGTTGCGGTGAGTCATTTTTGTAGTAGTAGGTCGAGAACGGAATATTGCCGACCTTTTTATCGTTGACCCGGATGATGTTCAGGTCCGGCTGCAGGTCCAGGAAGCTGCGGTTGGGCCTTCCCGCGTAGGTGTCGGTTTCGACGATGGTGTAGCGAGACTCATCGCGCGGTTCACTGGAATCCACATTCGAGTAGGCCGGCATTTCGGCGCAGCCTTGAAGGCACAAGAGGGTCAAAAACGGCAGGGCAATTTTGCGCATGAAAAAACCTGAATCCATGTCAGAAAGTACAATCGATGATCGATGAAGGGACGCGGCAGCCTTACTCGTGTGCCGTCCATACGGCCAGTTCATAGCCGTCGGGGTCGGTGAAGTGGAACCTGCTGCCGCCGGGGAAGGCGAAGGTCTGGCGGGTGATGACCGCGCCGAGGGTGTGCAGCCGCTGTTGTGTCTCAGCGAGGTTGTCCGCATACAGGATGATCAAGGGACCACCCGGCCGAACCGGTTCGCCGGTGGTGAAGCCACCCGTGAGGCGGCCGTCGGTGAACTCGGTATAGGTGGGCCCGTAGTCGACGAATGTCCAGCCGAATGCGCCACCGTAAAAGGCTTTGCTGCGTGCAATGTCACCGACGTTGAACTCGATATTGTCGATTTGTCGGTCTTTACCGCGAACGCTCATGGTCGCCTCCCTGGCAGATATTTAGGGCGGCGAGTGTAACGTATCCGTTGATGCCTGGACCCTATCGATTACGCGGGCAAGTATCTCTATGCCTTCATCGATCTGCTGTGGGGTGAGCCCGGCGTACCCGATGATCAACCCGGCGGGTCGCTCGCATTGCAAAAGGTGCGGCTGCTTAAACAATGGCGACAGCGGGTAGACCCCCACGCCGCGTTCGAGCGCCAGCGCCTGCAACGCGTCTTCATCATAGGCTTGCAGGGCCGGCAGTTGCAAAACGCCGTGCAGCCCGGCGGCCATGCCTTCGAGTTTTGCGCGTCCCGGCAGGTAGTGTTCCACCGCGTCCAGCAAGGCCTTGCGGCGTCCTTCATTGTCCCGGCGCAGGCGGCGCACATGGCGTTCGTAGGCGCCGCTGTCGATCAACGAGGCGAGGACGTTTTGCTCCCAGCGGGCGGAATGGCGATCAGTCAGGCGCTTGGCTTCTCGAAACACCCCGACCAATTCGCGCGGCAGCACCAGGTAGCCCAGGCGCAATTGCGGCGACAAGGCCTTGGAGAAGGTGCCGACGTAGATGACGCGCGCCTCGGTGTCCATCGATTGCAGGGCGTCGATGGGGCGCTGGCCGTAGCGGAATTCGCCGCCGTAATCATCTTCAATGACCCACGCGCGATGGCGGCTTGCCCAGTTGAGCAATTCGAGGCGACGCGCGATCGGCAGCACCGCCCCCATGGGAAATTGGTGCGACGGCGTGACATAGGCCAGCCGCACGCGGGCGTCGTCGGGCAGGTGTTGTGTCTGCAGGCCGGCGGTGTCGACGGGCAAGGGGAGCGCGGTGGCCCCAGTGGCTTCAAAGCAGTAACGGGCCATGCGGTAGCCCGGGTCTTCGAAGACGAATGCATCGTCGGGGTTGAGCAGCACCCGGGCACACAGGTCGAGCCCCTGTTGGGAACCGTGGACAATGAGGATCTGCTCGGCATCGCAGGCCAGCCCCCTGGCACGGCGCAAGTAGCCTTGCAGCGCACTGCGCAGGTGTTCTTCGCCTTCCGCTTGGCCGTAGGGGCGGCTGGGTTGGCGCTTGTTCAACTCGGCACGATAAGCACGGTGCCAGCCAAGCGCGGGAAAGTCCCGTGAAGCTACCGAGCCATACCTGAAGTCAATACGCGCGGAGGGCGAGGCCATGCTATAGGGCTTGAGGGCCGCAACGCGCTGGCCATAAAGGGACAGGGCCGGCGGCGGGTGATTGACAGGCGATCTGCCTGGTTGGGTGCGCCCGACCGCAACGGCCGCCACCCTGGCCACCTTGCCCACCGCCGTCACCACGAACCCTTCGGCGGCGAGTTGCTCATAGGCCGCGGTCACCGTGGTGCGCGACACGCCAAGTGTGTCGGCCATCGCACGGGTGGACAGCAGTTGGGTACCCGCGGCCAGTGTGCCGTCCTCAATCTGTGCACGCAGCCTGGCGTAAATGCGGCGTTCCGCTCCGCGTGGCGATGTGTTCGATAACTGGCCCATGGAAATACCTCAAAACTGGTGCTTTTTACGCTGCAGGTCATGCTCGACATTATGGGTTCTCTTCTAAAAAAGATGAACGCTCGCCATGTACATTCCCGATCACTTCGCAGAACAACGCCCTGAACAGTTGCACAGGATTATCCGTGACAATCCGCTGGGCATCCTCGTGATGCCGGGCGCAAATGGTATCGACGCCGACCACGTACCTTTTGACTTCGACCCGCATGACGGCACCCACGGATTGCTCACCGGGCATGTGGCCCGCGCCAATCCGCTATGGCAACGCGGCACGGAGGGTGTGCCGGTGCTGGTGATTTTTCGCGGTGCGAATGCATATGTGTCGCCCAACGGCTATGTATCCAAGCACTCGACTCATCGCCAGGTGCCGACGTGGAATTACGAAGTGGTACATGTGCAGGGTGTGCTGCGGGTGATGCGAGATGAAAAACGCCTGCGCCGTACCTTGGCGCTGCTGACGCGCCAACACGAAGCTTCGCAACCCAAACCCTGGCGAATGGGCGACGCGCCAGCGGACTATCTGGAGCAAATGTTAGCAAGGATTGTCGGCATCGAGATCCAGCCGCTGCGCTTCGAATGCAAGCGCAAGCTCAATCAAAACAAGGACCATGCCGATCGTCTGTCGGCGATCGCCCACCTGCGCGAGCGCGGTGAGGTGGCGCTGTCCAGGACCATGCTGGAAAACCTCGGGCCGCTGGATCAGGAGGCGGCGCCATGGAACTTGAGCTGACCACCGCGACGATCCTGGTGACGTTCGCCGGAGTCTTTTTGATCTGCTTTATGAAAGGCGCGTTCGGCGGTGGGTTCGCGATTGTCGGGATTCCGCTGTTGTCACTGGTAATGGACCCGATCACCGCCGGCGGTCTGCTCGCGCCGCTGTTTATCGCCATGGACCTGTTCGGATTGCGCTATTGGAAACCGTCCACCTGGTCAAAGCCGGACCTCAATGTCCTGGTGCCGGGGCTGGTGGTTGGCATCGGCATTGGCTATGGGCTTTTCCGTGTGCTGGACCACCGGGCGATAGCGATAGTGATGGCCGCAGTCACCTTGATCTTTGTGGGCCTGTGGTTCAAGGCCGGGGGCAACGTCGGTGTGAAGCCACGTTCGTCGCCCAAGGCGGTGGCGGCGGGGATCACGTCGGGGATTACCACCATGGTTGCGCATTCCGGTGGGCCGCCCCTTGCGATGTACCTGTTGCCGCTGGGTCTGAGCAAGCAGGTGTACGCCGGTACCACCAGCCTGTTCTTTACGGTGGGCAATCTGCTCAAGGCAATCCCCTGGCTGATCCTCGCACGGCCAACCGGTAATGTCTTGAGCCTGGCGCTGATCTGCCTGCTCGCCGTGCCGAGCGGCGTGTGGCTGGGCTGGCGGCTGCATGCGAAGCTGGATCAGCGCCAGTTATACCGTGCCTGTCATGGCTTGCTGGTTATCACCGCATTGAAGCTATTGTGGGATGGCATCCTGGGTTGATGGCTGTCACTCGCCTTGACACTTATTGATGAAACCGGCGCCCCAGCGCATCCAGCCGCACCGCAATCGGTGGCAACTGCTCGCTGCTGCGCGCCAGGGTTTCCACGTCATTGGCGGTGCTCTGCGCAATGCTCTGCACGGCCTGCAATCGCCCGACTATCTCCAGGTTCGCCGAGGTCTGCTCGCGGGTGGTGATGACGATGTGGCCGTTGAGCTGGTCGATCTGCGCGATGTCCAGCCCGACCGCCTGCAGCATTTGCACGGCGACCTGGCTGTCTTGTACGCAGCGTTCCACGCCCTGGCGACTGTCGTGCATGGCCTCGACGGCTTCGCGGCTGCCTTGTTGCAGGCTTTCGATGATGGTTTTGATCTCCTGGGTGGAGACGGCGGTGCGTTGCGCCAGGCTGCGGACTTCGTCGGCGACCACGGCAAAACCACGGCCTTGCTCGCCCGCGCGGGCTGCCTCGATGGCGGCGTTGAGGGCCAGGAGGTTGGTCTGGTTGGCGATGCTGTTGATCACCTCCAGCACCGTGCCGATCTGCTCGGCTTGCACCGCCAGGCCTTCCACGGTCTGGTTGGCACCGCTGAGGCGCGAGGCCAACTGGGTGATTTCCTGCTGGGCGCGGCCGACGCTTTCCTGGCCGCGAATGATCTGTTGGCTGGCCTTGCCGGCGTGTTCCACCGCGTGCTCGACGTGCACCGCGATGTGGCCCATGGCGTCTTCCATGCGTTGCATCGAGCCGGTCATCTGGCTGATTTCGGCCAGTTGGTGCCGCGCGCCTTTTTCCAGGGTGCCGCTGGTACTGGCGAGGGCCTGGCCGAGTTGGCCGAGGCCGTGGGAGTCGCGGGCGACGCCGTCGATCAGATGGGTGATCTGCTGCAGGAAGTGGTCGAAACGCTGGGTGAGGGACACGTGCACCTTGCCTTCGCCCTGGGCGGTTGCCACGGTGAATAGGGAGGTGACGGCGAGCATTTTCTCGAGCATTTCCTGGCTTTCGACAGCCTCGGCCTGGCTGTGCACGGCCAGGTAGAGCAGGGCGATGGTTTCCATCACCACGTAGAAGGCGTGGACGAACACCATGCCCCAGCCGCCGTGATGCTCCATCACGAACACCGGGAAACCCTGATGCTGCAGCGCATGGAAGACCACGTGGTGCACGGCGATGGTCAGCGCCGCGATCAGGATCGGCAGCCAATCGCGGTAAAACGTCAGCACTGCCAACAGCGCGAAGATGCCGAAGTGGGATTCGATTACGCCCTGCGCCTGGTTGATGTGCAGCGCGGCCATCACCATCAGTCCGGCCCCGAGCGCGCAACGCATGACGCGGCGGCCGCCAACGGCGCGATACAGCGCAGTGAGCACCACGCTGGTGCCGCCGCCCACGATCACCGCCTGCAGCAGGGTGTCGTGCCAGAACGCCAGGCCCAGCGAGAACAGGAACATCAGCCAGATCAACGCCAGCATGATGCGGTCGGCCTTGCGGTAGTGCTCCAGGAAACGCGTGCGGACGGGCATTCACTCTTACTCCATGTGGACTGGCCAGGAACAAAGCATGCGGCGTGCCACGTGGGCCCGCAGGTCGAGCAAAGCAGGTATCAGGATTTTTGCAGGATCAGGGATGCCAAGAGTGTATCGGCATCCCTGTGGGGGACTTTAAGCGCGGCGAGCAGCGTGACCCACAAGGCCTATTGGGGCACGCCGTGGGCGTCCAGTCTGGATCAGAAGCTGTACTTGGCCGTCATCATCATGTTGCGCGGGGTGCCGTAGGCGTCGCCGCCGTAGCTCACCGAGTTGGCGATGGACGAGTAGTAGCGGCGGTCGAAGATGTTGTTGGCGTTGAGCTGCAGGTCCAGGTGCTCGTTGACCTTATAGCCGGCCATCAGGTCGGTGACCGCGTAGGCGCCCTGTTTGAGCCGGTAGTTGCCACCGTCATTGAGCGGCACGTCGTTGTACATGCGGCTCTGCCAGGAAACGTTGCCGCCGACCCGGAGTTTTTCCAGCGGGCCCTGGAAGTTGTAGCGGGTGGTCAGTTTGAACAGCTGCTCCGGGGTGTCGGTGTCGAACTGCTTGTTCACTTTCTGCGGGTTGGCGTCGTCCTTGATGGTGTGGGTTCGCGCGTAGGTGTAGCCCCCGCCGACCTGCCAGTTCTCGGTCAGGGCGCCTTGCAACTCGACGTCGATACCCTGGCTGCGAATCTCGCCCGAGGCTTCGTAGCACGTGGCCTGTGGGCAGGTTTGCGGGAAGATCTGGACGGCGCGGTTTTCCTGGTCGACGTTGAACAGCGCGAGGCTCGCATTCAGCGCACCGCCGAGGTATTCGCCCTTGATGCCGACTTCATAGTTCTTGCCGACGATCGGCTTGACCGGCGTGCCCGCGGTGTCTTTTTCGCTCTGCGGCGTGAAGATGTCGCTGTAGCTGACATAGACCGAGTGATGGTCGTCCAGCTCGTAGATCAAGCCGGCGTAGCGGGTCAGATTGCGGGTGACATGGTAGTCGCCGTCGCCATCACGGTTGTTGTAGTCGTACCAGTCCAGGCGCGCGCCGAGGATCAGCTTCAGCGGGTCGGCCAGGCTCAGGCGGGTGGTCACGTAGACGCCGTCCTGGGTGGTGACTTCGTGGTCGTTGTTGGTGTGCACAAAGTCCGGCTTGCCGGCCGTGAGCGGCCAGTTGGTGTCGTACGGGCTGTAGTTGTGGGTGGTCAGGTCGTAGACCCGCTTGCTGGCCCCCACCACCAGTTCGTGGGTGCGCCCGAAGGCCTGGAAAGGCCCGCTGGCAAAGGCGTCGACGCCGGCCTGGTCCTCATCGAAGGCGGCCTGGTATACCGTCCGGGCCGGTGTGTTGTTGACCCAGCGCGACTGGTAGGAACCGGAGAACAATGCGTTCTGCTGGGCGTAGTTGGCGTTGACCTGCAGGTTCCAGTCATTGGCCAGGCGCTGGCGCAGTTCGGCGAAGACCGTGTTGATTTCCTGGTCCTTGTTTTCCCAGTCGGTGCCGGGGTTGTAGGAGCGCGGCAGGTTCAGGTGGTGGCCGTCCTGGCCGATCATCGAGGAACCCCAGAAGTAGTTGGTCTTGTCCTTCTGGTTGGAGAAACCCAGGGTCAGGGTGGTGTCTTCGCTGAGGTCGGCTTCGGTGACGGCATAGAACAGGCCGTGATCTTCCTCGACCTTGTCGATGAAGCTGTTGGCGTCGCGGTAGGAGGTGACGACCCGGCCACGCAGGGTGCCGCTGTCATTCAGTGGGCTGGAGGCATCGAGTTCGCCACGGTAGTCGTCCCAACTGCCGGCGACACCGGTGAGGGTGACTTTCTGCTCATCCAGCGGGCGCTTGCGGATCAGGTTGATGGCGGCCGAAGGGTTGCCTGCGCCGGTCACCAGGCCGGTGGCACCGCGCACGACCTCGACGCGATCGAACATCGCCAGGTTCGGCTGGGCACCCACGTTAACGCCGTTGTAGCCACTCGGGATGCCGTCGTACATCAGGTTGTCGATGTCGAAACCGCGTGAGGTGTAGGACTGCCGGCCAGGGCCGCTGGAGTAGTTGAGGAACAACCCCGGCGTGGCGTTGACCACGTCGTTGATGCTGGTCATGCCCTGGTCGTCCATGCGCTGGCGGGTGATGACGGTGACGGCCTGTGGCGTTTCACGCATCGTCAATGGCAGCTTGGTCGCGGTTTTCATCGCGCCGGTGGTGTAGGACTGCGTGCCTTCAGTGGTTTCGCCGAGCTGGCTGTCACCGGAGATTTGCGTGGCACCCAGCTCAAGCGTGGCCGCTGGCGCTTCGGTGTCGGCCGCAAAGACCGCTTGGGAGCTGGCCAGGCAGACTGCCAGGGCCATCAGGTTGAATGAAAAACCGTTACCGCCGTGTTGTTGCACAGACATGAAGCTGACTCTCCCCGAGCGCCCTCCATGGCGAATAATAAAGATGATGATAATTATTCGCATCAGTGTGCCAGAAGGTTCTGTCGCAAAAAAGCCATTGGGGAGAATTAGTTAACGAATTTTTCACATCTGCAGTGGATGGCATTTGGCTATGCACTGCAGCAATCACCCCTGTACCGGGGTGTCAATCGCGTCGCGCGATCGCCACTCGGCTGGTTGCCTTGACCTCCCTCAGCGCCAGGCTCGATTGGATCGATGCAATCCCCAATTGCCGGCGCAAAACGCTTTCGACGAACTCGCTGTAGCTGTCGAGATCCGCGGCGAGTACCTGCAACAGGTAATCGGCATCGCCGGTGATCTTGTGGCACGACAGCACTTCGGGCAGGTCTCTGACCACCGCCTCGAAGGCGTCCGGCGCATGGTCGGTATGGATCGCGAAGCGCACATGCACAAACGCCAGGATGTCGAGCCCGAGCATCTTGCGGTCGAGGTTGGCCTGGTAGTCCTTGATCACGCCTTCCTCTTCCAGGCGTTTGCGGCGCCGCCAGCAGGGCGTGAGGCTCAGCGACAGGCGCTCACTCAGTTGTGCGTTGGAAATGCTCGCGTCCTCCTGCAAGAGGGCGAGGATGGCGAGATCAGTGTCGTCGAGAGCGACCTGTTTGGTTTTATTTTTCATGATGGATAGCCGAAGAGGTAAAAATTCCCGATAAACCTAACAGTGGCGCAAGTAAAAGCAAAGAAAGCCCGGCTCTGCCAGAACAAAATAGAGCCTGTCTTTTACTGGCGGATACCGACAAATGCTGACTGTTTTTAGTGATGACCACCGTTTGCACCATGGCACCGAACTCAAGGACGGCGTGCTCAAGCCCTCATTCGAACAACCCAGCCGCGCCGACACCGTGCGTGACCGCGTCCGGCATGTCGGGCTGGGCGATATCATCGTGCCGCGCCATTTTGATCGGGCCTGCTACGTCAACGCGCACAGCGAACGCTATGTGGCGTTCCTTGAACATGCCTGGGCCGAATGGACCGCCATCGGCCGCAGCCACGACGCACTGCCGCTGGTATGGCCGGTGCGTGACCTGGCCAATCAACAGGTGCCGGAATTCATCGATGGCAAGCTCGGCTTCTTTGCCATGGACGCCGGCTCGCCGATTACCCGTACCACCTGGAACGCGGTGAAAACCAGCGCTGACATCGCACTCACCGGCCTGGCCCTGATCGATGAAGGCCATCACAGCGCCTTCGCCTTGTGCCGTCCGCCGGGACACCACGCCGCCCGCGAGTACATGGGCGGTTATTGCTACCTCAACAACGCCGCGATTGCCGCGCAACAGGCCATCACCCAGGGCGCCCAGCGCGTGGCGGTGCTGGATGTGGACTTCCACCACGGCAACGGCACGCAGAACATTTTCTACTCGCGGCCGGACGTGCTGTTCATCTCGCTGCACGGTGACCCGGCCGTCTCCTACCCGTACTTTTCCGGCGCCAGCAGTGAGCGCGGGGCCGGCGCGGGGGAGGGCTTCAACCTGAACTACCCGTTGCCGAAAAGCACCACGTGGGCCGAATACCAGGTCGCGTTGCTCGACGCCTGCCGCCAACTGCGCGCCTTCGCCCCCGAGGTGCTGGTGATCTCCCTCGGCGTCGACACGTTCAAGGACGACCCGATCAGCCACTTCCTGCTCGACAGCCAGGACTTCGTCGGCATGGGCGAGATCATCGCCAGCGTGGGCGTGCCGACGCTGTTCGTGATGGAGGGTGGCTACATGGTCGATGAGATCGGCATCAACGCCGTCAACGTGCTGCACGGGTTCGAAAGCGCAACCGCCTGATTCCAACAACCCTCGCTGCTCGACTTTTTTCTGCCAAAACTCAAAAACATAACAAGAGGTTTTGTGATGAAAACAACCACGCCCGGGCTGGACGAAAAGCCTGCGTTGCAACGCACCCTGAGCAACCGCCATATCCAGCTGATGGCGATGGGCGGAGCGATCGGCACCGGCCTGTTCATGGGTTCCGGGAAGATCATCGCGCTCTCCGGCACCTCGATCATCCTGATCTACATGATCATCGGGCTGTTCGTGTATTTCGTAATGCGCGCCATGGGTGAGCTGCTGCTGTCGAACCTCAACTTCAAGAGCTTCGCCGACTTTGCCGGCGCGTACCTGGGCCCGCGTGCGGCGTTCTTCCTGGGCTGGTCGTACTGGCTGAGCTGGAGCGTGGCGGTGGTCGGGGATGCGGTGGTGGTCGGCGGATTTTTCCAGTACTGGTTCCCGGACGTGCCCGCCTGGATGCCGGCCGTGGGCATGCTGCTGACGCTGTTCGCGCTGAACGTGCTGACGGTCAAGCTGTTTGGCGAAGTGGAGTTCTGGTTCGCGATCATCAAGATCATCGCCGTGGTCACGCTGATCAGTGTCAGCGTGGTGATGATTGCTAGTGCGTTTGTCTCGCCTACGGGTGTGACAGCCTCCCTGGGCCACTTGCTGGATCGACAGGCAGCGTTTCCGAATGGGCTGTTCGGCTTTTTCGCCGGTTTCCAGATGGCGATCTTTTCCTTTGCCGGCACCGAGTTGATCGGCACCGCAGCCGCCGAAACCCGGGCGCCGGAGAAGACCCTGCCGAAGGCGATCAACTCGATTCCGTTGCGCATCATCCTGTTCTACGTGCTGGCTTTGGCGTGCATCATTGCAGTGACGTCCTGGCAGCAGGTATCGCCGAGCAAAAGCCCGTTTGTGGAGCTGTTCCTGGTGGCCGGTTTCCCCGCGGCCGCAGGCATCGTGAATTTCGTGGTGCTGACCTCGGCGGCGTCCTCGGCCAACAGCGGGGTGTTTTCCGCCAGCCGCATGCTCTTCGGCCTGGCCGACCTGGGCGATGCACCGGGCATCTTTCGGCGACTGTCGACGCACAGCGTGCCGTTTATCAGCCTGGCCTTCAGCACCGTGTTGATGCTGCTCGGCCTGGTGCTGCTGTTTGTGGTGCCGGAGGTGATGACGGCCTTCACGATTGTGTCGACGGTGTCGGCGATCCTGGTGATTTTTACCTGGTCGACTATCCTCGCGTCCTACATCGCTTACCGCAAAAAACGCCCGGACCTGCATGCCAAATCCACTTACAAGATGCCCGGAGGTGTACCGATGGCATGGTTTTCCCTGGGGTTCCTGGGGTTCGTGCTTTGCCTGTTGGCGCTGCGCCCGGACACGCGGCTGGCGCTGTGCGTGATGCCCGCGTGGTTTATCTGGCTGGGGATTGCCTATCAATTGTCGCGTTTTCGTCAGCGCAACAAGGCACAGGTGAATGGGGCTGCGGCGCTATGAGCTTGCCGCGTGCGGTGTTGATCAAGTAAGCGCGGCGCTGGAAGTGCTTGAGCGACTCGGCGTTGGTCATGTGCTCGGTTTCCGGGTGCAGCGGACCGTTCAGGGGCACCATATCGCAGGTATTGGCCAGGCTTTCCAAGGTTTCGTGATCGGTCAGCTTGAGCTCTTTTTCCACGGCGTCCGGCAGGCGGTGACGGTGCCCACATGCATGCCTTCCACGTCGTAGGAACGACCACGCACTCGGCGATGTTCCAGCCACCCTTGAGCACCCACTGGGGTTGATGGCAGGTAGTTGAGCACCAGCGCCAGTACGCTCATCACCAGATGCTCGGCGACGCTGTTGCTCAAGGTAGTTGCGCAGGCCCACTTCGCCGCAAGTACTGCCAGGCAACGTGCCGGGCCGAAAGTCTATGGCGTTGGGCGTCGGCACGGTCTGGCCGTCGGGGGCGCATTACAGGTGCGGTAGGTCATCACCCTTCGCGATGTCGTAAAGGCGATAGCGAAAGGTTGCGCCTCACAGGTGGTCCGCATCGATCACCGCCCTGGCAAATGCCTCCGGGGCTTCCTGCGGCAGATTGTGGCCGATCCCACCCTTGACCAGGCGGAACTCATACTTGCCGGTAAAGCGCTTGGCATAGTCTTCGGGCGCCGGGTGCGGGGCGCCGTTGGCGTCGCCTTCGAGGGTGATGGTCGGCACGCCAATGGCGGGGGCCTGGGCGAGTTGCTGCTCCAGTCCGGCGTATTGGGTTTCGCCCTGCACCAGGCCCAGGCGCCAGCGGTAGTTGAACACGGTGATGGCGACGTGATCGGGGTTGTCCAGGCCTTTGGCGCTGCGTGCGAACGTGGCGTCGTCAAACGCCCATTTCGGCGAGGCCAGTTGCCAGATCAGCTTGGCGAAATCGTGCGTGTTTTTCTGGTAGCCGGCGGCGCCGCGCTCGGTGGCGAAGTAGAACTGGTACCACCACTGCAGCT
>Ga0247742_10001553_pt1 | contig 15887 bp, 11 predicted proteins | sample UWRJL208509C2_FD_180944 | JGI IMG/M metagenome (GOLD analysis project Ga0247742, IMG submission 180944) | Plant litter microbial communities from Arlington Agricultural Research Station in Wisconsin, United States - UWRJ-L208-509C-2 | ecosystem: Environmental > Terrestrial > Plant litter >...
TCCGCATTGGACGATGCCTGTAGTCAGCGTTCACTGGCGTTCTCAAGCAGGCAATCTTTACAGCCGCTCCGAGTGTACTTTCAACCTTTCAACAGTTTCATCGTACATTGTTATGTCGGAATTTCGGAAAGTGCCTTACAATGCCGTTGGATTACAATGCCGGCCGGTTATCTTGTCAGGCATCTTACAATCTGACGTGTGTGAATTATAAGCACAGCCTCAAGATTCCGAGTTGGCAACATCTCGCTGATGTGGTTAAGTTCGATCATCTTTACATATTTATCCTGGTCTCTTCCCGTTTGCTCACTCGTTCGTCCTCCAGAACCTCACAAACACTCCCCATTATCAATGTCTGATGCCTCTTCCCGCACTCGATTTCAGAGTAGGCGGAAAGTACAGGCTTGGGAAACGATAGGGTGTGGTTCTTTTGGTGCGGTATATTGTTCAGCCCTTTCGCATCTCTCTAAATCCATTCTAGGCGACATTTACAACATTATCTCACGCGACGAAACCTTCGTGAGCTTGAATTTGTAAAGGCAAAGTGCCCACAGCTCGATGAGGTGAAGGTTTTCAAGCGCCTCCATCATCCGTATCGTTGAAGGGGTTTTCCATCTCAACGATCTCACCTCTTCGTTCAGGAACATCTAGCCATCGTGGATGTCGCCGTTGATGTAAAGCACTTGTTTTATCTCTTCTCGCTACTGCTGATTTCGAATCCTGATGACGAGCTTACACATTCTCCAACTCCCCGGACTGGTTCACCCCAGACTCTGCCAGGCAATGCCATGGCCAATTGCGAACGTGATATAGTGGATTTGGCTTTGGGTTTGAATAAAGGTAATCAATCTATTATGCCCAGTCGTAAATAGACTGGATCGTGACAGGTGAGTTGACTCCCTATCTTATGTGGGGTATATATCAATGTTCATGTTGTTTCGTACCAGATGAGTCGGATGCGGCTTGTACCTGTCCCACGCGGATACTAGGCCAGACGTTTTCTCTGCTTCCTTCATCCATTCATCTCCTCTTCCACTCACGCTAGTGCGAGGGCACGCTGTTTTCTCAAAATCGTCGGATTTTTTTGCCCACAGTAGTTTGAGCTGCAGACGGGATGATATTACTGGGTATATCCTCTCCCCCACACTTCTTCTCTATTCACCGTGACTGATAGGCTGCAATTTGCTGAGCTCGACTCATCTGAGCACTTGTCTTGCCTCAGTGATGGCCCGGAACTAGCCGAAACACCATCAGAAGTGTTCACGCATGTTGTCCTTCTTTTCAACTCAACCACCACTACGTATAATCCCTTCACACTTCTACTCCTCTCGGCTGGCCAAAACGACCACGGAATGTCAATGAATACATCTGCAGTCTCCAACTAACAGTTTAGCCTGCCTGTGTTTCGAGTACGACACTGTGATGATGCCACCTCATCGTCGCATATGCCACCTCTTGCAGAGGAATGCGGACTGGAACGCTGCCAACTTGCTAACCTTCGAATACTGCAAACCCAACTTACCTGCACCACCATCCTCTGCCAACAAAGTCGAAATGGAATGAAAATAACCGCCACGTATTTGTTCGCCCAAGGTTAGTCCGGCTTGAAATTATGTTCGAAGCGATAGGCTTACTTCTCTATACACTGCACTAGCCTTAAACGTAGAAAAATTCCCCCTTTATCGAACGCACATAATATCCGACTTTTCGCTGTTGTATGTGGTCTCTTTGTCGTCCACTCACTTCCGCATCGTAGCTATTGACAACAATGGCGCGGTTTACCACACCTCTACCTCTCTGACAGGCTAACTATCAATTTCGTCGCATTCGCAGTCTAGGCCAGTATACATGCAAACGATGGCAAGAAAACCAGTATGACAATCAGGGACTATAACTCAGATGCCACATCGGGAACACTATCATACAAGCCCGCCACTCAGTACGTGCATATGACAGCAAACGATAACACGCAGGCCGATACATATGACCACGGTCCACGATGAGAGAACCAGCACAATGTAAGGGAAACGGTTTATATAGCATTCCATACTACGCGCTCTGCGCTGTATAATCTTTACTCGGAATATATTTTATTATCTTCTATTCTCGTATCGCTGTGCTGCTGCAAATCCACTAGTATTACTTTCTAAGTAGCTATAATAACGACTTAAATTGTAACACCCGCTAGTCTTGCAATGCGACGTTCTATTATAATGCCACCCGGTCCGAGTTATAAAGTTTCGCCTGCCTTGCAAGGCCTTACAATCACGGCACTGCATTTTCGGCCTTTTCGGCATTGTAAGGCATTCTGGAGATTTCCGACATAGGCATTTTAAATATCTGGGCGAGCGATAGCACCTCGATTTCCCCAGCCATGTACAGCCCGACGAACAGTGCGTTTGCTTGCTCTTGGTCCTTCACCAGTATACGCTTACCACCTACTGCTCCACCTGCTGCGTTCCACGATGCGGCTCTATCCAATGTTACTGAGACACAGTCAGTGGAAGGAGCTGTGTAATCGCACCGTCCTTGGTATACACCTGGCGTGATCCCTCGTGAAACTACGTAGAATCCCATGTTTTCTGGAATGGGAGTAGAAACCGGTTTCAAGTTCGACTATATTTCATCCAAAAACTACAAAGGTTATAAAATCTGATAAATTATGTAAGTGCGCTTACAGATGATGGCGACGCAGCTGCGCCGACTGTCGGCTTCCCTGACTTGAACGCCATTGTTACTACCACCGAACACCTTGGTAGACAGACATCCGACCTGTGAGTAAGTGCGGAAGGCAGGCTACAGATAGCACTTGCAAAGGGATCCAGACCTTCCCCACCACCTGCAGGTTGTTTCGTGTCGTCGTTGCTTAGTGCGAGGGCAGAAGCGAGTCGTGATGTGATGTCAAGGTCCGCTATAGTTGGCTGTTCAGTTTTTGGATACCGTTGCATTTAATCAAGTACGACCATACCTTCAATATCGGTGAAATTTGACGTTGAGACTCGTCCCTCCTCTTGTAAGGAGGCGGAAGACTGCCGCTTTGCTGGTGTTTTTTCGATCTGGTCATTCCTATCGCTGGTAGCGCATGTCGAGTTACTGTTCAGCAACACCGTCTCGATGTGTAGATCATCTTGAAGGAACCGTTAGAACACCTGTGTGCTAATTCCTCTGGTGAGATTTGACTTACCAGGTGCTGAAGACATGTTTAACCCTTTGCCAGTGGTGGAAAGCTACAAAGCGACATGTATCTGAGACGCGAGATGGTAGTTTCCAGGCAACTGTGCCGATTACTCCCCTTCTACCACCTCAACTCCAAGCTTAGGCTATTCTTTACGATATCTATTGACGACACAAAACCTTACGGTAAAGCTACCTCCATTGCGAACGGAGCAGGCCACTTGACAGGTACTGGTAATTGTAACCTGAACGCTGATGAACTTCAATATCTGATCTCCTTGGCGCTGAATGCAGGGTATGTAGCATGTTAAATTTTGGCAAGAATCATCGCGGAGTCTGAATTTCATCGGTCCTCAGCCTGCTACTTTTGATATTACAAGTGGCACAACGAAGCATGTTCAACAAGAGACATCGAACCATGTCAAACCGGGGAAGTGGGAATCGTAGTCAAAACGTCACGCTCGGTAAGCTCAGAATTGTATCAGGCAATGCCCACTACCGTACATTGGTAACCTGGAAAGTCCTACAGTCGTTAGGCCCTGACGTTCTGTTATGGCTAAATATCAAAGCAAAGTTTGCTGTGCCTGTCAAGGAGCTCTTCTAGGTCAGCTTTGTCGATCGACCATAATGGCGCCCTCGATCTCCCCGTAGTTTCCGGACCTTTGAAATCGGCCAGAATCTGAGATCTACCAAATCCGAAAGCCACCGAGCCGCCACACAGCAAACTCCGCCTCGGGCATTGGCCGGCCTGCAAAAGAGACTTTCCGCCATTTCACTTACCTTCAGTCAGTAATGACCTTGGGACATAGGTACTAATGAAATCCTCTGGAGAGATAGACTACTCTGGGAAATAATTGCGCCAATGATCTCAGTGTGCGCTTTTCTTGACGCTCGAAAGAGTTGAGTAGATCATTATGCTTCAGAGAAGATGTAGGAGAAACTCGACAGAAAGGTAGTTTAGAACCCCTTCGCCGAAAGGACTTCTCAAATATATGCTATCGATAGTGGCGTCAGACAGAACGCTGTAGCAAAACGTGTACACATAAATACGGTGGTATGCGACTCGACAGTCTTACAACGCGCTCCCTCTAGATACCAATCATGCTGTCACATAGCCAAAAGACCCAGCCCTCTCTGCCTGAAGGTGGGGCTTCTAAGTCATTTGAAGGTATTTCTTTTGATATTTGATGAAATTCGCAATCTGAGAGTCTTGAAGCTTAGCTATATACTTCAACTTTATTTCGGGCAGGCGGGGTCACATAGACGAATTAGATAAAGGGCCGAGAGGCGTCGGCCATTGGGTCGCGAACCCATTTTTTCAGTACCTGAACACGGTCTACAGGTATATCGAGGCCCAATATTGACCCGGAAATATCACTGACCGGGATTCAGGACGAACTGTACTAAGTAAACTGTCTTGTATTTTCGAAGGCAGCCGCTTTTCCTCTAGATCTTAGTCCTTGTGTAGCACCTCTTTACCAAATTGCCATCTCGCGAGGCGGGTCTAGCTAAATACGACAATGCACACCATATCTAGCACACTGTTCCAAAGGAGGATAGGCGTAGGTCGAATTTGGCTGCATCTTGTGTTCAAGCTCATTACAGGATCAAGAACGACCCTAGGGTGATAAGGCATTCTACGAGAGACAGGAAACGGATTCCGATAAGCAAGTGACCGCCAATTAACTCAAACTACAAACACCTCAACTCTGCCGAAACTGAAAATCGGCTTAACAACTATCGAGATTGGTATCATGCCGACCAAAGAGCGGACCAAGACAATTACACGGAGCTCTCTGAAGACGACGCTTTATACTTAAACTCGTGCAAGTCCAACGAGGTCGAGGCCAGCGCCATTGATCAGCTTCTAACCCCTGTTGAGCCGTTCTTTTCCGTGGTACTTAACTTACCAGATGGGCAGTGTATGTTTGGCGTATTGACACACTTTTCTGAGCCTACTAAGTCGCAGTCGATGCCGAAATCGGGGGACGGGGCGTCATACAAGTTTATGTCAGAAATACACTCGACCTATTCAGAACATTCGGATGTAGAAGCGACGGAGGACTCAGGAGACTCAGCATAGTAGGGAAAATTAACTGCAGAGGTAAAGTCAATCGCGGAAATGGAGCTACCTGGCTGTTCGCACGAACTTTTCCTTTGACTGGGGATCGAACTCTTTATGAGAACGCCTGAAAGGAGGGAATCTCAATTAGTCTCTTTAATAACGTCGTGCTGAAAGCGAACGCTGGGGCATTCTGTCAACAGCTACCTAGGTCCTAGGCCAATACCTTTTTTCAAACCAACGCCCTCCACTATAATCTATATCATCCTTGCAGAATGGATCAGTCTGAGGTAAGTAAGCGACGCGTTGACATATCGAACTGGTATATAATGGGCTTTCAGTTAGTCAACACAACCAAGATCCCGACGGCCGTGGATTCCAAAAGGACCGGATTCCTACAGACACTGGCCCCATATTACGCCGACGCCTGCAAAGATTCGAACGGCGATCTATTCGTTGACGCGTTCTATCCACTATATTTGAAGCGCTTCAGCAATGTGGAGCAGGACGAACTTCCAGAAGAGGTTTTCTTTTTCTACTTCGTGTAATATTAGAGCCTCAACATCTACAACTCTAGGTTTTTGAAACGTATCTTATCTCTATGAAAAACAGATTGGAAGAGATGCCAGACACGCAAAAAAACTGGCTCTTCCACCTGGAGGCAGAATATGATCGTCTTCAATCAGAGGTATGAACATATATTTATACTGTGTCTTGTCGTCTCATGCAAGTGAAATAGAACTACTCAGTTGCGGGCCTTGTTGACATCGCTTCCATCAAGTCCAAAGCCGAGAAGAATATTCTTGAAAACGACAAAATCAACGAAATACAGGAGCAATATAACATGGAACAAAACGATCAGTACCTCGCGTCTCTCGGTATCTTGAGATGTTCTTGTGGAGAAATTTTGGGGAAGGACGGAGATGGCGAGGTGATACACGAGGACGACTGCTACAATTGTGAATAACGGTGGCTGGGCCTTCGCTCTGTGCGCAGCAATGCCCACTACCGCTCTACCTTCGTTTGTGCCTATTATACCTAGGTTTGATCACTACCCGTATTCTCTCGTTTCCCATGCAAACTTCAGCCTTTCTTTATGATTGAGCCGCATCGTCCATTCTTCGACTATGATTTGGACGTCGTTTTGTAACGTACGGTTCCAGATTAACCCCCTGTCGGAAAACCTGAAAGTGCCTTGCAATGCCGTAGAATTATGATGACCATGCATAGACCTACAAAGTACCTTAAGTTCTTGGGCCCTCTCTCATACTCAAGGCGATAGGATTAGATGACAGCGGATATAACAGACCACTGAGGCGTTTATTGAGAATTTCCATGGAAGATTCAGGAGAGCCACCAACGGTAGGGTCTCCACAGAGCTTCCTCGGCCCGCAGGGAATGGCAGCAAAATAACGTATGTTCTGATGTCTAGCGAGAGGCCATGCACTTCGGTACTGTTTCGAGATCCATGGCACACGATGCACGGTCAGAAATATGCTCAGCCGAATGGATTTAATAAATGAGCACGAAACTCAGACTCAGCAATTTCGGACACAAACAAAACTCAGACATATTGATTTACCACAGCCGCAATCCGGCTATCTATCACTCAAAGTTCAAACAGGACTGCCACCACCACTGGCAGTCACCGCCCAGTCATAGCATTGACATCGATGCCACTGGCAGCACGAACAAGATGGAGCGACCAGCGGCATTGCCGGATATGGAGAAGTGACCGGACACCGACGCGTCGGATGCGACCATTAAGTCAGGTGATGATTCGCCGCCTCCCAAATCCGGAAGTCGACACTCCTTTCTGCCTCTTTCCCTCGAGCCCTCCACCTCATTATTTCACTATTCCTACGTGTATATATTATGCACCCAAAATAATATTTTGTGAATTTTCGGAATTTGTTCAATAAGTTGCACGCTAGTAGTTACACGCTGCGACTTGTTTTATCTATGCTAATTATGTCTAAAATTATGATGTTTCGTGCAAAATATGCAAAAACTAAGAGTTTCGCGCTCCTTATTGAATAGGCCCTCGGCCAAGCATAAAAAATGGCCTAGGAGATTGAGTGACCATATGCCGAGGTCAGCTTGTGTGCTAGAAATGGACATTCACAGGAGAGGCGGTGAGTAAATCGGCGTTATCTGCTAGAGCTCTCTACATTCTGGCAAATGACGAAATGATGCTGGGATTGGCGATCAGAGACCTAATTTTTTTCCACAGTGAGCATAATATAATGAATCTTGAAAACGACGAGCTGTCAGTGAGTTTACTCACCTACAACCTAAAAAAGAACAAGGGTAACCGAGGTGCCACAGACGGTGTTTCTATGACCAAGTCAAACCACGGACGAGGAATGCTAAAAAGAAAAGAACATCAATAAGGAGTCGAGAACGAGAACCCAAATCTAATAAATGCATGTCATCTCAGTATGATCAAAGCCGAAGAAATATACCCCATCTCGCTCAAAGCACAATGAATAAAGTCATGATGTGCATTACTCAGGTGTTGCACAGAAATTCTGACCTGTGGAGTTCGGTCGTATGTAGACTTGTAGAGAGCCGTCAAGGACATTGACACTAGTTCGTCCAGTCTCTACACAAGGTCAAAGCTTATGCATGTTGTCCGTTAAACTCTCTTTCATACATCTCTACTAGCCTACATTAACTTTAGCGAAAATAAACGGCCTTAGAAGACAATAGAGAGGGAAATCAACTGAGACGTTCACGATATGGTCCTCTCACTTACAAACAGTGCTCACCTTCTAAAATACTATTTGGATTTCCAACATAAGCCGGAGCTTGCATGAGTTCCCTGGCATCGGTGCATGTTATCCTGCACACTCATTCTCTATGTCAACCTTTGCAAGTTCGACGATACTATATGTTGCACTCCAGAAAACACCCTGCACCATGATCAGCACTAGCACCAGCACAATAAAGTTGATGATGGCGAATCACCTTGCTGAATGCAAGGTCTCCTCCCTGTCGGAAATACCTCGACTGGGAAGAAGGCGCATGGACGAACAATAGCTCACGAGAGAGGTGAAATTTTTTTGGTCGTGCTCTACCCTCAGCCTTACACCCTTTGCTCACCAAATAACAGCTCGAACGGGATCATGGATGGGTGAGCACTGAAAAAAAAAAATTACCTAAAGTTTGGTCGTGCTCAACACTCTCACTCCACCGGCGGGGACGGGGATCTGCTTAATAGTGGAGGTATGAGCAAAGTCGGTAGAGTCGTTCGCAAATGAAGCCACATATCGTTTATGAGAGATCACGAAAGGCATCTTGACTGTCCAATTTATGAAGTAATGTGCTTTGGTCTTGCCGCTTTAAAAAGTTTTAAACGGACAGAGTTCAGGGTTCGTGACATCATCTTGTGGAAACCTGCGGACAACGTACAGCTAGTAACATATATACCTGCAAAACAAGTGGTTTTTTCGCGTCATAGTCAGGATTCTTCATGGTGAACTCCGAAGGTAATTCCGAACGATATTTCAATGGGCAAGGCCGCAAGGGGTCAGACCGGTCAAGGCCAAACATCTTCATCCTGCATCACCACGTCAGATAGGTGGTCACTCTCGAAAGTCTTGCGACAAAGTGCAACCAAGGGTATCGTTTTCGGGTGTCTGGCATGGATGCATGGTCAGAGTAGCCAAGGAGGACAGACTGAGCATACCTGCAGAAAAGGGACTATGGAGAGACGAGAGGCAAGAGCATTGCGTGCCATAGCGATAACTACATCAGTCTCACTGTGCTGTAGATACGGGCAGATTTTTAGATGAGACCGAGTCGCAAAGGCAAGAAAACGATACTGAGGATGCGTACGCACGTCTATGAAACTTTACCATCTCGCTAACGAGTAATCGAGGCTATGATAAATAATTAGGGTGTTTCACCATAGCTAACTTCCGGCTAACTTTTGTCAGAACTTTGTTCCAACTTTTGAAAGTTGAACTTTGACTATACGACTTCCCCCGGAACTGTCCACCCTGCAAAAATGGGTCGCTTTGCTGGCCCCAAGTTTTCACACTTTGTAGATTATAATTCATTATATTATATTATAATTTTTTTGAGATTTACTGGCAAGGGGGGATTCATAAAATTACGAAGTATGAATCAGAAATTGGAAACCGCTATTGCGACCGAGGTATGCTCTCACGGATTCCAACTTCCTAAAGTCGGGACCTACGTCTCGAACAAAGTTGAGCTGAAGTTGGCCAGAAGTTGGCCGTCGTGAAACACTGGTTAGACAAGTTACTGTACCATTGCTTTCAATTCGGCCATCTCCTGTCCTCAGCCTATCTGGTTTGACCGAAATTGGGGTTTTGTGTCCCCCGTCCCCCACCCGTTTGGCTGGCATTAGAATGTGGTTCAAAATACGTCCAAGATGGGCTTATTTTCTCAAAAGAGTCCGTCACTAACGCACTATGTGCTAGAAGTAATATGACCATCAGAAGCTTAATGCAAAGTGTTTGGGCGGCTGAATCTCACCAAGGAAATCTAGGACCAAGGCACAGATAATTCCCGATATTTACAATATATTATTGATATACTACTGTTGCCCAAGTACCCATTCTCGGCTACTATTCCTCTCTGAGTGTAAGTAGGGTCATTTAAGGTTTGTGCAAGACGGTGTTTATATTCATGTGAATGGACGCTATTGGTGATCGTCGGCTCCGGGGAATGAGCGCGAATTGTGACATAGTACAGCAGATGCGGTGGAGAGTTACTCCCAATCTTTTATGCCTAGTGTATTAGATATGTCTAATCAGCTTCATGGCCAATTGAACCAAATATATGGGCTGCCAATAGGCAGCAACGGGTATCGACTAACGTTTTCAAGATCAGCAAGTCTGGGTGCAATGACCTGCAGAACGTCGTTACAGAGGCTGGGGATGTTCGTCATTCAATCGAGAATAACTTCAATACGTCAGCCATGAGGAGGCGGCTTGCGAATAAGCGAGGCCAAGAAGCACGAGAACGCCAGTGAGTGTTATTTTATATTCCTAATATCTCACCTTACGCCCTCCTGTCAAAGCCAGCAGGAATGCTCGACATAGACCCGCCGATAACATATCTTGAAAAGTATTACCTCATACCGACTTGGGTACCTGGTCCCAGGTATTGCGTCCAGCTGTACGTCTTGTGTTGTGTAGTATCTTGAACATTCGCCAACGATGAAAGTCTATTGTTCAGCCCGGGTGAGTACTCGAGTAGATCGTGTCTTCAAGGTCCTGACGCTGATTTTTAATGTTCTTCGTAGCTACTGGCAGTAGAGACTGACGTATTTTGTGAGCGCGCTCATCTCCGTGACATCGATTGCCAAGCTAGTAACTCCTGAAATTAGATGAGTAGGTGTTCTCACCGCGTTTCCTCTCGTGATGGCTGGAAATGGGGCTCTCAAGCGTGTATCGGCACGCATATGGTCATCGTCCTTGCCTTTGCTCAGTGCCGTCAGAAGAGTCACGTGTAAGGTTAGGATTAATATGCCAATATCAACCCATCGCCCTCTCCGTCGGGAAGAAGTTGAGCGGAACCGTCACTTCAAGAATGACATTGATCTCGCTTTAATTTTCTCTTACGTCAAGAGAATCGCACATTTCGTTGACGATGGCCTAGAGAAGATGTGGGCGGAGGAGAGTGAGTGAGGTGCTTTAAGGACGAGGTAACGATAGATTGTATACTGGATTCGATTCACCTGAGTATGGCTCTTAGAGTCCGTACGGCAGCACGAACAGCTGTTCATCTTCGAACAGATTCCCATAAATAGTATCTCGCGGAAATTTGTAATCAAGTATTTCGCACGACTGAGCTGCCAGCGGCAAGGCGGCACTTCAACCGGATTTGGCCAGACATTGACGTCACGTCGTTGGCCGCCGAGGATTTGATGCGAGCTCGCTGTGTGCAACAGCGAGCTCGCATATCTCAATGCCCAAAGCAATTTTTTCCCTAGAATTTTGGGTGAATGCTAAAATTTTATTTATGAGGCACTGTTTATGCGGGCTATAATACTGTAACTGTATTATTTTGTATCGGAAATAAATAACTTTCGAGAAATATATAGGGTCTCTCTTGAGCACATTATGTGCTTGAACATAGAATTAAGCATCAAAATAACATTATAGTATGTAAATATACGTCTCTAGCTTTTTTAAAGCAAAAATGTGCACCGGAAGCTGAGATATGCGAGCTCGCTGTTGCACACAGCGAGCTCGCATCAAATCCTCGGCGGCCAACGACGTGACGTCAATGTCTGGCCAAATCCGGTTGAAGTGCCGCCTTGCCGCTGGCAGCTCAGTCGTGCGAAATACTTGATTACAAATTTCCGCGAGATACTATTTATGGGAATCTGTTCGAAGATGTCGATGAACAGCTGTTCGTGCTGCCGTACGGACTCTAAGGGCTAGCGCACGCCCAGGTCGTCTTCTGGGCGTGCTAGACGCAATCTTTATGAGATGAGTTACCTGGCATTGGTTTCTCTCACGATTCACATTGTCATCGATACTGCGGCGATAGGTGAAGTGAAAAATATCTTCCCCACAGCCGACTCCTAAGTGGAATTTTACAAGCACCTTGCAGTGTTGCAATTACCGATGCCGATGCCGGCATTGAATATGAAGGTACCATTTGATTTTCTGACGCAGCCTGCGACAGAAATTAGCTTTGATGCATAATTGTCCGCCATGCATCAGAAGTTGATCTGAGGAACGTTGTACTACTTATGATGAAGAACTTCGACTTCCCCAATCCCCGCTGCCTGTAAGAGCAACTGCCATTCGTTGAATGAAAATTTTTTCAGAAGACTCAATATACGCTAGAAAAACATATCCTATGGCTCCATGGGGTCGTGACCGGTTGGGCCTTCGAGAACAATGCAAACAATGCAGGGTGGGCGCATGTGCCAGCTGTCTACTCTCTTGCCACCCAGCACCCATAATGTCGATCGCCATCCCAACACTCACCGGTCTACCCAGTTCATTCACAGATAGAAGATTCTTCTCCTTTGAGGGTGGGCCCCCGCCCGAGCTTGATGTCGTGACTGGCGCCCAGGCGCTCGAGATGACCGCCTTATCCCTCCTCGCGATGGCTCCGCAGATTGTAGCCGAAATGGAGGAGGAAGAACCATCCACTATGGTGTCTAGGACCCTCGATATCTCGCCTTCGAAACCACCATCGAAGTCAAGCTACACAGAGGACGCCATAGTACTCAACAACCTATTGTTACCGATCGGCTGGGAAGAAGCAGTCGACAAATTCTTTGAACACAGTTTCTCAAAGAATGACCTCAGAGTCCTTGCGGCGCTTCATACTGATGATAAATATCGGCGGACTTGTGCGTGGATGTTTGGTGCGGCATTAGGGCCTCCACTGAGAGTCCAAAAGACTACCGACACCGGGACGGAAGCGTGTTTCGAGGCACTGCATTTGTTTGCCACAGCCGCCTTACTCAAACAGCTCTCTGCCATATTGCTTTGTGCGTGGAATACCCGCACAGATAGAGACGACGAACAACAGCTCGAACGCTTGAAACGAGTCACGCAGTTTATAATGGATATTCATCATCTCCAATTGGACAATTTATACCAAGTTACCATCATGACGAAGAACGGTACTGGGCGAGATGGGGAACTCGCTACAGACTTGAAATCGAGATTCGTTGCTGATCGCCAGTCCCCAACATCCCCAAGTATAGATGGACACATTACGAATTTTCTCACTTCCTGCCCGCAAAAATCGTTGAAATTTATCTTCGATGATAGGAAGATGACAATGGATTGCGGAGAGGCTTCAGCGCTGCACTTCATTGCACAGGTTCTTTTCTCCTTTCTCCTAATGAATTAGCGACTGAATGTCTTTCAGATGCATGAACGTTGCACTGAAGTAAAATCACGAATGACATTCGTCACCTCCATCTATACCTATGGAAGGATTGCATTCGCAAACGAGAAGCAGATTTACATCTCTGATAACCTCTTTTCTGGCAACATGGGTAAAATGAGAACATCGTTAGACCCCCATCACAGATACCTCAAAGTCTATACTTTCTTTATCCTGGCTGGGCTTCTTCAAAAATTTCCATGGATTCTACCGGACGGACTGGACGACTTACGCGATGGCTTTCAATATACAAGCCCTCAAGATATCGCCTGCAACAGTGCTCACGGGGACCTTTTTGCTTTCATTTACCTGATGAGAGTAAAGACTGTCGCGAAGATTGTCGAGTGGAGTGGCAAGTGGATGTGGGTATTTATTGGATCCTTCGAAGTAGATGGTATTGCTGGGACCTTCCGTAGGAATGGACATTCCAAGTAAGTCGCCAATCTAGTTATCCTCAAATCTTAAAACCTCAACGTATACTCAGATTTCCAGGTGTCCATGGTGGTCCCATTCAGTTTCGTCTGGGAAGGAACAAGGATGGCCGACATCTCCATGTCAATAAATCACTTGGCCTGGTACTTAAGACCTTCTCTGATGAGGACGACTTTGACGCGGAACGGGCGGTTTACAATATCTTATCCGTCACGACCGTGAATATTGCCCCCAAGTTTCTTGGATGTTTTGTAAACCATTGGTGTGGTGTGCATGCTGTTCTACTTGGTTATGGTGGTGAAACACTACCCGCCGATTATGTACTTAAGGAAGGGGAGTGGTGAGTGACCTATCCATTGCTCCGTCTCTGCATTTTTTGAAAACAATACGAGGAGTGAACTCATGATGGCAGTCGATACACTTCACGCACTACATATTCATCACCACGACCTCAAGTGGGATAACATTCTCCGACATATCTCTGGACGATTTCTACTTATTGACTTTCATCTCTCCGATATCAACCCTAACTGTCCTGAAGATACGTGTCCTGACCGGCTCTGGCTGAACGAAGGTGGGTCTACATATCGTCCAGAATAATGTACCAGCTGACAAGTGACCTCGATAGTTCGCCCCAGTATTGCTAATGCACCAAGGCATTGCCCGTCCAATAAAAACACCTCTGCTGCATTGCTGTCAGTTCCGTTCGTATTCCTGTTGTTTCTGGGTAGTATTTGTGTCCAGTACGCGCTGTGATATGTGATTGTCGTTCACTTTAGATGTTATGAGTTACAAAATATTGCGACCAACAAATGTGGGACGTTGGGTGCAGGAGAATGAACGCCGCAAGGGCCCATATTTTCCGAAGTCTAAGTCTTTTTGTCTGATGGAGAGGCATCCGAAACAATGGTGCGTATCAGATCCTTGCCTTACTCCAAGGAACGGGCGAGGTCATCAGCGGCTCTATGCTTGAGAAGTGCCGATATTGGCCGACTCCTAGCGTCTCGATGTGGGTCGATAAAGTTGCACCAAAACCCATGTATTCTGGATTCAGTTATGGCTATTGTAGTGTAAGGTACCCTTCCTGGCTGAGCACGGAAAACACGCGCAAGTCGTCCATTACGCACGCGCTCGTCTCCAAGGTATTATCATTATCTTTTATTGTTCATCATTTCCGTATTTCCATTATTCTGGACTGTGCCTCGATTCTCTACCTCCTATACCATTTTATCTACTATAAAAAACCCATGTACACTACATTTTCTGTAGTGGAATCGATCCCCCCACTCACCAGTCGTCGTCGTCGCCCAGTTTCGTTCAGTTCTCCCCAGTCGTCGCCGTTTCGTTCAGTCCGCCAGTCGTCAAGATTAGTCAAGCCCCGCTCACGAGAAGCACCCCAGTTCACGCACGCTCAGTTTACGGCTCGCGAAGAGCATCCCAGTTCACCACCCGCATCTCAACCTTCTGCCCCTACCGTTCCACGGATTTCGTTCAGTTCCTATCTCAGACGACCGCTGGGATACTCGTACCGCCCTTCGCACAACAAATACCCCGAGAATCAGTCAATCGATTCTTAGACCGTCAGGTCTTTCTGCAGTAGCGACGTCTTATCCGTCCTGATACGAACGCGTTTAACCAGAATATGAGCCAAGGTCTGGGGGCAGACTGGAATCGGTCACTATTACTCTTGACCGGTAAGTGCACCCCGAGCAAGGGACCCACTCGTCGTTGGAAAAATTCAGAGATACCTCAAATCGAGGGTTCCGTATACTGCAGTTACCAGCGATGCTAGCAGAGCACGATGGTACTGGACATCGCTGGAGCAGTGTGGTGCGGCCTGGATCAAGTCCCTCGGCAGATGAGATCACACGAAAGGAAGAGGCACACACATGTCAGGTGCTCGAAGGAATTTAAATCATGCTGTTGTATTCGTTAAGGGGTCCAGCCAGCAAACACAATTAGAATAGCCGACTCCGAGAACGTGCGCCAACAAGAGTATATGTACTCACCGTCCCGGCTTCGAAAGACAAAAACCGAGATGAGTAAGAGCTAGTCGCTTTCATCCTTCACAGAATGCGAACTAGAAAAAAAAATTCAGCAGAGCCAGCTGCGGCAGGCGTCCTGGGGAATTTCCTCAGCCTGCAGCCTGCGAGGGAATGCAAAAACAGCGGCCAAAATATAAAGTACATTGTGGTATCTGGAACCGTGGCCCTCGGAGCGGGCCACTGAGATGTTCGTTGAGAGTTTCCACGGAAGGTAAAGCAAAAATATTCCATGGAAGATCTAATAGAGCCACCAATGGTCAGGTCTCTGAGGATCTTCCTAGGCA
>Ga0247742_10001555_pt1 | contig 15862 bp, 14 predicted proteins | sample UWRJL208509C2_FD_180944 | JGI IMG/M metagenome (GOLD analysis project Ga0247742, IMG submission 180944) | Plant litter microbial communities from Arlington Agricultural Research Station in Wisconsin, United States - UWRJ-L208-509C-2 | ecosystem: Environmental > Terrestrial > Plant litter >...
GGATGCCGAGATGAAGGAAGAAGCGACCCAGATGATCCTGCAAGGGACTCAGCTGGAGATCGAATACGCGCGTGACACCATGCCGCGTGGGGTGTTGGGCATGAACGCGGCGATGATGGAGGACTACCTCAAGTTCATCGCGAACCGTCGTCTGTCGCAGATTGGGTTGAAAGAAGAATACCCAGGCACCACCAACCCGTTCCCGTGGATGAGCGAGATCATGGACTTGAAGAAAGAGAAGAATTTCTTTGAGACTCGGGTGATTGAGTATCAGACTGGCGGCGCGCTGAGCTGGGATTGATTCCTCCGACCTAGATACAAAAAAACCCGAATATTCGGGTTTTTTTGCGCCCATTGCCACGATGCAGAGGGTGCTATCTACACCCTAGAATTTTTTTGTAGAAAACCCACTGATTTAAAGCCCACCAAGGAAACGCATAACCCACATTGGATGGAGCATCGGCCAGTACACATTTTCTCAAATTGGTGGCAAAGTGCTTTCTTCTGTATAAGGATCCACACAGAGGTGTGGCAGGCATGCAGCCAGAGCTAAAACCTCAAGAGCAGTTAAGTTTTTAAAAGGATTTAATATGACCGTTAATGTAGTTATTCTTTTAGCATTTCTCACGCTGATATTTCCATTGGTTACAAAACCAAAAGCTTCAAACTTTAGCCAACTCACCAAACTTTCAAAACTCAATACCAAGACAGCTTCAGCTTATTTACCACTTTCAAATTTTCAAATAAAAACCTACTAATGATTAGCTGAAACCCACAGAGGAATAAGGATGAAAAAGGCTACAGCATCTTTTAGGCCTAAAGCAAGACTTATGGAGCTTCTGGGCGAGCAGCTTATTAAAAACCATACCCTGGCATTATTTGAGATTGTAAAAAACTCTTATGATGCAGACGCTACCACAGTCGAGCTGAAAATCTGCGATATTGATCAAGAAGATGGTGTTATAAAAATCAAAGACAATGGCTATGGGATGAGCTTTCAAACAGTGACTGAAGTTTGGATGGAGCCAGCTCACGGCCACAAGCTTGAAAAAAGAATTGAAGGAAAACGAACAGAAAAAGGTAGATTGCAAGTCGGAGAAAAGGGAGTCGGTAGATTCGCCGTACATAGGCTTGGCACAAAAATCTCAATGGTAACAAAGGCCAAAGACACACCCGAAGTCATTGTAAGCATAGATTGGGAAGAGTTCTCTAAAGCTGAATACTTAGATGAAGCAAAGATAGAAATAAATGAAAGGGAAGCAAAAATATTTACAGGGGATGCTACAGGAACTCACATCGAGATCTCTTGTTTAAAACAAAAGTGGCGAAGGGGTGATATTAGAAAGCTCTACAGATCGGTTAAGTCGATGACTCCCGCGTCGTTCTCATACTCCGACGCCGAAGGAAACCCAGAAACGCCCATATATAAAGATCATTTCGAAGTACTATTCAATATAGACCCGCCTAAAAACTGGCTTGATGATCTTTTCGATCCTGAGCTTGCGGAAAGTCAAAGTTTGTTCAGCTTCACCTTTGAGCTCTCAAATGAGGGCCTAAACTATAGCTATAACTTCACACCGTATGAGTCGATAAAGGCAGATTATCGAGATATTATTGACGATAGAGAATCAAGTATTTCCTCAGAAAACTTTGAGTTTTTCAGATTTAGATTTCCAGAAGATGGTGAAAACTGGAAAGAAAGAAAAAAGCGAATCAAAAGACCAAATCTTTATAACAAGCTGAATGAGCCTCACGGCCTAGGTATTGGGACGCTTAAAGGAAAAATTATTGGGTTTGATTTCGACAAAGATATTTTACGCTATATCAAAGACGAGAAAGGCGGCCTCGAAGAATATGTTAAACAGCAGGGCGGAATTAAAGTTTATAGAGACGGCCTTCGAGTATATAACTATGGAGAACCTGGAGACGATTGGCTTGGGCTAGATCACAGAAGAATACAAGGGCCCACAAGAAAATTCGGCAGCAAACAAATAATCGGGGAGATACATCTCGAGTTAGAAGGGAGCCCCGAGCTAAAGGAAAAAACCAACCGAGAAGGATTTGTTGAGAACGATGCTTACAATGAACTTGTATACGCGATGCTCTGTATTATTTCTCAATTTGAAGCAGAGAGAAACAAGGATAAGCGACGATTAAAGGATGCTCTAGGCACATCACCAGGATCATCTCAAGGAACTAATAGGAAGAAAGGCTTTGAGGATTTATTGAATGACTTAGAGCAGACGGTCATGAAAAGCAAAGATCTTGACAGTCAGATAGGAGACATAGTTAGAGGCGTTGGAAAAAGCTATAGGGAAACTAGAGATGTAATGCTCTCAGCAGCTGGGGCTGGGCTCGGACTGATTACAGTATTTCACGAGCTGGAAAGAGGTGTAAAAGGGTTAAATGCGTGCATCTTAGATAGAGCCCCTATCGAGCAACTTCAGATGATGTCTAACGAACTCGTATCCATCCTTCAAGGGGCCATGTACATGGTCAGCAACAAAAAGATGGAGGAAATACGCGCCTCCGATTTAGTGAGTTACGCCCTACTAACTCAACAGAGACGGTTCAAAAGGCATAAAATTACTTTCCTAGATGGTTTCAAGAATTCGCCAGAATCAGATTTTATAATAAAAGGCATGCGACGAATGTTGACTTCAGCCTTAGTTAACGTTATCGACAATGCAATCTACTGGCTAGATGAAGTTGAAACAGAACGTTTTATATGGATCGCCCCAACAGCAGAACTCGAATCTCCCGCAATAATAATTGCTGATAATGGACCGGGATTTATCGATGAAGCTGTCGATATAATCCAACCATTTCACACGCGAAAGCCAGCCGGAATGGGAATCGGCCTTTATTATACAGACATGGTAATGAAATCACATGCCGGCCGCCTAGCGTTCCCGGAGAACAACCAAATAGGTGTGCCAAAAATTCTGACAGGCGCGCAAGTAGGCCTAGTATTTAAAAAGGAGCAGTAACATGTCACAAATGGGGCACGCTTTAGTTATTGATGACAAACACGACGACGGCATGTTAATTTGTAACATACTCGTCAACAATTTTACGCCGTGTTATTTTTTCAGATACGATGAAAAGTCACTAATTGAACGATCCAAACTAAATTCAGCAAAACTAAACGGTATTCGAGTTATATTTCAAGACCTAGCTTTAACATCGGCAGGCGAACCTACCAAAACAGATTATGAAGCGGCCACGACCGCGATCGAATCTGTAGTCTCTGAAACTAACGGCCCTTGGCTATTAGCAACATGGTCAACTTGGGCAGGCGTTGAGAGCAAACTAGGAGAAAAGAAAGCTGAAGAGATGTTTACTCACCTGCGTGACAATTTAGGACCAACCCAGCGGCCTTATGCATTTGTATCACTTGATACAAAACCTCAGTTTACAACCCGAGGAATTCACAGTGACGTCAAAAGCATAGAAACTATTGATCCTGAGTTAATAGGAAAATTGACGACACATATTTTCGAAAAAACCAACAGCAATCCAGCTACCAAGGCTTTACTAAACTGGGAAGCCGAAGCATTCAGAGCAATTTCTGAAACTATTTCTGAAATAACTAGCTTTATTAAACCGGGCGATTATTTTGATGCAGACTTAGGTAGTATTTTGCGTGAAATGGCGCTCGCCGATATTGGTAAAAATATTGCTCCTGACAACTTGAAAAAAGGCATTAAAGAAATTTTATCCTCTATTTTGCGGGATAAAATTGGCGCTACTATCGAGGGTCTCGAAGCCTTTCCTTGTATCGACGCTAGTAATTTGCCAAGACTCGAAAACTGGAAGGCTAGGACCAACCGAGTAATACATTTCGAAGAGTCAGACTTACCAGCACCTTTACCCCCTGGTAGCGTAATAAAAATAAGCGACCATAGAAAGCTTCTCCCTATCGGGGACTTAGACGACGAAAAACTTTACAGTTTTTTACGCTGTAATTTTCTCAAATTCCTAAAAGCAGAAAACAACAAAAACAATAAACTTGAAGTAGCTTCAGCCTGCACATTAGTAGCACTAGACATTACACCACCGTGCGATCACGCCCAAAATAAATCACAGTGGAGCAAGTATGTAATGGGAATAAAAATCCCTGAATCACTTGTCAACTATTGCAACTCGACCAATGAAGAAAAAAGAACATCAAAACTACTTGGCGAATATCTTATAAAATTACCAGAAATGATAACAAGCGAGGGCGAGCACTATCATTTTGTTTTTAACTCAAGGCTGACATTTTCTGTTGACGCTAGTATTGCAAATGAGCACTTTAGAGGAAATATTCTAGGGCGCCTGCGAGAGCAGATATTATCAGACATTAATAGCTGGCTGATAAGACAGACAACCCGCCCTGGTATAGTTGAGCTTCGTTAAAAAAGCCTCCTCCGGGAGGCTTTTTGCTAGGCTGCAGTCTTACGCAATTTAGATAGTGATAACGATTTAACAATTGCTTCCATCACAGGTGAACACACGGCGTTCCCCATTAGCTTTACCTTCTCACGCCTTGTAACTGGAGGAAACTCATAAGAGTCTGGAAACCCCATCGCCTTACGCAGCTCATCGGGCTGAAGCATGCGCATCATATGCCCTTCGGCAGTGGACTTTACATACGCGAAACGATCAACTGTTGTAATCGTTCTTAATGGTGAGTCCATACGCTGCCATCCTCCACCGCCGTCAGTACCGTAATAAACAATTAAAAAATCTTTATCGGTACCTAGCTCGGCTATAGCACGATCAGCACGAGCAAGCGTCTCACTTGCACGATTGGGTCTCCTAAGCGGAGTCATTTTATATTTATCCGTCTTATCAAGAATATCCCATACATTCTTATAAATAGTATTTACAGGAGTGATCTGACCTGGAACTTCCAATAGATCCGCAATCATGAATAGTCGGCGTCGCCTTTGAGCCACACCATATCCGGAAGCGTCTATCACCTGCTCACGGACATTGTATTTCAATCTAATTAGCTCTTCCATCAGCTCCCCGTAGCGCCCCCACGGCTTCATATGGACAACATTTTCTAAGGTAATCCATCGAGGCTTCATCACCTCTGCGTATCTGATTACTTGAAAAGCTGTGTCCCTACTCTCTTCGGAACGAGGTTTGGCTCCACGCGCGCATGTGTGATGTGTGCACTCAGGGGACGAGATAAGCAAATCTATTGGTCCGGTTTTCAATAAAACATCTTCAGGCGTCAGAATCCTTAGATCCTCTTGAAAGACATGCGCTTCAGGAAAATTCAGCTTGAAGGACTCGACCGCTGGCCCCCACAAATCGACTCCGCCCATGATTTTCGCACCACCTTCACGAGCTCCCAAGCTGCTGCCACCTGCCCCACAGAACATGTCAAACGTACGAATCTGATCCATTACACAGCCTTTAATTTTATCTTCTAGCCAGGTTACCAGGTTCCCGGCACCATTCAACCTAAATGGCATAAGGACACCACCATGAACGAGAACCTGGTTTACTCAGTTGACGAGCTATCAAGCTCAAATTTGGTGATCGATGCTCGCTACTCAGGTAGCCGAAACGGCAATTCGAGTGACGATCCTCTGACGAAGCTTCTTAGCCTCAGCAATCAAGGCGGCTTTCGAATCAGAGGAAAACGCAACGACCCGCGTCTCATCGCGCTGTTGTCGAGCATGGAGGATCTTGACTGGCCCGATGAACTGGACCTCTCCACAGGTGTGTTTACCTACTATGGCGATAACAAGAAGCCGGGTCGTAAATTGGACGAAACCAACCGGTATGGCAACAATCTTTTAGAGCTAATTTTCGAACGACAACACTCAGGTTTACGGGCGGATATCCCACCAATTTTCGTTTTCACCAAGGCTGGTATCTATCGCGACATGATTTTCAGGGGGCTGGCAGTGCCCGGCAGAATTGGAAGCACTCACAATGATGATTTGGTAGCCGTCTGGCACGCGAGCAACGGTCAGCGATTTCAGAATTACAGAGCCACCTTCACCATTCTCGACCTGCCAGAAATCCCCAGGGCATGGCTTACGGATATTATTTCAGGCGTACGGGCGGATGACAGCGAGAATGCACCGGCTGGATGGCTTAAATGGGTGAAAACGGGCCAATACACTCCTCTGATCGCCAAACGCTCACAACCTATCAGGTCAAAGAAAGACCAACTGCCGACCTTAAAAGATGATGTCAAGACGTTGGCCATCCTACACAAACACTTCGAGTCAGACCCTTACGCATTCGAGGAGTGTGCGGCCCATTTGGTTAGGGTGTGCTTGCCCGATACTGTAGAGCTTGACCTGACACGGCGGTATCGAGACGGTGGACGAGATGGCATTGGCAGACTCCGGATCGGGAGACCTGAGACCTCAGTGCTCGTAGACTTTGCAATTGAAGCCAAGTGTTACGGTACAAATAACTCTGTAGGAGTCAGGGAGGTGTCGAGGCTGATCTCTCGCCTTCGGCACCGTCAATTTGGCGTCATCGTCACGACATCATGGCTGCATGATCAGGCCTATAAGGAAATCGTAGAAGACGGCCACCCAGTAATGATTCTTGCCGGAAAAGACCTCGTGGAGCTTCTGAGAGAAACAGGCCTACATGACAGCGCCGCGGTACTGACGTGGTTGAAAACGAGCTTTCCATTGGGTGAAACCTAAATGAGTGCCGACGTAGTCACCCCAGAGCAGCGGTCTAGGAACATGTCCAAAATCAAGGGCAAAAACACGAAGCCCGAAATGACTGTTCGATCGATGTGCCATGAACTGGGGCTTCGCTATCGTCTACACCGAAAGGACCTACCGGGAACACCAGACCTGGTGTTCCCGAAGCATGGATTATGCTTGTTCGTTCACGGGTGTTTCTGGCATAGACACCCTGGCTGCAAATACGCGTACACACCTAAAAGCAGATTGGATTTTTGGCTACCTAAGCTCGCAAAAAATGTTGAACGAGACATGAAGGCTAAACGAGCGCTTGAAGTATCAGGTTGGCGCGTATCAATTATCTGGGAATGCCAGACGAAAAATAGAGACACATTGCGGGCTGAAATCCAAAAATTGATCAACCCCGAAATCGATAGTCAGCACGTATCAACTGAAATGGAATGATAATTCTGAGAGCTTGACGACCTCCAACCGCCCACCTACCCTCACCACTCGGCGCCTAAGAAACGCCTCAACCAGAGCGGTCCTCCGCACCCGACAGCCATGCGGCTTTTTTTCGCCAGCGGTTTCTCTACGCCTGTGAAAAAATCCCCGTTATGTCGGGAGTGGGCGAATACAAGACCCGAAAGGGGAATATGTCCGGCCCGTCTCTGGTGGGTTTCTTAGCTCCCGACACCCATAACGCATGCCCTAAGAAAGCAACCAGAGGTAACGGAAATGCCTGGATACTTTGCGATCCCTGCGAAGAACGTTAGCTGTACCTGCACCATCTCTCAAACACGCTCCGGCTCGGAGGTGTTTCATGCATGAACCCTTTCTGCCTACTGTCTTCACCCGCCATAACCTGCACCTGCACGCTCTACTCCTTGAGAACCAGCCATGGTTCTGTGCTCGCGACCTCGGCCGTCTGATGGGGTTGTACCTGGATGATCGCAAGGTCAGCAAGCTCGACGAGGATCAGCGCCAAACCCTGGAAATTCGATATCACGGCCAACCTGAGAACATGCTGATGATCAGTGAGTCCGGGGTGTATGCGCTGCTGGTGTATCACTACACACCTGGGCATCGCCTGCTGCGGGAATGGCTGACTCATCAAGTGGTTCCCACTTTGCGCGATGAGCATCAATCAAGGTCCGCAGACCGTTCGATGTTGAGCTTGCTGGATTGGCCTGAAATGTCGTTGAGCCTTCTGCATTGGCAAGATGAAGGCTGGATTCGGCTCCGGGATATGCCCTACCTATTGCTCAACAGGACTCGCCGTCGGGCGCCCCGAAGCAGAACTTGGTTGCGGAAGGTCGCGGAATATTTCCGGCTTTTAGGTCATACGGTGCGCTGAACTTGTGTGCTTGATCCGTCCGAGCAACTGCTCGGACGGCCCCTCCAGTCAGTCGCCTTCTTTTTTATCGTTCAAAAACCATCGCTTAACCTTCCACTTCATTGGAAGTGCAAATGCGTGAGCCAATATCCCAATTAAGGCGATCCAATCAATAATTGGGTAACCCACCGTTATATCGGGTCTATGCCCCAAATATAAAAAATCATCATATTTTATAACATCCATGTAAGTAATCACGAAAAATCCATTAAATATCAAGCAAAAATACAGCTTTACATGATTCAGATTTTCCCCAGAAAACTTCACCTTCAACGCGTAAGCGGACCACACGCTACCCATCAAAAGAAATAAACCCAAAATTACAATCACTCATCAAGCCTTTTATATACTTGTCTACCTGTCTCATAGTCGATATAAGCCTCCACGCCCAAAGCTGTTCCCCCCATGGTTTTATAGGCCCTCTGTTTATCTGCTCTTATATATCTAAATAACCGCCAAGCATCAGGCTTTAGCACAAGCCTGGTAAGGCTGTAAATCGACATTCCTATATCAGCGCCACCATACGCCATGTCACCTTCACGCTCACCGTACCCAAGTGATTTCGCTGCAGCGTGATACCCACTCCTTACCGGCCCCGCTGTGTCTCCCCGCCCATCAATTAAACTGCGACCGTTCTCATACATATTATTAGCCCCATGCGCCATAATCGGGATGCCCGCCAGCACACACAGCGTTCCAACTGAGGCGTAGCAAATCCCTGCACCTGTCGCAAATTGAAGCGCCCCCGCGATAACGCCGACACCTTTCCTTCCCACCTCCAGAGACTGATTCATCAGGTTTTTTTGTTCGTTCTTTATTTCCAGCAAACGTTGATCAACACTCTTCTTGCCTTCCTCGACATCCCTGACAATACTCCGAGCGTAATAAGCCACTTCCCGATTGAACTGCAACCTGACAATTCCATCTTTAATATGGCGAGCACTTATCGTGCATGCCTGATTAGTCAAGTATGCACCCGCCTGACTAACCATCCAGATATCGTGAAACGTCGGATTCTGTTTTTTCTTTTCAATAGTCACCGACCCGTCTCCCAAGTGCTGAAACCACTTGTTCTGGCTTGATGGTGAGTCCAGATAATTTCCCGATATTGAAGCGCAACATGCTCTTGTGGCTCGGCGTCAATATGCAGAACAGAATGCGGCACGTCGACGGTGAGGTCGGTAATGATGCAGCCTCGAATATCGACGCTGTAGTACTTTTCGTGCCAACCCGTTTGGGCAATACGGTAAAAATTGATGACACAGTTAAGCTCTTCCCTATTGGAAAGCGCTACCGCCAGTAAAGGAGATGACTTGTCGATGTTTTTGGTAATGGCAATCGGGCCGTGACTCGATGCCCTGACGTTTCCGCGGTTGGCCATATTGTGGTGGAAGGACAGCACCATTATCTCGTCGCGGTGCCCGTCCTGGCACTTGTTGCCTATGGAGTCCCGAGTCGAACAGCTTGCAGAGATGAGGCCCTGGGATTTGCCGCTGATGGTCATGTAGCCGTGGTTAGCCATAAGGTAAGCGCCCTGTTGTTTTGAAGGGCACCTTACGAAAAATACAAAATAGGAAATATCGGACGCTTCGCTTTAAACGGTACGAGTCATGAGTAGGAAATTTCGCCTTATGCCGCATGCTGGATGCCGGACCGCGCGCTGGATTGGTTCGAGAAGGCCCAACCATGGACCTTGAGGTAGTAAACTGCGCCGATCAACCGGACGTGTGATTTTCGCGTCCGAGAAAACAGAGAGAGCGATCGCTCTGGCAGATCACCGTCTTCCGCCTGAACCGTGCAGACGAGTCCCTGTCAGAACACCAGATGACCCGCTCCAAATAATCGAGACCCGCCCGTGAACCCAGACATGCTCGAATCCGGCCCCTTGGATGCCAAAGTGCTCTCCGTCTTTGACTTCGACGGCACCCTGACCCACCACGACAGCTTCGTGCCGTTCCTGAAGTTCGCCTTTGGTAAAGGCGAGTTCGTGCGCAGGATGGTGAAGCTGGCGGTGCCTGGCGCGCAGTTTGTGTTGCGCGTCATCAGCCGTGATGAGCTCAAGGCGCAGTTGATCCGCACCTTTATGACCGGCGTGGACAAGGCGTGGGTTCAGCAGAAAGCGGAAGCGTATTGCCAGGCCTATTGGAACAAGCTGATGCGCCCAACCGGGCTGCAATCGGTGGCCGATGAGGTGAAGTCCGGGGCCGTGGTGACGCTGTGTTCGGCATCGCCAGCGTTGGTATTGCAGCCGTTTGCGGATCGGCTTGGGATCAAGTTGATAGGCACTGAGCTTGAGGTGGTTGACGGAGTATTGACGGGCAAGCTCACCGGGAATAATTGCCGGTGTGAGAATAAGGTGCTTCGGCTTGAGGCGGTTTATGGGGATCTGGGGGAGTATCGGCTCAGGGCCTGGGGTGATACGCGCGGGGATCGGGAGTTGTTGGCGGCGGCGCAGGATGCGCATTTTCGGCATTTTCATGCGAAGAAGAAACGAATCAAGCAACGCTGAATCGCCTGGACGACCTATCTGTGTGCGCTGGATTGACTGCCTTAGGCGGCGATCCAGTTTTCCACGATCAAGCCATTCACTCGCTTGAACTCACCTTCGTTGTTAGTCACCAAGACCAATCCTGAGCTTCTGGCGTGGCCCGCGATGTGCAGGTCATTTACGCCGATTGGAGTGCCCTTCTTTTCGAGATCGGAGCGGATCGAGCCGTAGTGAAAAGCGGCCTTGTCATCGTAGTGAATGACGTCAAGCCGGGAGATGAAGTCCTCCACCGCCCGAGTATTTCTCTCAACAAACTGGCTTTTTTCGGCCCCGTGCATCAATTCCGCAAGGGTGATCGAAGAGATCACCATACGACCTACATTCGCATTGAATTTTTCCAGTATTTCCATAGGCCGACGCTTGATGATGTAGATCACGATGTTCGTATCAAGCATGTACTTAATCATCAAAGGACTCTCGCTCTTGCTGGGTTTGGTCGGCGCGCTCCTCCATAAAATCATCAGATACCGATTCGCTTGCAAGGAAAAAGCTGTCCCAAGTGTTTTCAACCGGCGAAATAATCAGTTCGCGCCCCACGGCACGCACCTCTACAGTTTTCACCCCAGCGGGAAAACGCATGTCAGCAGGGATGCGGATATTTTGTGTACGGTTATTGGTGAAGATCGTTCCAGTAGACATAAGGAACACCTCTCAAGGCATGGGAAGACAGGTAAGAATGATAGTTTGCAGATGCTCTATTGCATAGCTCTATAGCAGCTACCCGACAAGCGTAGCCGAACAGGTAGCTGTTGGTGGCGGCGCAGGAGGCGCATTTTCATGCGAAGAAGAAGTTGGGCAAGTTGCGGCGGTGATGCGGGTGGATAGGGTCTGCGAGTAGACCGAGTTGATCCCATCGCAGCCTCGCTGGGGCTCGACAGCTCCCACAGGGGGTCTCTGTATGTCCTCAGGGTTGGATGAGCGGATTAGATTGGCGCTTTCAGATCCACGCCCAATGCCGTTGCGAAGGCTTTGACCAGTGGGCTTCGTGGGGCGTTGTGGCGCAGGATAAGGTTGAACGCTGTGCTCAGGTGGATCTGCTCCGGGCATAACACGCGCAGGCGCCCTTCTCTCACCAGCGACGCGGCGTAGTGTTCGGGGAGGAAGCCCAGGAAGCGGCCGGTGAGGATGAGGATGGCGACGGCTTCTACCTGTGAGGCCGAGGCGGACTGGCTGTCGTAGCTGACGAAGTTGGCCTTGTCGCTGTGGATCGCGTAACGATGGTTGACCACTTCATGCTGGCGCAACACATCTGCGTTGATGTCACTCGCTTCAAACAGCGGATGCCCGACGGCGCAGTACGCGTGGGACTTTTCTTCGTACAGCGGGAAATAATCGAATTCTTCCCGGCGCTGGTACACCGGGACGATGCCGACAATCAGCCGCCCTTCCACCACGCCCCGTTCAACTTCGTCCAGTTGGGAGGCATGCAGGCGTAATCTTATTTTTGGCGACTCTGTATGTAATCTTCCCAGCGCGTTAATCAATGGTGAATTAACGTCGGAGACGGTGTTATCAATAACGCCCACACTAAGGTCGCCGATCAGTTCATTCTGTGCTGAACTAAGCTTGTCTCTGAAACTGTCTACCGAGGCAAATAATTCAATGGACGCTTGATAGACTAATTTGCCTTCTTCGGTCAGGCCAAACCCTTCCCGCCCTCGCGTACACAGGCGCATGCCGATGCGAATTTCCAGGTCGGAAATCTGCTTGCTGATCGCCGCCAGGCCCACATTCAGCTCGTTCTGCGCCGCGCTGAAGCCGCCCGCTTCGACCACAGCCTTGAACACCCGCAGCAATTTGAAGTCCAGGCCGCTGAGTTGCAGGGGCGGTCTTGTGCCGGGTTTTGGCGGTATGTTTCCAGAATTGGAAAGTGGGGTTTCCATAATACGTGTTGACCTCAAGTGCCATATTCAACAGGCTTTGACCTACTCCATGAACATCGCCGGGCGGCAATAATGAACATACTTAACCGCCCTTGGCAACCTTGAATATAGCGGGTTGAACAGCTTTTACCGGCTGATTTAACGCCCCTAAAAACCTGACACTACGATCAGGACTTTTCGTTTTGCTACTGCCCTCCGAATCCATAAGGCCAAGCCACGTCCATCGGGCTTGTCACTTCTAAAAACAAGCGTGAGGAACACCATGTCTCAGCCCACCGATCGCCTCTGGGGTGCTCGTTTCAAGTCCGGCCCGTCTGCTGCTTTGGCGGCGCTGTCCCGTTGCCCCGAGCGCTATTTTCGCCTGACGCCCTACGACCTGGCCGGCTCCCGGGCCCATGCCCGTGAGTTGCAGCGCGCCGGGTTGCTGGATGAGTCGGAAACCTTGCGCACCCTGGAAGCGCTGGACCGCATCGGTGAGGACTTTGCCGCTGGCCGCCTGCACCCGACGCTGGATGACGAGGATGTGCACACCTTCATCGAGCGGGTGTTGACCGAGCGTTTGGGCGCCCTGGGCGGCAAGCTGCGCGCCGGGCGTTCGCGCAATGACCAGACGGCCAACGATTTGCGCCTGTTCCTGCGAGACCACGCGCGCACCATCACCACCGAGGTGTTGGGCTTGCAGCAGGCGCTGGTGGACCAGGCCGAGCAGCATATCGAGAGCATCTGCCCGGGCTTCACCCATTTGCAGCAGGCGCAGCCGATCGTGTTCGCCCATCACTTGCTGGCCCATGCGCAATCGATGCTGCGGGATGTGCAGCGCCTGGTGGATTGGGATGCGCGTACGGCGTTGTCGCCGTTGGGTGCTGCGGCGATGGCGGGCTCGGCAATTGCTCGCCAGCCGGAGCATTCGGCCAAGGAGATGGGTTACACCGGGCCGTGCGAAAACTCTATCGATGCTGTAGCCAGTCGTGACCACGTGGCGGAGTTTCTGTTTGTGGCGGGCATGCTCGGGGTGAATATTTCGCGGCTGTCGGAGGAGTTTTGCCTGTGGTCGTCGCGGCAGTTTCGCTGGGTGCAGTTGGACGATGCCTACGCCACCGGTAGCTCGATCATGCCGCAGAAGAAGAACCCGGACATTGCCGAATTGGCGCGGGGTAAAGCGGGGCGCTTGATTGGCAACCTGACCGGGTTGATGTCGACGCTCAAGTCCTTGCCGCTGTCGTACAACCGCGATTTGAGTGAAGACAAGCACAGCGTGTTGGACAGCGTGGATACCTTGCTGCTGGTGCTGCCGGCGATGGCCGGGATGGTCGCGACGATGAAGGTACAGGTGGAAGAGCTGCGGCGTCAGGCGCCGATGGGTTTCACATTGGCAACTGAGGTGGCGGATTGGCTGGCCACTCGTGGTGTGCCATTCAAGGAGGCCCACGAGATTACCGGTGCCTTGGTGCAAGCCTGTGAGAAGCATGAAATTGAATTGTGGGAAGCCTCGCCGGCGTTGTTGGCAGAGGTGGATGCGCGGCTGACGCCGCAAGTGCGTGAGTGCCTGACCCTGGAAGCGGCGATTGCGGCGCGCAGTGGTTGGGGCGGTACGGCGCCGGATCGGGTGCGGGAGCAGATTGGGCGGTTGAAGGTGGCCCTGGCTGCGCAACAGAAGTGGGCAGAAAACTACACCGGCTTTCGAATTTAAAGATCGTTCCCACGCTCTGCGTGGGAATGCCTCTTGTGACGATCCGCGTCACGCTTTGGGGACGCAGAGCATCCCTTGCTGCATTCCCACGCAGAGCGTGGGAACGATCAGTGTATTCAGTTGTTTTGGAGAGTCACCATGAAACAAACCCCGGCAGAGCGCTTGCAAGCCGAGCGCCAGCAGACCGAGAACCAGTTCGATATCACCCAGTACGAGCATGTGCCGCGTCGCTATTACGGGCGGATGTTTTTTGCCACGTTGATCGTGATCGCACTGGCTGCCTTGCTGCGTGCATTCGCCAACGGCCAGATCGAATGGTCCTACATCGGTCAGTTCCTCACGTCCGAGGCGATCATCTGGGGCCTGGTGAACACCATCATCATGTCGATCCTGGCCATGGCGCTGGGGGTGGTGATCGGGGTGATCACGGCGATCATGCGCATGTCGGCCAACCCGATCCTGCGTTACGTGGCCATCACCTACACCTGGCTGTTCCGGGGTACGCCGCTGATTCTGCAACTGCTGTTGTGGTTCAACCTGGCGCTGATTTTCCCGGTGATCGCGATTCCCGGCCTGTTCAGCATCGACACCGTGGACCTGATGACGCCGTTCGTGGCCGCCCTCCTCGGCCTGAGCATCAACCAGGGTGCCTACACCGCTGAAGTGGTGCGCGCCGGCCTGTTGTCGGTGGACACCGGCCAGTACGAAGCCGCCAAGTCGATCGGCATGCCGAGCCTTCAGGCGCTGCGTAGGGTGATTCTGCCCCAGGCGATGCGGGTGATCATTCCGCCTGTAGGCAACGAGTTCATCAGCATGGTGAAAATGACCAGCCTGGCGAGTGTGATCCAGTACTCGGAGCTGCTGCACAACGCGCAAAACATCTACTACGCCAACGCCCGGGTCATGGAGCTGCTGATTGTTGCAGGCATCTGGTACCTGGCGGTGGTGACTGTTCTTTCATTCGGTCAGAGCCGCCTCGAGCGTCGTTTTGCCCGCGGCGCCGGCAAGCGTTCGTAAGCCCTGACTGAGGAGATTTGCCCCATGAGAAGCATCGTCAAGGCCGTGAACCTGAACAAGTATTACGACCAGTATCACGCGTTGCAGGACATCAACCTGGAAGTCGAACAAGGCGAAGTGCTGTGCATCATCGGCCCGTCCGGTTCCGGCAAAAGTACCCTGCTGCGCTGCGTCAATCAGCTGGAAAAAATCGACAAGGGCGGCCTGTGGGTCGACGGCGAACTGGTGGGTTACCGGGTCGTCGGCAACAAGCTGCACGAATTGAATGAATCACAGATCGCCCGTCAGCGGTTGGCCACCGGCATGGTGTTTCAGCGCTTCAATCTGTTCCCGCACATGACCGTGTTGCAGAACATCATCGAAGGCCCGTGCCAGGTGCTCAAGCGCTCGCCCAAAGAAGCCACCGAGGACGCGCTGGAGTTGCTGGCCCGCGTCGGCCTGGCGGACAAACGCAATGCCTACCCGGTGGAGTTGTCCGGCGGCCAGCAACAACGTGTGGCAATTGCCCGTGCGCTGGCGATGCGCCCCAAGCTGATGTTGTTTGACGAACCCACGTCAGCCCTCGACCCGGAGCTGGTAGGAGAAGTGCTGTCGGTGATGCGCGATTTGGCCACCACCGGCATGACCATGATTGTGGTCACCCATGAGTTGGGCTTCGCCCGCGAAGTGTCC
>Ga0247742_10001556_pt1 | contig 15862 bp, 17 predicted proteins | sample UWRJL208509C2_FD_180944 | JGI IMG/M metagenome (GOLD analysis project Ga0247742, IMG submission 180944) | Plant litter microbial communities from Arlington Agricultural Research Station in Wisconsin, United States - UWRJ-L208-509C-2 | ecosystem: Environmental > Terrestrial > Plant litter >...
CGATCCTGCATCCCTCGGAACGCGTGCCGCTGCGCTGCCTGATCGCGAATTTCCGCGCGCGCGGCGGCGTGCTGGCGCCGGACCCGCTGTCGATCGATACCGGCAGCTCGATCGGGCGCGGCAGCGGGCGGATCGACTTGCGTGACGAGAGCATCGCGCTGACGCTGGCCGGGCGGACGCGCGACGATCCGGCGCTGCGCATCGTCGATCCGATCCGCATCGGCGGCACGCTGAGCAAGCCCGCCATTGCGATCGCGGGGAGCGACGCGCCGTCGGGCAAGCCGGGGGTGGGCGGCTTCTTCAAGGCGCTCGGCCGCTCGATCGGCGCGGCGATCGGGCTGGGCGACAAACCTGCGCCGCGTCCGGCGTTCGTTCCGGTCGATTGCGCGCGGTTGAGCGCGGCGGCGTTGCGGTAGTGGCCTAGGCGGACACCTCCGCCGTCACGTCGAAGGCAACCGGCGGCAGGGTTTCGAAGCCGGGTTTGGCGAGGAGGAAACCCTGGATGTAACGGACGTCCATCGCGCGCAATGCCTCCAGTTCGCCTACAGTCTCGATTCCTTCGGCGATGACGGTGATGCCGAGCGCCGCGCACATCTTGACGACGCTGTTGACGATCGTCCGGCGTGGCAGGCTGGTGTCGAGGTTGCGGATCAGGTCCATGTCAAGCTTGATGATGTCGGGCTGGAACTGCGCGAGCAGGTTGAGGCCGGCGTGGCCGGAGCCGAAATCGTCGAGCGCGGTGCCGAAGCCCATTTTCCGATAACTGGCGATGATGTTGGCGACATGCGCCGGGTCGGCCATCCGTTCGTTCTCGGTGAATTCGAAGATCAGGCGGTCGGTGGGGAATGATACCGCCTTCGCCGTCTTCAACGTCAACTGGATGCAAGCGGCGGGCGAATAGACCGCGTTGGGGAGGAAGTTGATCGAAAGCCGCGCGCCGGTGTCGATCAGGCCGGCGGCTGCCGCGACCGAGATGGCGCGGACCCGACATTGCTGGTCGAAGGCGTAGCGGTTGGTGTCCGACACTTGCGACAGGATGCTCGCCGCGCCTTCGCCGTTCGGGCCGCGCACCAGCGCCTCGTAGGCGAAGGGCGTGCCGGTGACGATATCGACGATCGGCTGGAACGCCATCGAAAAGGCGAAACCGAGCTCCGCGCCATCGCGGCATCCGGAGCAGGGGGCTGGCGCGGACGCCGGCGGAGTCGCGGAAAGGGCCATGCGCGCATCATAGCCCGAAAAGTTCAAGAAAAGCCTTACAAACGCGAACGGCGGTTCGCATAGATCGTTGGGACATACAAAAAGGGCCGGGATCGCTCCCGGCCCTTCGTGTTGCTTGAGTCCGCGAAGGCTTACGCCGCGCTGACTTCCGCAGTGTCGACCTTGATGCCGGCGCCCATCGTCGAGCTGACGGCAACCTTGCGGACATACTTGCCCTTGGCGCCCGACGGCTTCGCCTTGACCACCGCATCGACCAGCGCGTCGAAGTTGGCGCGCAGGTCTTCCGCCGGGAACGACGCCTTGCCGATACCCGAATGGATGATGCCGGCCTTCTCGACGCGATATTCGATCTGGCCGCCCTTGGCGTCCTTGACCGCCTGAGCAACGTTCATCGTGACGGTGCCGAGCTTGGGGTTCGGCATCAGGCCCTTCGGACCCAGGATCTTGCCGAGCCGGCCGACGACGCCCATCATGTCCGGGGTCGCGATGCAGCGATCGAAGTCGATCTTGCCGCCCTGGACGATTTCCATCAGGTCTTCGGCACCGACGACGTCTGCGCCAGCGGCGAGAGCCTCCTCAGCCTTCGCACCCTTGGCGAACACGCCGACGCGGACCGTCTTGCCGGTGCCCTTGGGCAGCGTGACGACGCCACGGACCATCTGGTCGGCGTGACGCGGATCGACGCCGAGGTTGAGCGCGACTTCGATGGTCTCGTCGAACTTCGAGGTCGCGTTGGCGCGGGCCAGCGCGATCGCTTCGTTGATGCCGTACAGCTTCTCGCGGTCGATAACGGTGGCGAGGGTCTTCGCCTTCTTGGTCAGCTTTGCCATGATATCAGCCCTCCACCACTTCGAGGCCCATCGCGCGGGCCGAGCCCTCGATGATGCGCGTTGCCGCTTCGATGTCGTTCGCGTTCAGATCCTTCATCTTGGCCTGTGCGACTTCGGCGAGCTTCGAACGGGCGATCTTGCCCGCGCTGGTCTTGCCCGGCTCCTTCGAGCCCGACTTGAGGCCGGCGGCCTTCTTGATGAGATACGTCGCCGGCGGCGTCTTGGTCTCGAACGAGAAGCTGCGGTCGGCATAGACGGTGATGACGGTCGGCAGCGGGGTGCCGACTTCCTCATTGCCCGTCGAGGCGTTGAACTGCTTGCAGAACTCCATGATGTTCACGCCGCGCTGACCCAGCGCAGGGCCGATCGGCGGCGAGGGGTTCGCCTTGCCTGCAGGAACCTGCAGCTTGATGTATCCGGTAATCTTCTTTGCCATGTCACTCTCTTTCGGTCGGGCGCGCACGGTGGCGTGCCCCGATCAAGTCTAGCGGTTGGTAACGGGCGCGTTTGACGGCACCCTCCCGCACGAATCCCATTGCTGTTGCTCTGGAAGGGCGCGCGCTTAGCGCAAGCGGCGCGGCGATGCAATCACGCGCTTCGGTTGACGCGGCGGCGCGGGGCGATATCGGCGAGCTATGAAGGTGTGGTTCAACCAATCGTTTTCGCTTCGCAACATCGTCGCAAGGATCGTGTCGGAGCGGCCCGATGTCCAGCTCGCGGTCAGCGCGATCGACCCGGACTCGCCGGTGTGCGATGTCGCGCCCGAATTCTGGCAGGAGCCGGCGCGCGGCACGGTCGATTATCCCGAATGGTTGCTGGCGACCGCGATCGAGCGGCGCGTCGATGCGCTGGTCGCGCAGCGCGGGCGGATGGATGTCGCCGCGATGGCTGGCCGGTTCGCCGCGGAAGGAATTGCGCTGCATGTCGCCGCCGACGCGGTGACGCTGCGGCTGCTCGACGACAAAGCGGCGTTCTCTGTGGCGTTGGCGGGTGATCCGATGCTGTGCCCGACGATCCCGGTGACGTCGGCGGCGACGTTCGAGGCGGCGGTGGAAGCGTTGACGCAGGGCGGTGCTTCCGCCTGCGTCAAGCCGTCGACAGGCATCTATGGGGCGGGATACTGGACGCTCGATGCGGTGGCCGCGCTCCAGCATCTCGCCGATCCCGATACGCGGCGGATCACGCCCGAGGTCTACGCCGCCGCATTACGTGAAGGCGCGGCGCGGGGCGAGCGCTTCTCGCTGCTCGTGATGGAGCATCTGCCGGGGCTGGAGGCATCGGTCGATATGGTCGCGGATCGTGGCGAGGTGCTGGTCGCGGCGGTGCGGACCAAGCTCGACGCCAATCGCCAGCGCATCGAGACGCGGCATCCGCTGATCGCGCATGCGACCGGACTGGTCTCGCGCTATGCGCTGCATGGGGCGATCAACGTCCAGTATCGGCAGGATCGTGGCGGGGCGTGGCGAATCCTCGAAATCAACACGCGCGCCGCCGGTGGTGCTTCCTATTGCGATGCGGTCGGCGTACCGTTCAGCACCACCTGGATCGACGTGGTGACGGGCACCGCCCGGCGTTTCGAGGCGGATGTCGAGGCCGAGATCGTCGCCGTGGTCCGTGCCGAGCGGCGGCGATGATCGGAAACCACGCCGGGACGAGGGCGACCGCCCGCCCTTGTGGTTTGTAGGTCAAATGTCATAATCTTTTGGCATACAACGCGTTTAAAATAACGACGACATGGAGAAGCCGCTTGGTCAGTCTGCAAAAAGGCCAGTCTGTAAGGCTGGAGAAATCGGGTGGCGGCACGCTGACGCGGGTGGCGATGGGCGTGGGCTGGGACGTGCGCAAATCGAAAGGCGTGTTCGGCCTGTTCGGTGGCGGCGGTGGCGATATCGATCTCGATGCTTCGTGCCTGCTGTTCGATGCGGGCGGCAATCTGCTCGATCAGGTGTGGTTCCGGCAGCTCGTCAGCACCGATGGCAGCATCGTCCATAGCGGCGACAATCGCACCGGCGCCGGGGACGGCGACGACGAGACGATCAACGTCGATCTGACCCGGGTGCCCGCCACGGTTCAGTCGCTGGTGTTTACGGTCAACAGCTTCACCGGCGAGAGCTTCGACCGGATCGAAAACGCCTATTGCCGCGTTGTGGATTCGACCGATGGCAAGGAAATGGCGCGCTATGACCTGACCGGATCGGGTCCGCACACCGGGCAGGTGATGGCGAAGCTGGTCCGATCGGGCGCTGGCTGGGAGATGAAGGCGCTCGGCGAGCGCACCACCGGACGGACGTTCCACGATATGATGGGTGTGATCCGCAGCGTACTCTGACGCTGCCGATCCCCCCGATTTCGCCGACACGAACAGGAGATCGCATGACCGATCTGCAACAAGGCGGCAACGCACCTCTGCCGGGCGACGCGCTCGCCGTTACCTTCGCCTGGACTGCGGCCGGCGAGGTCGATGCCGATGTGTCGGCCTATCTACTGACCGGCGCTGGCAAAGTGCGTGGCGACACCGACATGGTGTTCTACAACCAGCCCGAGGGCGGCAACGGCGGCATTCGTTTCGTCGCGTCCGGCGGGCAGGGCGCGTTCGAGGTCGATCTCGCGCGGCTGCCGACCGAGATCGAGCGGATCGTGTTCTGCGTGACGATCGACCAGGCGCAGACGCGCGGGCAGACGCTGGCACGGCTCGACGGTGCGGAGATCACGGTCGCGCCGCGTGGTGGTGGCGAGGCGGTGCGCTTCCGCCCGCAACTCGCCAGCGCGAGCGAGGCGGCGATGATCTTCGGCGAACTGTATCGCCGGAATGGCCAGTGGAAGTTCCGTGCGGTCGGGCAGGGGTTCAACGGCGGGCTTGGCCCGCTTGCGCGCTCGTTCGGGATCGACGTCGCTGACGAGGCGCCAGCCGCACCGCCACCGCCTCCATCACCGCCACCACCTCCTCCGCCAGCTGCGCCGCCGGTCAGTCTCAGCAAGGTGACGCTGGAGAAGCGCGGCCAGACCGTCAGCCTTGCCAAGCGCGGCAGCAGCTTCGGCGAGATCACGATCAACCTCAACTGGTCGCGCGGGCGCAAGGGCTTCTTCGGCGGCGGCAGCGCGATCGATCTCGACATCGGCTGCCTGTTCGAGCTTGCCGACGGGCGCAAGGCGGCGGTGCAGGCGCTGGGCAACGCGTTCGGAGCGTTCGACCAGCCGCCGTATATCGCGCTGTCGGGCGACGACCGTACCGGCGACGTTTCGACGGGCGAGACGCTGCGGATCAACGGCGCGTTCTGGCAGCAGATCAAGCGCGTCGCGGTGTTCGCCAACATCTATTCGGGCGTGCCCAACTGGCAGCAGACCGATGGCGTGGTTCTCGTGACGATGCCCGACCAGCCGCCGATCGAAGTGCGGCTGACCGAAGGCCGCGACGACCGCCGGTTGTGCGGAATCGTGTTGATCGAGAATGATGCCGGCGCAATCAAGGTTACGCGGATCGTGGAATATCATCATGATACGCGCGTGCTGGACGAATCGCTCGGCTGGGGCCTGCGTTGGGTCTCCGGCCGCAAGGATTGAGGCCGCACGCGGCAAACCGGGGGATGAGAGTGTTCAAATATTTCAGGGGATCGTTGCTCTTCACCGCGCTCTGCCTCGCGATCGGTGCGGTGCTGGGCTGGGAGATCTCCCACGATATCGCCGGCACGCTCGGCGTGCTGTGGATCGTGCTGGTGCTCGGCGTGCTCGAAGTGTCGCTGTCGTTCGACAATGCCGTCGTCAACGCGACCGTGCTGCGCGACATGGACCCGGTGTGGCGGAAGCGATTCCTGTCGTGGGGCATCATCATCGCGGTGTTCGGGATGCGAATCCTGTTCCCGCTGGTGATCGTCGCGATCGCCGCGCAGGTCGGGCCGATCGAGGCGCTCAAGCTCGCCGCGACCGATCCGGTCACGTATGAGCGGATCATCACCGGCGCGCATGTCGGCATTTCGGGCTTCGGCGGCGCGTTCCTCGCGATGGTCGGGCTGACCTTCTTCCTCGACGAAGACAAGGATCTGCACTGGATCGGCGTGATCGAGCGGCCGTTCTCCGGGCTGTCGCGCATTTCGGGGCTGGCGATCGGCATCGTGCTGCTCGCGCTCTACGGCATCTCGCGGATGATCGCGCCCGAGGAGGCGATGACCTTCATCACCGCCGGCATCTTCGGGCTAGTCGCCTATATCGCGGTGCAGGCGATCGGCGCGCTGCTCGAACAGGGCGAGGGCGATGAGGATGCGGCGCATGCCAATGGTCAGAACGTCGCGGTCGCGGCGGCGAAATCGGGGCTGGCGGCGTTCCTGTACCTCGAAGTGCTCGATGCGTCCTTCTCGTTCGACGGGGTGATCGGTGCGTTCGCGCTGTCGAACAATCTGTTCATCATCGCCCTCGGCCTCGGCATCGGCGCGATGTTCGTGCGGTCGATGACGGTGATGCTGGTCGATCGCGGCACGCTCTCCGAATATCGCTATCTGGAGCATGGCGCTTTCTACGCGATCATCGCGCTCGCCACGATCATGCTGCTGTCGGTGCGCTTCGAGATCCCGGAGACGGTGACCGGGTTGATCGGTGCGGGTCTGATCGGCCTCGCGTTCGTTGCGTCGCTGCGTGCCAAGGGCGACGATGACGACGACAAGGTCGCGCCCACCGGCGAGCGCCTCAACATCTCGTAAGCAGGAGACACCATCATGTCGGTTAGCCTCACCAAAGGCGGCAATGTCAGTCTGTCGAAGGAGGAACCCGATCTCAGCAAGATCCTGATCGGGCTCGGCTGGGATACCCGCACCTCGGACGGCGCGGACTTCGATCTCGACGCGAGCGCGTTCCTGCTCGCGGCGGGCGACAAGGTGCGCAGCGACAGCGACTTCATCTTCTACAACAATCTGCGTTCGGGCGACGGATCGGTCGAGCATACCGGCGATAACCGCACCGGCGAGGGTGACGGCGACGACGAGGCGCTCAAGGTCGAACTGACCCGCGTGCCCGCCGACGTGCAGAAGATCGCGATCACCGTGACGATCCACGAGGCCGAGGCGCGCCGCCAGAGCTTCGGCATGGTCTCGAACGCGTTCATCCGCATCGTCAACGATGCGACCGGGCGCGAAATCTCGCGCTATGATCTCGCCGAGGATGCCTCGACCGAGACGGCGATGATCTTCGGCGAAGTCTATCGCAATAACGGCGAATGGAAGTTCCGCGCGGTCGGCCAGGGCTTCAAGGCTGGCCTCGCCCCGCTCGCGCGCAATTACGGCGTCAACATCGGCTGATTTTTTCGACCACAAAGGAATTCGACATGGCAGTTTCACTTTCCAAGGGCGGCAACGTCAGTCTCAGCAAGGAAGCGCCCGGCCTCAAGGTCGTCCGCGTCGGTCTCGGCTGGGATACGCGCGTCACCGACGGCAGCGGGTTCGATCTCGACGCGAGCGTCTTCCTGCTCAACGAGGGCGGCAAGGTCCGTTCGGATGCCGATTTCGTGTTCTACAACAACAAGAACGGCGCCGACGGCTCGGTCGTCCACCAGGGCGACAACCAGACCGGCGAGGGCAGCGGCGACGACGAAGTCGTGGTGGTGACGCTCGATCAGGTGCCGGCCGAGATCCAGAAGCTCAGCTTCGCGGTGACGATCCACGAGGCCGATGCCCGCAAGCAGAATTTCGGCATGGTCTCGAACGCGTATATCCGCGTCGTCAACGGCGATGGCGGCACCGAGATCGCGCGCTACGACCTGTCCGAAGACGCTTCGACCGAAACCGCGATGATCTTCGGCGATCTCTACCGCAACAACGGCGAGTGGAAGTTCAAGGCTATCGGGCAGGGCTTCGCCGGTGGCCTCGGGCCGCTCGCGCAGTCGTTCGGCGTCAACGTCTGACACGCAGGACATCGCCCGCCGATGCGTGATCTGGTTGCGGGCGAACGGGCCGCCATGTCCGGCGCGGGCGTTTTCGCGCTCGCCGGGGGTGGCGGCGACCAGCCGACGCTGGCGCTGATCGCGCTGGGGGCGGACCGGCGCGTGTCGCCGGTCTTCCCGCCGATCGACGCGCTCACCCGCGAAATGCGCCCGGCGGCGCAGTTCGAGGATGTGGCGCGGTTGCGTGTCGCGCTCGACGACATGCCGGGCGCGGTCGAGCGGCTGGTGTTGATCGCGTTCGATCGCGGCAACCAGCCAATCGGGCGGATCGTCACCGTGGAAACGGAGGCGTTGCGCTTCGCGGTCGATCTGCGCGAGCGGCCCGATGCGGCGGTGATTCTGATCGAAGGCTACCGGCACCAGGGCGGGTGGCGGATCGCGGCCAACGGGCAGGGCTTCGCGATGGGGCTGAGCGCGATCGCGGCGGCCTATGGGATCGATCATAGCTGGGTGATGCGGCTGATCCCGCGGTTGCAGCCGCCCGACGCCGACGAACGCGCGCCGCGCATCGGCGCGTCGAGCGGGAGCGGCGTCGCGATCGAACGGCATCACATCCTCACCAACGCGCATGTCGTCGAGGATGCGCGGGTGGTGACGGTGCAGGCGGGCGGGCGTCCGCTTGCCGCCGATACGGTGTTCGCCGACCGACGCAACGATCTCGCGCTGCTGCGGGTCGAGACGCCGATGGCGGGGGTGGCGCAGTTCCGATCGGAGGTGGGGCTGCATCTCGGCGAGGATGTCGTCGCGCTTGGCTTTCCGTTGCAGGGGCTGCTCGGCACCGGGCCGCAGGCGAGCGCCGGCAACATTGCAGCGCTGACCGGGATCGGCAATGACAGCAGCCTGTTCCAGTTCACCGCGCCGATCGCCAGCGGCAACAGTGGCGGCCCGATCCTCGACATGGCCGGGCATCTGATCGGCCTGGTGTGTTCCTCGCTCAACCTCGACCGCGTGCGCCAGTCCGGCGCGAGCGCGGAGAACATCAATTTCGGCATCAAGGGTGCGATGATCCTCAGTTTCCTCGATTCGTTCGGTATCGAACCACAGATGGCGCACGGCAACGCCGTGATCGGCCGCGCTGCCGTCGTGCGGCAGGCGCGCGACACGATCGCGCGGGTGACGTGCGAATGCTGAGCGTGGCGGAAGAGACGCGCGTCGTAGAATTGCCGACGGGGCGGCTCGACATCGCGATCGAGGAGGCGGTGTGGCCGCTCGACCGGCTGTGCGCGTTCGCCGCGCGCGAGAATCCGCGGCGGGGCTTCCTCGTCGTGTCGCGCGTGCTCGGGCGGCATCTGCCGACGCCGCCGCACCTGATCCGCGCCAGCGCGCGTGATCTGGCGGCGCGAATCCCCGCCGGGCTGCGGGGGCCGGTGATGGTGATCGGCCTCGCCGAGACCGCCGTGTGCCTCGGCCAGACGGTGCATGAGGAATTGCGCGCGGCGACCGGGCGTGACGACGTGTATTTCCTGCATTCGACCCGCCAGCAGCTCGACCATCCGTTGCTATGCCGGTTCGAGGAGCCGCACAGCCATGCCTCGGCGCATCTGATCTACCGCCCCGATCTGCCCGAGCCGCGCACTCTGGTGATCGTCGATGACGAGATTTCGACCGGCACGACGCTGTGCAATCTCGCCGAGGCGCTGGTGGCGGCGTGGCCGCGTGTCGAGGCGATCGTGGTGGCGACGCTGACCGATTGGTCGCGCGGACGCGGCTGGCAGGCACGGATGCCGCGATCGACCGAGGTGGCGTCGCTGCTCGGCGGGCGGCTGGAATGGACTCAGGGCGCGGTTGCCGTGGCGGACGCGCGGTTCGATCAGGCGGCGGCGTCGCTCGGACGGATGGCGTCGCATCGCAATTTCGGGCGGCTCGGCATCGCCGCGCCGGTCGCGCCGCCGCCGGATACGGCGGTGCCGGAGATTAGCGGGCCGGTGCGCGTGCTCGGCACCGGCGAGTTCACCTATCTGCCGTTCCGTCTTGCCGAACGTCTCGCGGGCGAAGGGCATGACGTGGTCGTGCAGGCTACCAGCCGCAGCCCGGCGCGGATCGGCGCGGCGATGGGCAGCAAGCTTTGCTTCTCCGACAATTATGGAACCGGTGTGCCCAATTATCTCTACAATGCCGATCCGTCGGATGGCCGCATGACGCTGATCGCGCACGAGACCGGCGCGGGCACGATCGACCCCGCGCTGATCGCCGCGCTCGACGCGACGCCGATCGGCTGGTCGGCATGATCCGCGCGATCGCGCTCGTCGATCTCGACGACACGCTGTTCCAGACGCTGCGTAAATGCCCCGAGGATGTGCCGGTCGAGCGGCTGACCCCGCTCGGCTTCGCCAAGGATGGGTCGCCGCTGAGCTATGCGACGCCGCGCCAGATGAAATTCCTCGAATGGCTCGCCGAGACGACTCATCTCGTGCCGGTCACCGCGCGCAGCCTCGATGCGCTGCGGCGGGCGCATATTCCGTTCCGCGCGGCGGTGTGCGCGCATGGTGGCGTGGTTCTCGACGAGACCGGCGAAATCGATGCCGTGTGGGCGGAGACGATCGCCGCGCGCGCCGCGCCATATGCCGCGACGTTGGCGGCGTTCGCCGAGGCGATTGCCGTTGAGGCGACTGCGCGGGACGTGGCGATCAACGCGCGGGTGCTGAGTGAAGGCGATTTGCCGCTCTATACGCTCGCCAAACATGCCGATGCAGATGCCGAGGCGCTGTTCGCGGTGGTCGATGCCGCCGTGCCGGATTTGCCCGAAGGCTGGACCGACCATCGCAACGGCAACAATGTCGCGCTGATGCCGCCGTATCTCGGCAAGCGCCACGCCGTCGCGCACATCCTGCCGGCGCTGCGCGCGCGCTTCCCCGATGCGCCGGTGATCGGCGTGGGGGACAGTTACACCGATGCGCCGTTCATGGCGCTGTGCGACTTCGCGATGATGCCGCCGCGCTCGCAGCTTGCCGGGGGGTTGTTCGATGCCGGTTGAAGCGCTGTTACGCGCCGAAGCGCCGTTTTCGGGGAGCTACGATCCCGCCGACGTCACTTTCCTGCTCAAGCCGGTGACGATGGCGGCGACCGGGGTCGCCGATAAGGAAGCCGCGATCCAGTCGGGGAGGCGGCATTATTCGGAGATGATCGCGCCGGAGAGTGTGCCGGGGGCGGACTATCTAGCGCTCTACCACGCCGCGCTGACGCGTAACGGCGCGCGGCTGGCGCAGGATATCGCGAGCCTTGCCGCGCATCTTGCGGCGCGCCGACCGGGGCGCGAGGTGGTGATCGTGTCGCTGGCGCGCGCGGGGACGCCGATCGGAGTGTTGCTCGCGCGGACGTTGCGCGCGTGGGGACACCGCGCGAGCCATTATTCGATCAGCATCATCCGTGATCGGGGCATCGACCGGAACGCGCTCGCCTATATCGCCGCGTGCCATGACCCTAGCGATGCGGTGTTCGTCGATGGCTGGACCGGCAAGGGCGCGATCGCGGGCGAGCTGCGCGCGACGCTGGCCGAGCGTCCGTTCGGGTTCGTGTCTGAGTTGGCGGTGATCGCCGATCCGGCGGGGCAGGCCGATCTTGCCGCGACCGACGACGATTATCTGATCGCTTCGGGTCTTCTCAACGGAATCGTCTCGGGGCTGCTGAGCCGGTCGATCCTCAACGCCGATGTGGTCGGGCCGGGCGACTTCCACGCGTGCGTCACCTATCCGCAGTTTGCCGCCTCGGATCTGTCGCGCGCTTTCGTCGATGGCATCGCGCCGCTCGCCGCCGCGGCGGTGCCGCTTTCGATCGCAGGCCATGCGGAGCGCCGCCCGGCGCTTCGCGACGGGTGCGAGGCGATGATGGCGGCGTTGCTGGCGCATGCAGGGACGCAGGACCGCAACCGGATCAAGCCCGGCATCGCCGAGGCGACTCGCGCGCTGTTGCGGCGGATGCCCGAGCGGCTGCTGGTGCGCGACCGGGGCGACGAGGACGTTGCGCATCTGCTCCATCTCGCCGCCGAACACGGCATTCCGGTCGAGCCGCTCGGCGAACAGTCGCGCTACCGGGCGGTGGCGATCATCCGTACTCTGGGACACGATTCATGACCCTCGAACCGCTTCCCGCGCTGTCGCTGGGTGCGACGCTGTACATGCCCTGCACGCGCGACGATCTCGCCGAGGCGCTGCTCGGCGCGCGGCGCGTTCCGGGGTTGCGATCGGCGGTGCTGTGCCTCGAGGATGCGGTGCTCGATCGTGACCTGCCGCTAGCGCTGACGCACCTCGCCGCCTTCCTGCGCACGCTCGCCGCACGCGAGGGCGGGCCGGCCGAGCCTTTGCTGTTCGTTCGCCCGCGCGACGCCGCGATGCTCGAGCATGTGCTGTGCATGCCGGGGGTGGAGCGGCTGACCGGCTTCGTCATCCCCAAGGCGCATGCCGACAGCATGCCGGCCTATCTCGCGCTGCCGTTCCACGACCGGCACCGGCTGATGCCGACGCTGGAGACGCGCGAGGCGTGCGATGCGTATGAGATGCGGCGGCTGCGCGACCAGTTGCTGGTGGTGCAGGACCGGATTCTCGCGCTCAGGATCGGCGGCAACGATCTGCTGCGCGCGATGGGCTTGCGTCGCCCGGCGGGGCGCACAGCGTATGACGGGCCGCTCGGCGGGATCATCGCCAGCCTCGTCGCGAGCTTCGCGCCGTGGGGCTTCGCGCTCAGCGCGCCGGTGTTCGAGCGGTTCGCCGATGTCTCGCTGCTGCGCGAGGAGGTCGCGCGCGACATCGAGCATGGCTTGCAGGGCAAGACCGCGATCCACCCCGACCAGATCGCGGTGATCCAAGCCGCGCTGGCGGTGCCGGCGGCGCAGCTTGAGGAAGCGCGGCTGATGCTCGCCGACGACGCGCCCGCCGTGTTCGCGCATGACGGCGCAATGTGCGAGCCGGCGACGCATCGCGCCTGGGCCGAGCGCCTGCTCGACCGCGCCGCGCTTTATGGAATCGCCGACTCGCAGCCAGCGCTGCGCCTCATCACAGGAGCCGACCAATGAGCGATTTTCGTACCCGCATCGACGAGCAGGCCAGTGCCGGCGTGCGCTTCGAAGTCTATCAGTTCGAGCGCAAGAGCCATGTGCTGGCGATGCCGGTGCCAACCTCCTCCTCCTCCGATGGCACCGCGCCGGTGATCCACCTTCACCCGCCGCACGCCGCGACGGCGCGGCAAGTCCGCATCGTGCTGGAGGGTGGTGCTGCGCTGCTCGAGCCGGGCGCGCTGCAATATGCCCACGGCAAGTTGCAGGTCGAGATGCAGAAGAACGCCGGCGCGGGCGGTTTCTTCTCGCGTGCGATCACGTCGGCGGGATCGGGCGAGAGCGCGTTCGCGACCCGCTACGCCGGCTATGGCGAGGTATGGACCGAGGTGACGACCAAGCACTTCATCCTCGCATCGATGGACGGCCCGCAGGATTCGCTGATCCTCGACGATGGCGCGTTCTATGCCTGCGACGCCAATGTCGCGCTGTCGACGCACATCCACCGTTCGGTGCAGGGCATCCTGTCGGGCAATGGGCTGATGCAGCCCAAGCTGACCGGCGCGGGCGCGTTCGTGGTCGAATCGCCGGTGCCGGCGGATGAGGTCGAGGTTGTCGAACTCGACGGGCAGAAGGAACTGATCGTCGATGGCGATCTGATGCTGATGTATTCCGCCGGCTTGCAGGTCGAGCTTCGCCCGCTGGTGCGCGGGCTGCGCAACGCGTGGCGGAGCGGCGAGGGGCTTGTGTACGTGTTCCGTGGGCACGGGACGGTGTGGCTTACGCCGACGATGCGGTTGGGGTAAAAACGAGCTGACCCACCCCGTTCGTGCTGAGCTTGTCCAAGCACGTGCTCGAGGCGATGCGCTTGGGGCACGCCCTTCGATAAGCTCAGGGCGAACGGAGCGTGGTGAGCCGGATATGCTACCGAAGCGGATCGTCGCCCTTGCCGTAGCGGTTCTCGATGAAGCGGAGGTTGTCGGCGAAGCTATCGAGATCCTCCTGCGCGAGCGAACGGGACAGCGCCTCCAGCCGGGCGATCATGCGTTCGAAACCCTGGTTGAGATTGTAGCTCGCCGAGCGGCCGGTCTGGCGGAAGATTTCGGCGCGGTGGCTGGCCGGGATTTCGGCGTAGCTTTCGACCAGCCGGGGCAAATGATCGTCGCGCATCTGGCGGACTTCGGTCGCCGCCGAGATCATCAGCGTGTCCTCGTGCGTGCGCGCCTCGATCTCGGCGATCAGCGCGAGCAGGCGGGCGACGAGCGGGCGCGAGGTTTCGGGCAGGCGCGGATCGTCGGCGGAGATCGCGGGTGCGCCTGGCGCGGCGGGGGTGCCCGTCGTGGTCGCCGGCAGCGGTTCGATCGGCCCGCTCAGCCATCCCGCCAGTCTGTCGAGAAATCCCGTCAACGTACCTACTCATGCCTGCGCCGTCCGGGCCACGGTAGAGCATCGACCCGATGCCGCGCTAGAGGGCGCCGCGCGATGCTTCGGCTGCGTCGATCGCGCGGCGGGCCTGCGCGATCGCGTCGTCGAGCGCGCGGTGCAGCGCGTTTCCGGTCGTGGGCGTGTCGCGCGCGGCATCGGCGGTGCGTTCCAGCGCCGCCGCCTGCTGGGTGAGCGCCTGACTGCCGGTGACGGCGCGGCGTGCGGCGAACGCGGTGCGCAGCGCGGCGACGCTGGTCTCGCGCGCGCGATCTAGCGCCTGCGCGAGCGCGTCCTGACTATTCGCGACAAGATCGAGCGTGAGGATGCCCTGGTGCGTAACGGCGATCTGGGTGAGCATGTCCTGCTCGCGCGCCAGCAACCGCTCGGTGGCGGGGCCGCGCAGGAATTGCGCGCGATCGGGCCGGTCGGGGGCGATTTCGCGCGCGGCCGATTCGATCGCTTTGGCGCAGGCGCGGATCAGATCGAGCGCGTCGTCGAGCGCGGTTGCCGCCGCGCGGAGTTTGGTGCGGTCGGTGTCGATCATGATCTGCGCGCGGGTGACCGAGTCGCGCTCGCGTGCCAGCGTATCGACGAGCACTTCGATGCGGGCGGCGGGGGGCGGTTCGGGCGCGGCGCGGGTCGGGAACAGCGACCAGGCGGGTTTGGGCGCGGGCTCGGCGATGGTCAGCGCGAGGGTTTGCAAGGTCTGGAGGCCCTTTTCGGCCGAGGCGGTCGCGACCACGCCGCGATCAAGACGTCCGCTCGCCTCGGCAGCGGCGGTGATCGCTTGCCGGCCGAGCGAGTCGATGCTCGCCAGCACCGTCCCGTCCTCCGACGCGAGCCATTGCCGCAGCACCAGCCGAGCCTCGGCGCGAGCATCTGGCGCGATAGGGGCAGGGGACACACGCCGATCCTTCAACAACCCGCACAGGCAACTGGCGCGCCCGGAGGGATTCGAACCCCCGGCCAAGGAGGTAGAAGCTCCTTGCTCTATCCAACTGAGCTACGGGCGCGCGCCGTGCCCCGGTTAGCGGGATTTGCGCGATTGCGAAACGGCGATATTACCGAGACGGCGCGAAGGGGGCGCGATCATGCTCGACAAGGTGGTGGCAGCCGATCTGCGGGGGCGGCAGTTCCGCTATTATGATTTCGTGATGGTCGCCTTCGTGGTGATCCTCGTGCTGTCGAACGTGGTCGGTGCGGGCAAGCGCGCGGTGATCGATCTGCCGTGGATAGGGCTGTGGCCGTTCGGCGCGGGCATCCTGTTCTTCCCGATCTCCTATATCCTCGATGACGTGCTGACCGAAGTGTACGGCTATGCGCGCGCTCGGCGTGTGGTGTGGGCCGGGTTCGTCGCGCTGGCCTTCCTCGTGGCGATGGAATGGACGACGGTGGCGTTGCCGCCCGCCGCCGACTGGGGCGGGCAGGCGCATTACGAATATGTGTTCGGCGCGCCGCCGCATTTCGTTGCGGCCT
>Ga0247742_10001557_pt1 | contig 15850 bp, 15 predicted proteins | sample UWRJL208509C2_FD_180944 | JGI IMG/M metagenome (GOLD analysis project Ga0247742, IMG submission 180944) | Plant litter microbial communities from Arlington Agricultural Research Station in Wisconsin, United States - UWRJ-L208-509C-2 | ecosystem: Environmental > Terrestrial > Plant litter >...
CGGTGCCGTCGTCGAGGCCTACAGCTACACCAAGACGGGCGACAGGCTCACGAAGACGGCCCCTGGGCTTTCTACGGGCAGCTACGGATATCAAAGTGGCACGCACCATCTAACAAGCATCGGCACAGGGTCGCGCACCTATGATGCGAACGGCTCCACCACCGGTAACGTCAGTGCGGGTGCCGTTTGGGGCTATGGCTACAATGGTCGGGGGCAGCTGACGGCGCTCCAGCAAGGCGGTGCGACGGTGGCGACCTATGTCTACAACGCGGCCGCCCAGCGAGTCGCCAAAATCGCGGGCACTGTGACGACGCGCTTCGCCTATGGACCCGGCGGACTGATGGGCGAGTATGGTGCGGCGCCACGCGATTATGTCTGGATGGACGACACGCCGGTCGCGGTGATCGACGCGCTGGGCATCGCCTTCGTGCATGCCGACGGTTTGAACACCCCGCGTGCGGTCATCAATGCGGCGGGCGCCGTAGTGTGGAACTGGGCCTATCAGGGCAATCCCTTCGGCGAGCTGCCCGCGACCTCGACGCAGGGTTACGTGCTGAATCTGCGATTCCCGGGTCAGTATTACGATGCGGAATCCCGCGCAATTTACAACGGCTTCCGGTACTTCGACCCGACCACAGGACGATATCTGCAAAGCGATCCAATCGGCCTGCAAGGTGGCTTGTCGACGTATGCATACGTAAATTCAAGTCCACTCACTGCGTTCGATAGCGCCGGATTGAGTCCAAACCAGTTCCAGCCAAGTCCGGTTACTGCTCTGGAGGAGGCAATTCTCCAGGGCAACGTCGAGCAGGTCGAGATGCTTGCCGAAGCGGCCGGAGCTTCGCCAGAGACGGCACTGGCGCGCGCGACCGCAAATCTCAACAAGATTCAGCACATCTTCGGAAAGTCAGCTCATAACTTAGACAAAGTTGTCGATGCTTGCGGGAGTAAGGGGAAAGCCCTTCAGGAGCTGATTGAGGCAGGGGGGAAGAACTTCCCAACTGGGGCAGCCGGAGCCCAAGAATTCGAGGTTACAGTTCAGGGCATCGATGTGACGGTGCGTGGTATCGTCATCAACGGACAGTTCAATATTGGAACGGCGTTCATTCCATGATAGCGACACAGATAGAACGCGCTGCGCTTTCCAAGATTTTGGCGACGCTTGGGGTGCCGGACGATGAGGTGGGGGCAATCGTGGGCCGGCTGCGCGTAGATCGGCGCGAGTGGAGCGACGATGTCGCTGACACACAGAAATGCGTGGGACAGTTTGTGTATTTTTCACCAACAGTGGAATTGCCTCTTACTGCGTCTGTCACGCATCAAGGCACCTGGGCGTCTCACTCAGCCATGCCGGGTGGTGTCGATTTCGTTCTCTTCATAAAGTCGGGTGTCCCTCAATTTCTTGAGATTGGTTTTTTTGGCTTCCCTGCGCTTAAGACGATGTTAGACGAGACGTCAAGAAATTTTGAATTTCAAACGTAGACCTGCTCGTCAATGTTCTGCGGCAACGGTTGCGCAACACAATCTCCGTAAGGAATTTGGTCAACAGCGATGATGACCTAGAGAAGTGGCGCGCATAATTCTGGTTCAAAAAGGCAGCCGCTGCTGGAGGTAAAGGTGCCAAGGACGAACCTAAGGATCTCGCGAGGGCACGGCACGAAATTGAATGTCAGCTCGCGGGTTCTCGATCGGACAAGAATGAGCGAAAGCCTCCTAGAAGAAATCGAAAGGCCGTGTGGAAAGAGGTGAAGGATGCTGCCAAAAGCGCGACATCGGTTCATGCCAAACCGTTTGATTCCCGCAGGAGGAGTCAGGCGAAAGTCCCGCTACCTACTGAGCAGGCACACCAAGTGACTGCATGAAAGTGTATGGCAGATCGGCAGACATCCCAGACAAACTCCTTACGCTCCAGGAAGTCTCGTTCCTTGCTGGTCCCGAGCAGTTGCGGTCCCTCGCCCGATTCTTCCTGGCCCAGGCAGAAAGCCAGGAGTCGGGTCAGGGGGAGATCACGCACATTACTCGGACAGTGGAGAGGCAATTCCGGGAAACGTTGAGGTGGTGGTCGCCGATGCTGCCGTCTTGTCAAAGTAGTGACAGGCGACCTTGCGACGAGCCCGAAGCTCATCGTGTGCACAGATATAAGACGGCGACGCGTGTAGGTGCCCACGCTGACAGGTCGGGCGCTCCAGAGGTCGGGCTTTGCAAAGCGTCCCAAGACATCGGATAGTCGCGACCGTCCTGCCGTGTGAGCCACGCCGATGTTCAATGTTCGAAGGGAAGAAGCTCCGTGACAGCTCAGCAGTCCGCTATTGTTCATCTGATCGCGGCGCTTGTTCTCGTGGCAGGCGGCGCCGTGAGCACCCGGATCTACTATAAATACCGGCGCATATTTGGCGAGACGTCTCAGCAATTGAGCAGATTCGACGACTTTTGAAAGATCGTCGGCCGGATGGCTACGTCGCCATGGCCAGCAACATCATCGGTATGAGCGCGGGCGTCGTCCTTTTCATTCTCATCTTCATGCACCAATAGGGTCTCGCCATGCAGTCTCGCGTCGTCGTCACTGTGATTGAGCAGCGACTGCCGGCTTCCGTCGCCGCACCGCGCGCCGAAGAGCGTTACCGCGATGGCATCCGCCGCCTGGTAGGCCCGGCAGCGACGGGTACGTATTGCATGGCGGGTGTGCGCGATGCGAGCGACATCGGCGGCTCGGGGAGCATGGATGCCGGCGCGATCAGCTCACTGGCTGCTTCCTGTCCTCCGTCGCCCGTCGTGGTGAAATTCGTGGACGGCAAGGCGGCCGATGTGTTCGAGGACTGGAGTGGGCATGTCAGCGTGGGCGCCATCGATCCGGTTCAGACGCGATCCCAGTAGGGCGGGGTGCCAATGTGATCGAGCAGGAAGTCCCTCACGATGCGCACCTTCCTCGATCGCGATCGATTCTCCGGCGACACCAGGTGAATGCCGGGCGGCTCCGCTTCCACCGACCCTTCCCAGTCGGGCAGCAGTTTCACCAGGCGGCCTTTCCTGAAGCTGCCCGGTTGAAACAGCCAAGTCGGAAACAGCACGATCCCCAGTGATGCCTCAGCGGCGGAGACAAGCGTTTCCGCGTTGTTGCTCTGGAAGCTGCCGTTGATGTCGAACCCTTCGTAACGCGTATGGCCCGGTGTACGGAAGTACCAACGCTGCGCGCCCCGATACCCCCGATAGACCAGGCAGTTGTGCCTGGTCAGGTCGGCAGGGCTTCCGGGCGCCCCGTGGGCATCCAGATACTGCCGGCTCGCGCAGATGATGTAGCGCTGCGGTCCGACATCGCGGGCGATCAGGCCGGAACTCTCAAGATGTCCGACACGAACCGTGATGTCGGCGCCCTCCTGCACCGGATCGATGAAGGCATCGGTGAGGGTGAGTTGGACCGACAGGTCGGGGTACGCCTTGATGAGTTCGTTCACGAACGGCGCGATGTGAAGGCGACCCAGGGCGACCGGCGCATTGATGCGTACCAGGCCCTTGGGGCTGGCGTCCTTGTCGGCTGCCTGTTCCGCGGCCATGTCCAGAAGATCCAGCGCTTCCCGCACCGTCAGGTAGTACCGTTCGCCCGCGTCGGTGAGGCGCACGGCGCGCGTATGCCGGTAAAGCAGCTGCTGGCCCACTTCTTTTTCCAGTGCCGCGATATGCCGGGAGACGGACGAGGCGGGAACCCGGAAGTGGCGCGCGGTCGCGATAAAACTTCCCGTTGCCGCCACCATGGCGAAGTAGCGTAAAGAGTTGAGCTGCATCGAGTTGTCCTGCGGGCAATGATGTATTCAAGTTTGGCCCAATTGTTCCCGAACAGGCACTGCTCCACCTTGGCCTATGTCTTGGTGGAACTCAACTCATGAAACACGTCTGGTTAATCCCGCTGGTCGTCGCCGCCGGTATGGGGCTGTCGGTCGAGGCGGGCCTCCTGGGGCCCTTGGGCGAGGAGGTCGGGCACGCGTGGGCCGTCGTGGGCATCTTCGCCCTGGGCTCCTTGCTACTTACCTTCGGGCTCATCTTCGGTCGCCCGCGTCTTGCACTGATGTTCTCGCAGCCGCGCTGGTTGCTCACCGGTGGCGTCCTGGGGCCCATCTACGTAGCCGCCCTTACCATCGCGACCCCGTTCGTCGGCGTGGGCCTGACCATGGTCGGCATCCTGTTCGGCCAGGTCGCCGCAAGTCTGGTCATCGATCACTTCAGCTGGCTGGGTAGTGCCAGGCGTGAGGTCGACGGTTACCGCATGGCCGCTCTCGTCGCCATTCTCGTCGCCCTCTGGTTGATCCACTAAGGAGCTTCTCCGTGCTTATTCTCATGATCGTGCTGGTTGTCGCCAGTGGCGCCATCCTGTGCGCGCAGTCGGCCATCAACGGTCGCCTCGGCTCACACGTGGGCGTGCTCGAAAGTGCCTGGCTGACCTTCACCCTGGGCGCCATGCTGAGCCTGCTCTACGCCTTCTTGTTTGAACCCCAGCACGCGTTGACGCTGTTCACGGCACCGCGTTGGCAGGTGACCGGTGCATTCTTCGGCGTGGTGTACATGCTGGTCATCGTGTTTGCGATGCCTCGCGTGGGAACAGCCGCCGCCACGGTGTCGGTCATCAGTGGCCAGCTTCTGATGAGCGTTCTGATCGACAACTTCGGCTGGTTGAACAACCCGGTCATCCCGCTGAGCGGCTCGCGGTATACGGCAATGATCCTGCTCGCCATCGCGCTCTTCCTGATTTATCGCAGTAACGCCCGGCAGGGTGCGCAAGCCATGGCACTGAACGGAGAAGAAAATGAGCATCCCCACCTTGAGCAAGGTTGATCACATCGGCTTTACCGTACCTTCGATCGATCAAGCCGTTACGTTTTTCGAGAAGCACTTTGGTTTCAAGGTTGCCTACGAACACGGCCCGTTCTCCTCAGACGACGACTGGATGAGCGTTCATCTGAACGTCAAGCCGCGCGATGTGCTCGAAAAGATCGTGATGATGGAAGCCGGAAACATGCGCCTGGAGATCTTCGAATACGCAGCATCGGAGGCACAGAAGAGAGTCGGTCCGCTGAACTCAGACGTGGGTGGCCATCATGTGGCGTTCTACGTCGATGACATGCATCAAGCCGTCGAGTACCTGCGTGCGCAGGGACTGACCGTGCTGGGCGAGCCGACCGTGATGGAGCAGGGACCTACCGCGGGCGAGACTTGGGTGTACTTCCTCAGTCCCTGGGGCATGCAGCTCGAACTGGTCTCATACCCGCATGGAAAGGCTTACGATCGCGGCCGGCGAATCGCCACGACGCAGTAGCGAGGTGCCAGCGAACGCAACCATTCGCGGATCTACCGGCACTACCCGCTTTCCGCCGGCGGCGCAGCACGCATCATGGGTCTGGCTCGCACGAACTATCGGAATATCCAGGGACTGCGTGCGGTTGCGGCACTGATGGTCCTGGCGAGCCATCTGTTCTGGGACATCGTGCCCATGCGGACACATTGGGCAAAAGTCCCGGTCACGGCTATCGGGATTTCCGGCGTCGATATCTTCTTCGTGATATCGGGTTTCATTATCTATCACGTGACGAGGCGTTCGACTCTCCGAGCTGCCCTCGTCGGGCGGCGCACCGCAGTCTACGAATTCGCGATCAAGCGCCTCATCAGGATCTATCCCCTGTACTGGATCGTGTTCGCGGTCGCCACCGTGATGATGATCTGGCTGCCGCCGGCGGGCGCCTTCGTGAGGAAGCCGCAGCTCGAACTGCTCTTGCTGGTGAACAGCCTTCCCAACTATCGCGTCCAGGCGGCATGGACCCTGACGTTCGAGGTCTATTTTTACGCGGTTACAGCGCTCAGCATGTTTTTGTTTCCGAAGCGGATCTACGCGGGCCTGCTCGGTTGGTTCGCGACGATCGGCATCGTCACCATGCTCGCTACGGTATTCAGGCTGGATATCCCCCTGAACTACGTCTTCGCACCGATCCTGCTCGAGTTCATGTTGGGCATGGGTGTTGGCGTGCTCATCGAACGTGGTGAGAGCAGATACCGCGCTTCGGCACTTTGCCTCGGCATGGCCTGGCTGCTCCTCGGGTCGGTCCCGCTGCAGGCGGACGGTGGTCGCGCAGCGCTTTCGTATCTCCTTCGCCTGGCATGCTGGGGATTCCCGGCCGCTCTCATCGTCTACGCGGCAGCGGCTTTCGAGCGGGGCAAATCGCGCATCACGCCAGCGTGGCTGCAATACCTTGGCAATGCTTCGTTCTCGATCTATCTCTGGCACGAGGTGGTTTTTATAGGCGCTGCTGCCGTATTCGATCGCCTGGGGTGGATAGGGGTGGGCAATCGGTCCCCTCTTGCCCTCGTCATGGGCCTCATCGGGCTCGGGGTGGGCCTGCTCAGCTATCACTTCCTCGAGAAGCCCCTTCTGCGGGAATTAGGAAAGCGCTTCCTTGGACGACCCGTCGCTTCTCACTCGCTGGAGCCCCGCCATCGCCACCCCAGGTCGCTGACGAAACCCTGACATGACACCGGCGAGGATGGCGCCTCCATGACAAAGCCGGGAACGCCATGTCCGAGACGATTTTCGAAGCCCTCCGTGAGAGCCACGCCATCCAGCGCTCGCTGATGCGCAAGCTCATGCGCTCCGACCCGGGCGAGTATCGCGTGGAGCTCTTCACCGCGCTACGTATCGAACTGGCCGCCCACGAAGCGGCCGAGGAGCGTTTTCTCTACGTACCGATGCTGATGGACGACCGCGGGCTGCATCCGTCGCGCGACGCGCTGGCCGACCACCACAAGATGGACGATCTCGTCGAAGAGCTGCAGACGGTGACGCACGCCGGCCGCAAGTGGACCGCCAACCTCAGCAAGCTTTCCGACGAGCTGCACGACCATCTTCGCGAGGAGGAGCGCAGCTTCTTCCAGCTGGGCGGGAAGATCCTTACCGAGCGGCAGAAGACTTCGCTGGCGAAAAAGTACCGCAAGGAGTACGTCGCCCTGCACAAGCGGCTCGGCAGCGAGTAGGCGCGAGCGCTGCTGGCGCAGACCCGCACAAGGCGGGTGAGCACTTGCAAGCCGGCGGCGATTCCATCGTAGAAGCTTGCGGCGGCCGGACGTACGATGGGTCATACCATGCCCAAGGACATGCCGGCGCGGTACCCTTGTCTCCTGCGTTTTGCTTCCTGCAAGGAATTCCCCGTGACCGACCGCAAGAACGTCGCCTGCTGGCTGACCGATATGGACGGCGTCCTCGTCCATGAGAACAAGGCATTGCCGGGGGCGCCCGAGCTGATCCGCCAGTGGCGCGACCGTGGTACCCCGTTCCTGGTGCTGACGAACAACTCGATCTTCACCCCGCGCGACCTGAGTGCGCGCCTGCGCACCTCGGGCCTGGACGTGCCGGAAGAGCAGCTGTGGACCTCCGCGCTGGCGACGGCCACCTTCCTGAAGGACCAGTCGCCGGGTGGCTCGGCGTTCGTCATGGGCGAGGCGGGTCTGACCACGGCGATCCATGAAGCGGGCTTCATCATGACCGACACCGCGCCGGACTACGTGGTGCTGGGCGAGACGCGCACCTATTCGTTCGCCGCGATCACCAAGGCGATCCGCCTCATCGGCAATGGCGCGCGCTTCATCTGCACCAATCCGGATGCGACCAGCCCGAGCGCCGAGGGCCCCTTGCCCGCGACGGGTGCCGTCGCCGCACTCATCACCCGTTGCACCGGCCGCGAACCGTACGTGATCGGCAAGCCCAACCCGATGATGTTCCGCTCGGCGATGAACAAGCTCGGCGCGCATTCGCACAACACCGGGATGATCGGCGACCGCATGGATACCGATGTCGTCGCGGGCATCGAGGCGGGCCTGCACACCGTGCTGGTACTCAGCGGCATTGCCACCCGGGCAGATGTGGATAGCTACCCGTTCCGGCCCGCTGAAATCCTCGACTCCGTCGCGAACCTGCTCGAGGACTGACACGAATCATGAGCTCGACCCTCGATACCGCGGACCGCCGCACGCTAAACCGTGGCGATGTGAAAACCCTGCTCCTGTCCGCCCTGGGCGGTGCGCTGGAGTTCTACGACTTCGTGATCTTCGTCTACTTTGCGAAGACCATAGGCCACCTGTTCTTTCCGCCCGGCACATCGGACTGGCTGGCGACGCTGCAGACCTTCGGGATTTTCGCCGTCGCTTATCTGGCCCGGCCGCTCGGCGGCATCGTGATGGCGCACTTCGGTGATCGCATCGGCCGCAAGCGGATGTTCATGCTCAGCGTGTTCCTGATGGCCGTGCCAACCCTGCTGATCGGTGTCCTGCCGACCTACGCGACGCTGGGCGTACTGGCGCCCATCCTGCTCACCCTGCTTCGCGTCTTGCAGGGCCTGGCCATCGGCGGTGAGGTGCCGGGGGCCTGGGTGTTCGTGGCCGAGCATGTGCCTCAACGCCGCATAGGGATCGCCGTTGCCAGCCTCTCGGCCGGTCTCACCGCAGGCATCCTGATGGGCTCGCTGCTCGCGGCATGGCTCAATGCCAACCTTTCCGAAACCGACATGCTCGACCACGGCTGGCGCATCGCCTTCATTCTCGGCGGCGTCTTCGGTTTCGTCGCCGTGTACCTTCGCCGCTGGCTCAGTGAGACGCCGGTATTCGCGCGCATGCGCGAGCGCCGGGAACTCGCCGAAGAACTGCCCGCGCTGATCGTCGTTCGCGACCATCTGCCGGGTGTCCTGCTGTCGATGGCGGTGACCTGGGTGCTCACCGCGGCGATCGTCGTGGTCATCCTGACGACGCCCACGGTCATGCAGACGACGTTCCACGTCGCTCCCGCACGCGCCTTCGAAGGCGGAAGCATCGCGGCGTTCACCCTGTGCCTGGGCTGCATCGGCGGCGGCTTTCTCGTCGACTGGATGGGCACTGCCCGCGCCATGTTGCTCTCGTCGATCGGCCTGACGCTCAGCACCTATGCGCTCTACATCGACCTGCAGTCCGGCGGCGCGAACCTGTTTCCGCTCTATGCACTCGCCGGCGTGTTCGCAGGGGTGGCGGGTATCGTCCCGGCGGTCCTGGTGGCTTCGTTTCCGCCGGCGATCCGCTTTTCGGGAATATCGGTGTCGTACAACGTGGCCTATGCCATCGCCGGCGCCGCGACGCCGGTGCTCGTGGCTATCCTCGCCCGCACCGCCGGTGGCCTGGGACCGGCGCACTACGTGGCCATCGTCTCCCTGGTCGGGGTGGCCGCGTCCATCTACATGATGGTGACCGGACGAGCGTCCCTTCGCTCTTGAGCGCGCGACGGACCCCTCGCTGTTCACGTCGATTTCATGCGCGTGACAGTCCCGGGGGGCTCGGTGATCGTGCCGGTTGAAACCCGGCACCACCTTCGGCATGCTTTTGCATCCGGACCGTTCCCCCGGTCCACCGCCGTCCCCCTACCTTCGCACCAGACCCATGACTGATGTCATCACCCTAGGCTGGCGCGAACGGCTCGCACTTCCGTCGCTCGGCGTCCCTGTCCTCAAGGCGAAACTCGATACGGGCGCGCGCTCGTCGTCGCTGCATGTCGAATGGCTGGAGATCGACGAGCGCGAGGACGGCACATGGCTGCGCTTCCAGGTGCGTACGACGCGAAAGGGCGGCGTGTCCGAGCCTTGCGAGGCCAAAGCCATCGGCCAGCGTACCGTGACCGATTCCGGCGGCCATGCGACCACGCGCTGGTTCATCCAGACCGAAATCGAGCTGGCTGGTCAGTTGTTCCTTGCCGAAGTGAACCTGACCGACCGGCGGCACATGCTCTTTCCTCTTTTGCTGGGCCGGACGGCGCTGAACGGGCGCTTCCAGGTCGATCCCTCGCTTTCCTATTCACAGACGCCGCGCCGCGCCGTCCGGGAACCCACATGAAGATCGCCATCCTGTCGCGCAATGCGCGGCTGTACTCCACGCAGCGACTGGTGGAGGCGGCGCGCAAGCGCAAGCACACCGTGCGCGTGATCGATCCGCTGCGCTGCTACATGAGCATCGCACCGCAGATGTTCGCCATTCACTTCAAGGGCAAGCCGCTGGGACCCATCGACTGCGTGATCCCGCGCATCGGTGCCTCCAGTACGTTCTACGGCACCGCCGTCCTTCGCCAGCTGGAACTGATGGGAGTGTTCACGCCCAACCCGTCGGACGCGGTGCTGCGCGCCCGCGACAAGCTGCGCAGCCTGCAGATGCTGGCGGTCAAGGGCGTGGACATGCCAGTGACGGCCTTTGGCGACAACCCGGACGACACCTCGGATCTGCTGGCCATGCTGGGCGACCCACCGCACATCATCAAGCTGAATGAGGGAACCCAGGGCGCCGGCGTGGTCCTGGCCGAGAAGCGCTCGGCCTCGCAGAGCGTCATCGAGGCCTTCCGCGGCCTGTACGCCAACTTCCTGGTCCAGGAGTTCATCCGCGAGGCCAACGGCAGCGACCTGCGCTGCTTCGTGGTCGGCGATCAGGTGGTGGCAGCCATGCAGCGCTCCTCGGCACCGGGCGAGTTCCGCGCCAACCTGCACCGGGGTGGCTCGGCGGCGGCGGTCGACCTGTCCGACGACGAGCGTCGCGTGGCCATCCAGGCTGCCTCGGCCCTGGGCCTTGAGGTAGCCGGCGTGGACCTGCTGCGTTCGTCCAGGGGTCCGCTATTGCTGGAAGTGAATGCTTCGCCAGGCCTGGAGGGCATCGAGGGCAGCACCGGCGTGGACGTGGCCGACGCCATCATCGCCCACTGCGAAAGCCGTCTTGCCTCACGCCCTGCGGTCGCCAAGGCCCGCCGCCCAAGGGCCCCGAAGGGATTAACAGCGATTTAAACGGGCGTCGCCTATAAAGGTGCCACTGTGATTCCGCGACGCGGGGTGACGGTATCGGGGCAGTAGTTCTTTCGGCCCGGGCGGGTTTCCCGTCCGGGCCTCTCTTTTACTGCTGTCCGCTTCACGGATTCGGCGTTAAGCTTCCGGTCGCAATACTTATAAGACTCACCCGCGACCGCACAATGGAGTGCCGAATGCGCGTTCTGGTCATCGAAGACAACACCGACATCGCGACCAACATCGGGGATTACCTCGAGGATCGCGGCCATGTGGTCGATTTCGCCGGAGACGGCGTTACCGGGCTGCACCTGGCTGTCGTACACGATTTCGACGTCATCGTGCTCGACCTGACCCTACCGGGCATGGACGGGCTGGATGTCGCCAAGAAACTCCGCCACGAGGCGCACAAGCAGACGCCGGTGCTGATGCTCACCGCGCGTGACTCGCTGGAGCACAAGCTCACCGGCTTCGAATCCGGCGCCGACGACTACATGACCAAGCCCTTCGCCCTGCAGGAACTGGCGGCGCGCCTGGAAGTGCTGGCACGTCGTGGCAAGGGTCCGCAGAGCCGCGTGCTCAAGGTGGATGGCCTCACCTACAACCTCGACACCCTTACCGTGACCCGCGAGGGCAAGTCGATCCAGCTCAACCCGATCGGCCTGAAGCTGTTGCAGGCGCTCATGGAAGCCAGCCCGTCCGTCGTGACGCGGCAGGATCTCGAGCAACGGGTATGGGGCGAGGAACTGCCGGATTCGGACTCGCTGCGCGTACACATTCACGGGCTGCGTGCGGCCATCGACAAACCTTTCGAGAAGCCGCTGATCCATACGCGTCACGGTATCGGATATCGCATGGTCGATCCGGATGCGGTCCAGACGTAAGCTTCGTTTTCGCCTGATAGTCACCTTCACGCTGTTCGGCTTCAGCCTGAGCGCTCTTTTCGCGTACGCGGCGCTCAACATCCGCGAGCGCGTCGAAGAGCAGCTGATCAATTCGGCCATGCAGGATGAGGTCGACTCGATCAACGAGAAGGTCCTCGCCAACCCGAATGAAGCGCCGCCCATCGAGATCGTCAAGGGCGCGACCTTCAGCGAGCGCACGATCTACAAGGCGCCGCTCGCCTGGCAGCCGCTCGATACGGGTGTCCACGACATCTACGAGACGGGCAAGGATGGCCGCGACCACCATTACAAGGTGGCCGTTCGCCGGAAGGGCGGCATCATCAACTTCCTGCAGTTCGACGTCTCCCGCGACGAGCTCGGCAAACGCCAGCTGGTCACCAGCGTGATCGCGGCGGTGTTCCTGTTCGGGTTGTTCTCGCTCGTGCTGGGCGTGTGGTTGTCCTCGCGCGTGCTGCGTCCCGTGACCGATCTCGCACGCCGCCTGCGCGACTTCCGTCGCGTGGGCAAGGCCGAGGCGCTCGCACCGCACTTCGCCGACGACGAAGTGGGCGAGCTGGCCGTGGCGCTCGATGAATACGCCATGCGCCTGACCTCGGTGGTCGAGCGCGACCGCGAATTCAACTCCGACGTGAGCCATGAGCTGCGCACCCCGCTCGCCGTCATCGCGAGCACCACGGAGCTCCTGCAGGGATCACCCGATCTGACCGACAAGCTGCGTGAGCGTCTGAAGCGCATCGAGCGCGCGTCTCGCCAGGCCACGGAGCTGATCGAAGCACTGTTGTTGTTGTCGCGCGCCGAACGACGTGGTCCCACGCGTGGTGAAACCACCGACGTGGCCAAGGTCGCGTCGGACGTGATCGAAAGCCAGCGCCCGCAGATGGGCGGCAAGCCGATCGAGATCGAATTGATTTCCGACGGCACGGTGTCGGTGAATGCACCCGCCTCGGTGCTGTCGGTTGCCCTGACGAACCTCATCGGCAACGCGATCAAATACACGATGGAAGGCAAGGTCACGGTGCGCGTGCTCGACGGCCGCGTGGACGTGATCGACACCGGTCCCGGTATCAAGCCCGAGGACGCTGAAAAGTTGTTCCAGCGCGGCATCCGCGGCGAAAGCGCCACGGGTGGCGGAGCAGGCCTCGGTCTCGCGATCGTGCGTCGCTTGTGCGAGCTGTACGAATGGGACGTCTCTCTCCGGCCGCGGTCGGACATGGCTGGAGCGATCTCGACGATCGATTTTCGCTGACCGGGACGGACGTCCAGGCGTCCTGTCACATCGGCTGTCACTAAGCTGCCACTTTTCTGCACGACTATCCGACGCTTCCACGGCGCGTGATGGGCACCCTCAGGGGAGGTGTGCCGCGACGCGTCCGCGAGTGTAAGGATGCAGCCCCTTGTTCAAGCAGACCCTTCTGGCCGTTGCCCTCGGCATGGCCCTGACCTCCGTCGCCTATGCGACCGATACCGATACCGACACCACCGTCCCGGTTGATACCAGCGCCAGCGCCGCGAAGCGCGACAAGGTGCAGGATCTCGATGCGGTCTCGGTGATCGGCACCGGCGAGACCCGTCAGGTGCAGCGCCTGCGTCCTTCGGATCAGAAAGCCCTGCCGCCCGGGACGAGCCTCCAGAAGGTTCTCAACACGCTTCCGGGCGTGAATGCGCAGTCGGTCGATGCGCTTGGCACCAACGAACAATCGATGACGCTGAGCCTGCGTGGTTTCAGCGGCACGCGCCTGGGCTACACGCTGGACGGCATGCCGCTGGGTGACAGTGCCTACAACAACTACAACGGCCTTTCGATCAACCGCGCCCTGATCTCCGAAAACTTCGCCGGTGCCGAACTCTCAGAGGGTATCGGTAATCTCGGCACGCCATCCACGAGCAACCTCGGCGGTACCATCGCTTACACCTCGAACGATCCGTCGAAGACGATGGGCGGTCGTGTCTCGCAGACCCTCGGTAGCGACGCCAACCGTCGCACGTATGCGCGCTTCGATACGGGCGAGTACAACGGCTTCTCGATGTATCTCTCCGGGGCCAAGACCACGTCCGACCTGTGGAACGACCAGACGGCCTACAACGGCTCGACGACGAAGCAGTTCAACGGCAAGGCCGTATGGAATCTCGACTGGGCACGCTTCGCCGGTTTCGCCGATACCTCGCGCACATCGCAGGCGGACTACTTCTACCTTTCCAAGAGTGAGCTGGCTCGTGGTCTGGGCTGGGACTGGGGCGGCTCCGCACCCAACTGGCAGAAGGCGATCGGCAAGGCTTACTGCAATGCCGGCACGCTGAACGCGAAGCTTTGCGACAAGAGTGGTGCGGACACCGACGCGGACGGTGCTTTCACCGCTGGTCAGATCCTGCGCAACGACGATCTTTACTACCTCGCCGGCGACTTCTTCCCGAGCGACTCGGTCACCATCCACGCCCAGGTCTACCATCACGAGGATGCGGGCGAGGGCCATAACTGGAATAGCGGTACGTATTCCTATCCAGGCACGCCGCAACAGTTGCCGATCATCTTCCGCAACACGCTGTACACGATCAATCGTACCGGCGCGGTGCTTTCGGCCGGTTGGGATATCGCCAACCAGCACATCGAAGGCGGTGTCTGGTATGAGCACAACGTCTCCTCGGCGTCGCGCTACAGCAGCTATGTGACTGGTCCGCGCGACCTCAGCGGGCCGATCGACGCCACGCCCGATCTGGGTGTCTTCGATCAGCGCACGGTGTGGAATACGCGTCAGGCCTTCCTGCAGGACACGCTTCGTTTCCTCGATGACGCGCTGACGATCGACGTGGGCGTGAAGAGCCCGCACGTTACCTCGCGCGCGCAGGCGCTGCCCGGCGACGCCGTGAAGCCGATTCCCGCCAACTCGAACAACCAGTTCGCGACGGGTTCGCTCAGCGCGAGCAAGGCACTGCTTCCGCAGTTCGGCGCGCGTTACAAGCTCGCCGAGGGCCAGGAAATCTTCACCAGCTTCTCGAAGAACATCGCCATGTTCCAGGGCGGGTTCAAGCTCGGCCCGCAGGCCGTGGCCCAGTCCGTCTGGGACACGCAAGGCGACCTGAAGCCCGAGAAGTCGCGCAGCCTCGAAGCGGGCTACCGTATCGAGACGGACCAGGTGGCCGCGTCGGTCGCCGCGTACAACGTACGCTTCGACAACCGCCTGCTCCAGTACAACCCCTGCGACTCGCGCCAGCCGGTCGGGCCGAGCTGCGGTAACCGCTTCTACAACGTCGGCGGCGTCAACAGCCACGGCGTCGAACTGACCTTCGTCTGGCAGCCGACCAGCAACCTGCGCTGGTACAACTCGGCCTCGTTCAACCGCTCGACTTACGCGAGCGACTACGTGCAGGCGGGCGTGGTGCAGCACACCAGCGGCAAGATCCAGACCGATACGCCGACCAAGCTGTTCGCCACGCAGATCGACTGGACCCAGGGACCGTGGTTCGCTTCGTTGCGCGGCAAGTACACGGGTAAGCGCTACTACACCTACACGAATGACCAGGGCTTCGGCGGTTTCACCACCTGGGATATGTCAGGTGGATACGACTTCGGCCCGGTGTCTGTCGCCAAGGACGTGCGCCTGGCGCTCAACGTGACCAACCTCACCGACAAGCGCTACGCGAGCAACTTCGACTCCAGTGCTTTCGTGCCGAGCGACCCGGCCGGTACTGCTTACGTGTTCCACGCGTCGGCGCCGCTGCAGGTCTTCGCCACGCTGGACGTGCGGTTCTGATGGTTCGCCGCATCGCGGGCCTCGGCCTGACGCTACTGATTGGCACCGTCTCGGCGCAGACCGTCGAGGTCCGTGTTGCCGATATCGCAAAGTCGCCGCTGCCACGTCCCGTGGAAGTCGGCGGGAAGACGTACGTCGATCACGGCCTGGTGGCCGCGGGCTCCTTGCCCGCGGGGACGATCGACTTTCTCGGCGATACGCTGGGTTCGTTTTCGTCATTGGCGATCGAGCCGGGTAGCTGGAAACGCGAGGGTGATACGTACACGGGCGTGTTGTGGACCTTGCCCGACCGTGGGCGTAACGATCCCGAGCACAATGTGTTCTTCGATTACCGGGGGCGGCTGCACCGCTTTCGGTTCACCATGAAAGTGTGGGAGCCGGC
>Ga0247742_10001558_pt1 | contig 15839 bp, 8 predicted proteins | sample UWRJL208509C2_FD_180944 | JGI IMG/M metagenome (GOLD analysis project Ga0247742, IMG submission 180944) | Plant litter microbial communities from Arlington Agricultural Research Station in Wisconsin, United States - UWRJ-L208-509C-2 | ecosystem: Environmental > Terrestrial > Plant litter >...
TGTGAATCCTATTGTCGTTACCCCACTGCCTTACCAGGTTTCTGGAAATACGGCGAGTTTTGGTGATTATATCGATGGACCACAGGGAACCCAGTGTGGAACAACACCGCCTAATACGAATTATCTTTCCGGAAATGACGTGTTCTACAGTTATACGGCTGATTTTAGCGGTACCATAACTGTTACATTAACCCCGGTTGGGGCCACTTCCACAAATTCATCGGTATTTGTATATGACTCGTGTACGAACGTGGGTGTCAGCTGTATTGCCGGTCTCGCAAATGCTTTAACGACCGCAAGGGTTCTGACCCTGGACGTTACTGCAGGCAGCGTTTATACCATCGTTATCAGTTCAGGTCCCGCTACACAGACGGTTGCCTATAATCTTTTGATCCAGAAACAGAACTGTCTTCCTGCACCTACGGCTTTCACCACTCCTGTCGGCGTTGGTGTATCAGCCTTTACAATAGACAGTGCCACATTGGTATGGACCAATACAGGCAATACTTTTACCTCATGGGATGTTGCCGTGCAGTTGGAAGGTCAGCCGATTCCTTCAGGGATGGGAACAGACACCGTTACAACTGCTACGCCGGGAGCTACACAGGAATTCCTGAAAACGGGATTGTTGGCAGCTACCAGCTACCAGTATTGGGTAAGGGCAGAATGTACGCCGGGTTCCGGTATTTATACTGCATGGGCAGGGCCATTTTTATTTCATACTGAAAGATGTTTGCCTGAAAATGCCTGTACTTATACGTTTAGGCTGACCGATTCAGCAAACAATGGATGGAATAATGCAAGAATGCAGGTAAGGCAAAATGGCATATTAGTGGGAGATCCTCTTGGAGTAGGTTTTACTTCAGGTGGAGGTCCGGTAAATGTTACCTTACAATTGTGTAATGATATTCCTTTTGATGTGTTCTGGACCGTTGAAGGAACAAAACCACAGGAATGTATCCTTACAATTCTGAATTCTTTTGGACAGACTATATATACAAAACCAGCAGGAACGGGTACTCCGGGATCAGTAGTTTTCACTGATACTGTAAAATGTGATGCTCCGTTATGTAATATAGCTCCTAATTCAGTTACCGTTACTGATATCACAACTAGTGGCGCAACAATAAGCTGGGATGCTCCGTCAACGGATTCCTGGGATATTTATGTATATCCTGCAGGTGAAGCTGCACCTACAGCGTCTACAGTTCCAACTTATGAAAATGTTACAACAAACGGCTTTGCAACGACCATTCCCTTACTTGCGGATGCAGGTTATAATGTTTGTGTTAGGGTAAATTGTCCTTCAGGTGATTCACCATGGACATGTGCGAGTTTTACAACATTGCCGACATGTCCTAAGCCCACAAATCTATTAGTAGAAGATATAACAACTACTTCTGCAACACTTAAATGGACACCGGGAACACCAACAGACAATTCATGGGAAATTTTATTAATTCCATCAATTGATCTTCCTCCTGCTCCTCCAATAAATCCTGATTTAAGTAGTGGTGCCTTATTGTTACCAACTACAAATCCATCACCTTATATTGCAGATTTACAACCAGCTACAATCTACTACTATTACATACGTACAGTATGTCCTGGTGATGATAAAAGTACTTGGACGGGTCCTATTAAATTTAATACAACAACCTGTGAACCTGCAGATAAATGTGCTTATAAATTTATTCTTACTGATACCGGTACAAACGGTTGGGCTGGTGCCAGAATGCAGGTTAGACAAAACGGTATAATTATCCAGACTTTAGGACAATCCATAACTGGAGGCGGACCTACAACAGTATCGGTATTATTGTGTAACAATGTTCCGTTTGACCTGTTCTGGAGTATTGAAGGGACAGCTCCTGAAGAAATTGGGATCAAAATCCAAAATCCTTTTACTGATATAATTTATACGAAAGAACCAAATAGTGGGACACCTTTAACCGTTTTATTCTCAGATACTACTCTGGGGAATTGTACGCCTCCAACGTGCCCTAAGCCAACAGCTTTAGCTGTAGCTGCTGAGGGATTGGGACAAACACAGGTTAAATTAAGCTGGACAGAATCAGGCAGTGCAACCCAATGGGAAGTATATGTTGTGCCTGTAGGTAGTCCTTTACCGGTGAACAATACTCCGCTAAATACAGGTATTGCAAACTATTACCTTGCAAATACCAATTTTGAATTTCCTGTTACCGGTCTGTTACCGGGAACAGCTTATGTTTATTATGTAAGAGCTATATGTTCGGTTTCTGATATAAGTACCTGGACTATATTAAATCCTAAAACATTTACGACGAAACCAGTAAATGATGAATGCGAGTTCTCAACTGTTGTACCTGTAAATCCTACCAGAGTATGTACAGACAGTGTAAATGGCAGTACTCTTGGAGCTACGCGATCTTTACCAAATACTGCTCCGGTATGTCCTGGTAATAGTGACGATGACGTGTGGTATAGTTTTGTGGCTACGGCTGCGACACATATTATTACGTTTAGTAATATTGAAGGAACTACTACCGATATAAATCATACTCTTTACCATCAGGGAGCCGACTGTACTACAATGACACAGTTATATTGCAGTAATCCTAATATTAGTATAGCTGTCGATTTGGTTATTGGCGATGTTTATAAAATAAGAGCGTATACAAATGGTGGAAATGCAGCTCAATCTGCTAAATTTAACCTTTGTATCACGACACCTGAACCAGTTGTAAATGATGAATGTTCGGTTGCTACCAATGCTACCGTAAATACCAGTGTTGAATGCCTGGTTTTGACTCATGGTTCTTTAACAGGAGCTACTCCTTCATCTCAGACAAGCAGTTGTGCAGGGACTGAAGATGATGACGTCTGGTTTAAATTTGTTGCTAACAGTACTATTCAACTTCTTAGTCTTATTAACGTTGAAGGTACAACTGATGACTTGGAACATTCTTTATATTCTGGAAATTGCGATGGCGGTATGACATTGTTATATTGCAGTGGTCCTAATGAGAGTACAGCCAATAATTTGGTGGTTGGACAGACTTATTACATCAGGGTATGGTCTAACTCTAATATCCGCCAGGATGTTGTTTTTGATCTTTGTATTGGGAAAATACTTCCTCCTATCAAGGTGAGCACTAATGTATATAGTAAACAACAACTTATAGAGGATATTTTATTAGATACTACCTGTGCAAACGTAAGTAATATTACTTTTTCTACAGGAACCAATTATAACTCTACAAACGGGATAGGTTATTTTAATAAAGATTTATCTGAATTCCCATTTGCAGATGGAATCGCATTAACAACAGGAAATGTTCTAAGTGCACCCGGTCCTAATACTTCTGATTTGAGTGACGGACAAGCTACCTGGTTAGGTGATACAGATTTAGAAGCGGTACTTACTGCTGCTAATGTTGTGTACGATCACACAGAAAATGCTTCTAAATTAGAGTTTGACTTTATACCGTTAAGCAGCCCGATAAGTTTTAATTATCTTTTTGCAGCTGAAGAATACGGTGTTTTCCAATGTGGATTTAGTGATGCTTTTGCGTTCATTTTAACCAATACGGTTACTAACGAAAGCCATAACTTAGCTGTATTGCCTGATGGCTCACCAGTTTCGGTTAAAACGGTAAGAGACAGTGCAAATAATGATACTTGTGATTCAGTAAATCCGCAGTATTTTGGAAGTTATTATGGAACTTTCAATGGTAGCGGTATCAATCCATTGGGTGCGCCAATTAATTTTAATGGATATACTGTGCCTTTGACGGCTGTATCTCCTGTAACGCCAGGCGTAAAATACCATATCAAATTGGTTATTGCAGATGCTGATGACTCTTCTTTTGACTCGGCAGTATTCCTTGAAGGGGGTAGTTTTAATATTGGTAATGTTGATTTAGGAACAGATTTTCTTGAGGCAAACGGTACTGCAATCTGCCAAGGCGATAGCGTTACTATTAATTCAGGTCTTAATCCTGCATCATACGATATTACATGGCTGAAAGATGGTAATCTGATAGAAAATGAACACAATCCTATTCTTATTGTTACTTCACCGGGAGTTTATACTGTTTCTGCAGCATATACTAATACAACCTGTGTAGCAACAGATAACGTTATTGTGGAATTTTTTGAGGATCTTCCTTTAGGAACACCTAATAATTTAGCATTCTGTGACGCTTCAGGTAGTGCAACGTTTAACTTTGCGGAAAATGAAGCTCTTATTTTAGCTCCATTTGAAACAGGAAGCCATTCAATATCTTATTTCCTTACTGAACAGGATGCAATAGATAATAATCTGGCTAATGCTATTACTACGCCAAATGCTTTTCTGGGGACTAATGGACAAACTATTTATGTAAGGGTTAATAAACTTACTACAAGTTGTCACCAGTTTACCTCATTTAAGTTAATAGTTGAGGATCTTACCCCAAGGTTTACATTAACAGGAAAAACTGAAATCTGTCCGGCAGATTCAACTACTATAACTGTTGTGCCAACGGATAATGATTTCAATGTAGATCAGGTTACTTATATCTGGACTTATAATGGAGACGTTCTTCCGGATGCGATTACAAAAGAATTAGTAATTACAGGTTCTCAATATGGAACTTATACTGTTACTGTGAATAATACAGGATGTACATCAACTCAGACATTTGAGGTTGTAAATAGTAATAATAACTGGGCGGTGACTTTCATAGACGCACCTTATACAATCTGTCAGAACCAATCTGTAAATATTGCTTTCACCGGAAATAATTTTGAGGTGGGTAATCCTGCTGCTTTGTACACATGGACTAGACCTGATGGAACACAGTTTCAAGGTGCTGTATTAAGTGCAGACCAGGTTGGTGATTATACATTAGAAATTAATATTTTAGGATGTATCTCACTAACAACAGTAAATGTAGGCGAGAATACTTCGTCACTTATTATTGACTTTGCCTCTGGATGTGATTCTAACGTGTTCGTTGTAAAGGCTACACCTTCTGATGGTTCACCAGATAGTACAGACACCTACACTTACAGCTGGACGGGTCCTGATTTCAAGACAACGGATTCCCCTGATAAGATTACTATAGGTGCCAAAGGTACCTACGAAGTTACGATCACAAGTGCAGATGGTTGTCATACAACAGAAAGTATCAGTCTGAACGATATAGGTTGTGATATCCAACGTGGTATCTCGCCAAACAATGACGGCAAGAACGATGATTTCGACCTTACAACCCTTAATGTACGCCATATCTCAATCTTCAACCGTTACGGTACGGAGGTTTATGGATTCGGTAACTATACCAAGGAATGGCATGGTCAGTCCAGCGGCGGTGACACGCTTCCTGACGGTACCTATTTCTATGTTATAGAACAGGGAGATGGACAGAACAAGACGGGATGGATCTATATCAACCGATAAACAGTTAGCAGGATTAAAGCAATACTGCCCGGGTTACCGGGCAGTATTATATAAAAAACAATAAAATTAATATGAACAAACTATATTTAGCCGCCTTAGTATCGCTTCTTGGCCTGATGGATATGCAGGGCCAGCAGGACCCGCACTACACGCAGTACATGTATAATATGAATGTCGTCAACCCGGCGTATGCGGGCTCGAAGGAGAATCTTTCCTTCGGCCTTCTTTACCGCAAACAGTGGGTTGATGTGGACGGAGCGCCGTCTACGTTCTCCTTTTCGGGCTCCACTCCTGTAGGGAAGAATGTTGGAATCGGCCTGTCTGTGATTTCCGACAAGATCGGTCCGGTGAATGAGCAGAACGCGTATGGAGATTTCTCCTACACGCTTAACCTTGGCGGAGAACACCGCCTTGCCCTTGGTCTTAAGGCTGGGGCTACGTTTCAGCGTATCGGTCTTTTCACGGACATCAACAACGGTTCGCTTCCGAACCCTGAGGATGACGCTTTCCAGGAGAACACGAGCAACGTTTACCTGAATGTTGGTGCGGGTGTATTCTACTATACCAACAAGTACTACATTGCTTTTTCTGTTCCCAACATGCTCAAGGCAGACCACCTTGACTACAACGGTAAGCAGTACGGAACTGAAACGCAGCATTACTTCCTTACGGGAGGTTATGTTTTCGACCTTAGCCCTACGGTTAAGTTCAAGCCCTTCGCGATGCTTAAGTCTGCGTTCAACTCGCCGAGTTCCCTTGATGTGTCGACGAACTTCCTTTTCAACGAGAAATTCGAGATCGGTGCGACCTACCGTGTTGACGACAGTTTCGGTGGTATGGTGAATTATGCGATCACGCCTAACCTTCGTATCGGTTATGCCTATGACCACGTTATCTCCGACCTTAAGATAGTGACGACGTCTTCACACGAGATCATCCTTCTTTTTGACCTTGATTTCCCGAAGAAGGTTTCCCGTTCACCAAGATATTTCTAACATAAACCGACATCCAAAAAATGAAAAACCTATATATATCAGCCTGTGTTGCACTTCTTTTTGCGGGCAGCGCAATGTCCCAGAACAAGGATACTGCCAAGGGCGACAAGCTCTACCAGCAGTTCGAATATGTTGATGCGGTCAAGGAATACCTAAGCCTGGTTGACAAGGGCAAGGCGGACACGTATGTGTACGGCCAGCTTGCCGAGTCCTACTATAATATGTTCAATACTGTTGAGGCGGCCAAGTGGTATGCCAAGGCGCTTCCTTCGCAGGACGCTGAGGTGTATTACAAGTATGCCCAGATGCTTAAGGCTAATGGCAAGTATGAGGAGGCCAACAAGCAGATGGCTGTCTTCGCTTCTAAGGCACCGAATGACCAGCGTGCCAAAACGTTCAAGGAAAACCCGAACTACCTTCCCAAACTGCTTGACCGCCAGAAGGCTTTCAATGTTAAGGCGCTAACGGCGACCAACAGCGACAAGTCGGAATTCGGCCCCTTATTGTCGGGAGAGAATCTTTATTTCACCAGTACGCGTAACAAATCCAGGCGTACAGACGGTTGGAACGATGAGCCGTACCTTGATATGTACTATGCGCCGTTCAATGCGGACGGTACTTTCGGGAAGGCCGTTGAGCTTACCGAGCTGAACACCAAATGGCATGACGGCCCTGTGAGCATCTCGGCAGACGGTAACACGATGTATTTTGCCCGGGACAGCCATGCGGACCACAATTATGAGAAGGACAAGAAACTCAAGACGAAATTCGGTCAGGTGAACCTTTACCGTGCGACCCTTGCCAACGGCAAATGGGACAATATCGTTCAGCTTCCCTTCAACAGCACTGCATATTCAACGAGCAGCCCGAGCATCAGCAGGGACGGCAAGACGTTATATTTTACCTCCGACATGCCCGGTGGTATCGGGGACTCTGATATCTGGAAGGTATCGGTTACGGGCGACAATACCTATGGTACCCCGGAGAACCTTGGGCGCAAGGTGAACACTGAGGGCAAGGAACAGTTTCCTTTCCTGACGGACGACAATGTGCTTTACTTCTCCTCAAACGGGAGACAGGGCCTTGGTGGGCTTGATGTTTTCTCGATGGACCTTTCCAAGATGGGTGCCGACGGTGAGGCGAAGAATGTGGGCAAGCCTGTTAACAGCGAGAAGGATGATTTCTCGTTCAGTTTCAATACGGTAAAGAACCTTGGTTTCTTTGCGAGTAACCGTGCCGGTACGGATGATCTTTTCCAGGCAAACCCAATCTGCAGCGTTGAGGCCACGGCCATTGTCAGCGATGCCAAGACGGGCCAGCCTCTTGACGGTGCCCGTGTGGCGATCCTTGATGAGAAGAAGAACGTTATTGAGACGCGCAGCACTTCTGCCAACGGTGAGGTGATGTACATGGTTGAGTGTGACAAGGCCTATACGATCCAGGCTGCTAAGGACGGTTATGAGAGTGGTGTATTTGCCATAGCCAAGAACAAGGGTGGGAAAACGAGGGTTGAGGCTCCATTGAATCCTATTGATGTTATTGTTACACCAACAGCGATTGTACTTAAAGAAATTAACTTTGAATACAATAAAAGTAACATTACACAGGCAGGTGCTTTTGAGCTTGACAAGTTAGTTCAGGTGATGAAAAACAACGAGGCTTTGGTTATTTATGTTAAATCCCATACTGATAACAGGGGTAGTGACCAATACAATTTAGACTTATCAGACAGAAGAGCAAAATCTACTGTACAGTACGTAATTTCAAAAGGTATTGCTGCAGACAGGATTACCGGAAAAGGTTACGGGGAAAGCGAACCTAAAATCGACTGTAAAGAGGCCTGTACCGAAGAGGAGCATGCACAGAACAGAAGAAGTGAGTTCCTGATCGTAAAAAAATAGATTGATAATTTTTTCGAATATAAAAAACGTCCCGATTTAATCGGGACGTTTTTTTATGTAATTATGTTCTGTTTTTCTTTACTTTTAAAATGGAATGGTGATTTAATCCTTTACTTGATAGTTATTGATTATCGCTTGCGAACCACTCTGCAAAAGAAGAAGAGGTTTCCTGTAGTTTTAAAGAGAAAAGCTGAATGCCATCTGGTAAACGATTTTTAATTCTCTGGGCAAAATCAATTACCATATTTTCGCTCGTAGGTTGGTAATTTACCAAAATCACATGGTGCCCGCGTTTACTTAGCTCATTTGCTAATTCTACATGCGGAGTAGTTTCATTAAAAACGGTAGCATGGTCAAATTGGTCTACGATCTCTTCTTTTACAATTTTCTTTAAATCACTGAAATCTATTACCATTCCAAATTTTACGTTATTACTGTCGGTTATGGGTGTGCCGATAACCGTCACAGATAATTTATAACTATGACCGTGAACATTTTTGCATTTCCCATCATAACCATATAACGCATGGCCGGTTTCGAAACTAAATTGTTTGGTGATTCTGATTTTGCTCATTATAGTTTTGTTTGTGCAAATTTAATGATTTATATACAAACAGTTCATTGTTCAGCGATCAGTATTCAGCGATGATCAGTGATTGTTTGTTTGTGTCAAGAAGAAAGATCTATTTTTTAAATGCCTGTAGTGCTTTTATTGTAAAATCGGATAACACTAACTGACCTGATATGGCAGCTCTTTCATACAAAAGTGTTTGCCAGTGTTCTGTGCCTTCCCAAAAAACTTTCTTCATTTGGCATAAGGCTTCCGGGTTATAGGAAGAAAGTTTGGTACATAAAGTGGTTATGGCAATATCGAGATCTTCTACTGTTTCAAAGACATCTGCATAAAGGCCTTTGTCCTTTGCCCAACCGGCTTTTTTCCATTCATGGGCTTCGAGAGTCATCTCAGTCATTGCGGTTTTTCCTATTTTTCTTGAAACGGCAGGTTCAATTACAAAAGGGCCTATGCCAATTGCTAGTTCGGATAGCTTTATAGCTGCATGGGAAGTCGCTAATGCATAATCACAGGCAGCGGCTATTCCGACACCTCCGCCAACTGTTTTGCCGTGTATGCGGCCTATAATAAGTTTTGGGCATTTACGCATGGCATTAATCAGATTGGCAAAACCCGAGAAAAAGCTATTGCCTTCTTCCAGATTGGATATTTCCAGTAACTCATCGAATGAAGCTCCTGCGCAAAATGCCCCGGTGCCACTACTTTTTAGCAAGATTAGGGCAATATCCTTATTATTACCCAAATTGTTTATCTCTTCACTCAGCTGTTTAAGTAAGCTGGCAGGAAAAGAATTCCCGGAAGGATGTCCGAATTCAATAGTTGCAATTTTATTTTCAACAGAAGTTTTTAGAGAGCCGTTTGTAAGATTATCAGTCATTGGAAATTAATTTGGCATAAAGTTACACTTTTTACGAAAATGGTTTTGGCATCTGCCGTAAAATACTATATTTGCACAACAATTGGGGGATTAGCTCATTTGGCTAGAGCGCTTGCCTGGCAGGCAAGAGGTGGTCGGTTCGAATCCGATATTCTCCACAATAATTGAAACCATTGAGAAATCAATGGTTTTTTTATGCGTATAAATCAATTAGTTTATCAAAAGTCTGACTACTGCTAATTTTCTGACAATAATAATTGATACTTTTTGCTATTTTTGGCGACACCAAATCATAACCAAAAGATGAAAAAGATACTACTTTTTTTAGCGCTGTTTCCTTTAACGGTTTTTTCACAGGATTGTTCCTGTGAAGACAATTTCGCATGGTTAAAGAAAACGATTGAAGAAAATGACGCCGGATTTCAATATATATTGGATATGAAAGGACAGGGTGCTTATGAAAAGCACAATGAGGATTATAGTAAAAAAGTAAAGGCAGTCAGCCAACAGAGCCAATGTGTTGATGTATTAAAACAATGGCTTTTATTCTTCCGATCCGGGCATTTGTCCCTAAGCGCTCCTAAAAGTAATGATGAAAAGGATAAGCAACAGATTATAAATGCCTATAAGGACTGGGAACAATATACTATATCGGATTCCGACTTTAAAAAATACCTTTCAAAAGTGAAGCAATCCGGCCTTGAAGGAATTTGGAAAAATAACCCTTATACAATAGGTATTATTAAAAGAAATAATGAATATATCGGTTTTGTTATGGATGGTGAAGATGCTTACTGGAAAAAAGGGCAGGTAAAATTACGATTAAAGCCTAGTGTAACAGGAGATGGTTATGAAGGGATCTATTATATGAAAGACCACTCTGAACAAAAGCTAAAAAAGATCCAACAACTGGGTAATAATTTTATGACCCTTGACTGGTTTAATTTTACGAGAATTTCACCCCAATATACAGATTCCAAATCCATAACGGATTATGTAACATTAATCACATCTCCTGTTCCGGTAGCCAGGCAAATTTCTGATAAAACATTTTTTCTTCGGATTCCTTCGTTTTCCGGAACCCAGAAGAAAGATATTGACAGCCTCATAGCGCAGTACCACGATAAAATAACAAGGACTGAAAATCTTATCATAGATATCAGAAATAATGGGGGCGGAAATGATGCAAGTTTCCAGAAATTATTATCCTATATGTATACTAACCCAATGCGTACAATTGGAGTAGATTATCTGTCCACGCCACTTAATAATAAAAGGATGGAATTTATTATAGGGTCGGATGATTTTTCTAAAGACGATAAAGAATGGGCAAAAAAAGGCTTAAAAAAACTAAATGCCAATATTGGTAAGTTTGTAAACCTTGCGGACGATGATAAAGTAGAAATCTATAAAATGGACAGTATCTCAACCTACCCTAAAAACATAGCAATACTTATAAATGAGAATAACGGCAGTACTGCAGAGCAGTTTTTATTAACTGCAAAACAAAGCAGAAAAGTAAAGCTTTTCGGGACTACCACAGCAGGAGTATTGGATATTTCAAATATGTACTATGTAGAGTCACCTTGTAAAACATTGCGATTGGGTTATTCGCTGTCAAAAAGCAGAAGGATACCCGGTATGGCTATAGATGCCAAAGGGATACAGCCTGATTATTACATTGATAACGGTATATTGCCACAGGACTGGATTGATTTTACTGAACAAACGCTTTTAGGAAAGTAGAATGATCCATGAAAGTACAAATAACAGCAGTGTCAGTTTTGATGCTGCTTTTTGTTTTTCTGTTAGACTAATTTTCCGTTCATACTCGTGTATTGTATTGGTTATTAGAAAAGGGAATTAATACTTTACACTTACAGAAAAACCAAAACTAACCTCGTCGACCTTATTCCATTTTCCCTGGCTCACGGCTCTTGTAAATACCTTAGGCCCGTCTTCGTCGGCAAGAAAATGCAATCCACCTTCTCCCAAGCCTTCTATAAGTTCTAATGAAACAAAAAAGTCTCCGTTAACCATAATATTGTAATCACTTAAATCTACAGTTAATTCTCCTTTTTCAATCCTGCTTTTTACAATAATACTCTCTGTCAGCAATGGATTATCCGGGATTCCCTTCTTTAAATCATAGATATTCAGCCTGAATTTTAATTCACCATAGTGATTGTAATCAACCATAGCATGAAAAGCCTCAATATAAGTAGGTTTGCCTTTTACTTTTACAACGATACCAATTTCATTGCCGAGTACATTGTTTACAAAACCAGCCGAAACAGTCCTGCGTTCGAGTACATTTCCAAGTCTGGCTTCTCTAAGGTTTTTATTTTTGATTACGATTTCCTTAAGTTCGGCTATATTCTTGTCTAATAAGACAATGCTGTTTTCACTTATTATTTTTTTGAAATCAGAAACTGTAAAGGTTAGGCTTTTATAGCCCACTATAGATATTTTTAAAGTCTCACTGTCAAATTTATTATCCAGTGGTAATTGGAATTTTCCATTTATATTCGAAACGGTACCTATATTTTTATTCAGGACCCCAATATTTACATATGCGATTTCCTGTCCGGTTGCCCTGTCTTTTGTATTTCCTTCAAATACTTTGGCTTGTGCAAAAAAACTGGTGCTGATAAAAAGTAAAAGCACAGAAAAGATAATGGATTTTGCCATTGGTTACTCTGATTTTTCTGGTAATGGAGCTCCCACAGCAACAGCGCAACTATGCCCTGGCTGTCCATGAGCAGGATTCATAACCGGAGGATTATGGCTGGCAGTAAATGTGGCAGTCTGAGGTACCGCTGCTTGCTGGGCAACAGGTTGGTTCGTAGCAGCAGTAGCAGTTGGGGTCTTGCCCGGAGGAGAATTTAAAGGAGCTCCAACGGCAATGTCACATCTGTGATTAGGCTGTCCATGAGGGGGATTCATACCTGCAGCAACGGTTGTATTTTTTGAAGCCTGCGGTGTAATTGTTGTAGTATTTACAGAAGATCTTTGAATGTTTTGTGCGGCAGGGACAGTTGTAGGAGTTTGTCCCGCAGGAGAATTTAGCGGTGCTCCTACGGCAATGTCACAACGGTGATTTGGTTGGCCATGGGGAGGATTCATGCCCGCAGCAGTAGCCACTGTATTTGATGCAGGCTGTACTTGCGGTTGTTGCATTTGCGGTTGTGCAGTTGGAGCAAGGGCAGCTGTACTTGTTGTTGGTGTTATGGCATCAGAGCTATCCTGAGGCTGTAATTCTTTTTTGCATGAGGTTAAAAAAGCAGATGAGATCAGAAGTATACTTAGGAATGATTTTGTATTCATTTATAGTTTTTTAGAAAACCAAATATAAAACTTTAAAAGTTATTTATAATTGAGTGAAGATACTTTAACTATTTTTACAAACAATAAAAGCCACTTTATGACACCTTTATGGAAATTCTATTTTGATACATTACTCTATAATGTTTGTTTCTCCATAATTACCTCAATTGTATCAATGGACTTTACAAAGCTGCCGCTTTTTTTATGTACAGTAGGAACATTGGCCAGTTTTGCAGGTTACAGTTATTTCCAGAAAAACCAGTATTACTTTTATTATAATCTTGGTTATTCAAAACTCAGGCTGTTTCTGTTTGTTGGTATTGTGAATTTAGCCGTTATGGCACCAGTAGGACTTCTATTTTTACTGTTATGAAAAATTTAAAAGTTACAGATGTAAGTAAAAAATTCGGAATAAAATCGGTTCTGGATAATGTTTCGTTGGAGTTAACTACCGGTACAATTATAGGGATATTTGGCAGAAATGGCAGTGGAAAATCCACATTGCTGAAAATCATATTTGGTCTGGTAAAGGCAGACAGTGGACTGTTAGAAATAGATGGCGATCCTATATCGCCTAAACAGGTAATTCCTCAAAAGAGTATAGCTTATTTACCACAGGATAATTTTCTTCCATTAGGGCTCAAAGTCAGGGATGTCATACCCATCTATTACAAATCAGGTGAGCAACAGGACAAGATTTTCTATACTAAAGGAATACACAATATTGCAAACAAAAAAATAGCTGCATTATCAGCAGGAGAAATCCGATACCTGCAATTATTATTAATAGGTAATCTGCAACATCCTTTCCTGATGCTTGATGAACCGTTTTCAATGATAGATCCGATATACAGGGAGCATATTGCGGCCTATTTGATCGATCTTAAACTAACCAAAGGAATTATTATTACAGATCACTATTATCATGACGTATTAAGAATAACTGATACCAACTTTGTAATTAAGGATGGTATTCGATATGCTGTAAATGACATACGGGATTTGGGAGAGGCTGGCTACTTGAGGAAATAAATATCTCGTTTTAGTGATAGTTTCAATATAAAACTGCCGTCATCAGGTGCTATCAAAAAAAAAGAGGCTGTCATAAGACAGCCTCCTTAAAAAAAATCTAAATTAACAATTACTCTTTAACCACTTTAAGAGTCTTGATTTGGTTATCAGCTGTTACTTTTACAATATAACTGCCTGATGGTAAATGGGACATGTCCACAATACTGGTAGTAGAATCATTCTTATTGCTAAGAACTGTCTGCCCCAATAAATTATAAACAGTTACATCTGTTATATTCTTCGTATACGAAAGATTTAGCGTATTCTTTACAGGATTAGGATAATAAGCAAATTTTGTGTTATCAAAATCTCCAGTTGATAATGCTGGTTGCAGCTTAAGATCATCCAGGTAAATAGGTGTGAAATTGCCTGAATCATTATGACGGATACCAACATATGTATCGGTGCCGCTATAACTGGATAAATCTACACTAAATTCGCTATATTCATTTGTAGTCATAAGACCCTGAAAAGGTGTAAAAGTGGCAGTATCATCATTTACATCCAGTGTCCCCACTTGAAAATTAGTAGGATCATCACCATCTGCTTTAAAAGTAAATGTATAATCTCCTGTAACAAGGTCAGCAATTGCCGGTGAAACCAATATAATATCATCTGAGATGTTAGAATTGTCATTGTCTATTATTGCAGCATGTGTACCTGAAACAGCATGATTAGAAATAACTCTTACCCGTGCATCCGATGAGAGTGTAGAACCTCTCAATACTGAAGACCAACATTCCGGCAATTTACCTGAAGGTGTAGCATCAAAGTTTTCGTCAAATCCATTAACAGCCGGGCATTGTGTTTTAAACGTAACAGGTCCTATCCATGCGCCATTACCATTTGCTCCCCCACAAACAGTACGTACCCAGAATTTGTAAGAGGTAGAAGGTGACAGGTCTGTTAGTGTCGTCATTGTTAGTTCAACAGGATCCTGGGCTGTAAGTAAATCGGGATTTGTTGCATCTTCCGGGCCATATACAACCTGCCAGGTGTTTCCAGATCCGTCGCTTTCCCATTCCAATGTTGCAGTATCAGTAGTAGTTGCCTGTGTAGTTAAGTTAACCACATCAGGACATAAAGGAATAGTTTCCCATACTACATCGTCAATAAAGGCAGAAATATTAGGTGGTCCGTTCAAACGGATACCTATGTAACTGTCTGTTCCAGTGTAATCAGTAAAATCAACCACGTATTGTGTATAAGTTCCAGTAGTTGTTATACTCACAAAATCAATGAATTCAGCTTCGTTAGTATTAGAAGGTAATGTTCCGACTTCTAGTGGAGCCATCTCATTCGAGTATGCATAAAATTTCAGGCGGTGGGTAGTTCCAATATTACTCAATGCAGGAGATACCAGGATAACATGATAATCTCCGGTAGAAGCATTGTTGCTAATCTCAATACCGTTTGGTCCTGAATGAGCATTGTAACCCGCAAGGTTTACGCCTGCATATTCAGAAACATCTTCTCCTCTTATGATTTTACTCCAGCAGTCAGGAAGTTGACCATTCGTTGCGTTATCAAAATTTTCATCCAGTTCAGTAGCCGCCATACATGCAGTTTTAAATGGAACTGGTCCTATCCATGCACCATTATTTATACCGCAAACCGAACGTACCCATACTTTATAAGTAGTATTAGGTTCAAGATTATTGATGTT
>Ga0247742_10001559_pt1 | contig 15837 bp, 18 predicted proteins | sample UWRJL208509C2_FD_180944 | JGI IMG/M metagenome (GOLD analysis project Ga0247742, IMG submission 180944) | Plant litter microbial communities from Arlington Agricultural Research Station in Wisconsin, United States - UWRJ-L208-509C-2 | ecosystem: Environmental > Terrestrial > Plant litter >...
TTCCCGCACCTGACCATCCTGCAGAACTGCACGTTGGCACCGATGTGGGTGCGCAAGATGCCCAAGCGCAAGGCCGAGGAAATCGCCATGCACTACCTGGAGCGTGTGCGCATCCCGGAGCAGGCCCACAAGTTTCCGGGGCAATTGTCTGGCGGCCAGCAACAGCGCGTGGCGATCGCCCGTGCCCTGTGCATGAAGCCGAAAATCATGCTGTTCGATGAGCCGACCTCGGCACTCGATCCTGAAATGGTGAAAGAGGTATTGGACACCATGATCGGCCTGGCCGAAGACGGCATGACCATGTTGTGCGTAACCCACGAGATGGGCTTCGCCCGTACCGTGGCCAACCGCGTGATCTTCATGGACAAGGGCGAGATCGTGGAACAGGCGGCGCCGAATGACTTCTTCGACAACCCGCAGAATGATCGGACCAAATTGTTCCTGAGCCAGATCTTGCACTGATCGATGCTTGAAACGATAAACCCGGCCTGGTGCCGGGTTTATTTTTTGGGGAGCTAGGATGCCTTGAGTGTTTCAGTGTCGTTGTGCACGGTGTAGGTAAAGGCGCCGCGCATATCCGCGCCTTCTGCCAGGACTTTTGCGTCAGCAAGCAGGTGCGGGTGACGATCCAGTAACCGCATCAGCACCACCAACGGTTTGGGAGCAAGCAACTCGCCACGTTCGTAGCGAGAGAATGCGTTGTGGCCGCCACCGGACAGCAATTCCACCGCTTCTTTTTGCGTAAGATGGAGTTTGCGACGGGTGCGTTTGATCTCGGCGCCGATCATCTTTCTGGCTGCGAGGACAAGCTCATCACCTGCCTCTCCATAACGATCAGCACTGTCGGTATCAGGATCCCAAAAGCCGTCTGCGCATACGTGACATTCCCAACCTGAAAGGTTGTCCACCCGGCGCTCCATGCCTTTGACTTTGATGGTTTCGCTGCGCCCCTCAAAATAATGCAACGCGTCGGGGGCGCCACAGATGTAGCAATTTTTTACCTTCATGGGTTTTTCTCCTTGAAAGAGATCACCGGCGGGGCACTGTCCGGGGAGTAAGTGACCTTTATGTAGATATCCCTTTCTTTTGAATGAGTGCAGTAAACGTCCTGCCAGACCCGATGATCGCTATAGGTGGTCATCGATTTGTACAACATCCAGTGTTGTAACCCATAGATGGCCTCCTGCATCTCACCGATGCTGAAGTGAAGTTCCCTGCCGCACCTTTGTGCTGTATGTGTAAACGCTCTTCTTCCAAGCCGCCTCACATCCAGCTTTATCACCGCCAAATCGTAATGAGGTGTGTACTTTTCCATAAGACACCTGAATCCATAATTACCCTCAGAGGGTAATTTTACCAATCGAAAATACTGCTCCTTTGCCTGCCTAAGAACCCTAGTGCGTTGCCTTTGTAATCAAGTCCGAATAGGCTGTAGGAAAATTCATCCTATGATTGGACGAAAGCGCTGAGCCCATGACAGACATCGCCCCCTTGATCAAACGCTCCCTGGTCGACCAAGCCTTGGAGCAGTTACGGCTACGCATCACCGAAGGCCGATGGGCCATCGGTGAGCGCCTGCCCACCGAGCCTGAGCTGTCCGCCGAGCTGGGTATCAGCCGCAATACCGTGCGCGAGGCCATGCGCGTATTGGCGTTTTCCGGGTTGATCGAGATCCGTCAGGGCGATGGCAGTTACCTGCGCTCGATGACCGATCCGCTTGGAGCGATGCGGGCGCTGTCCCATTGCACCCTGGAGCAGGCGCAGGAGACGCGGCAGATACTGGAGGTGGAGGCCATCGGGCTGGCTGCAGTGCGCCGCACCCAGCAAGACCTCAAAGCGTTGCGCAGCGCACTGGACGCCAGCGCCGAGTTGTATCACGGTGACCTGGAGGCCTATATCAGCGCTGACCTGGTGTTTCACAAACACTTGGTCGACGCCGCGCACAACCCTGCCTTGAGCGAGCTCTACCAGTATTTCTCCGCCATCGTTGGCGCACAGTTGCGCCAGACCCTGAATATCTCACCGCGCCGCCAGGCCGTGTTTGACTTGCACGTCGCCCTGCTCGACGCGGTGGAACACCAAGACCCCGAGCGCGCCAAATCCGTCTGCCGGCAGTTGATCAATGAACCTTGAAGCCAAACGCACGACCGAACTCGAAGAACTCTTGATCGACGCCGAAGCCGACGACGAGGTGGTGCAGCACAGTCACCCGGTGGTCAGCCGCCCCTGGCTGTTGTTGCTGGGCCTGATCCTGGTGGCGTTGAACTTGCGCCCGGCACTGTCGAGCATGTCGCCGCTGCTGGCTGAGGTTTCACACAGCCTTGGGTTGTCAGCGGCCAAAGCCGGCTTGCTGACCACCTTGCCGGTGCTGTGCCTGGGCCTGTTCGCGCCGATGGCACCGATCCTGGCCCGGCGCTTCGGCGCCGAGCGCGTGGTGTTGGGGATTTTGCTGACGCTGGCTGCCGGGATCATCCTGCGCAGCTCGTTCGGTGAGGTTGGTTTGTTTGCCGGCAGCCTGATCGCGGGTGCGAGCATTGGCATCATCGGCGTGCTGCTACCGGGTATCGTCAAGCGTGATTTCGCCAGGCAGGCCGGCGCCATGACCGGCGTCTACACCATGGCGTTGTGCCTGGGGGCAGCGCTGGCGGCGGGCTCCACGGTGCCGTTGAGTGATTACTTTGGCGACAGCTGGAACATCGGCCTGGGGTTCTGGCTGGTGCCGGCGTTGGTGGCGGCGTTGTTCTGGTTGCCGCAAGTGGGGCACAAACACGGCGCGCATCAAGTCGCCTATCGGGTGAAGGGTTTGCTGCGTGACCCCTTGGCGTGGCAGGTCACGGTGTACATGGGCCTGCAATCGTCCCTGGCCTACATCGTCTTTGGCTGGCTGCCGTCGATCCTCATCGGTCGTGGCTTGAGTGCGACTGAAGCCGGGCTGGCGCTGTCCGGCTCGATCATCGTGCAATTGGCCAGTTCGCTTGCGGCACCGTGGCTGGCCACCCGCGGCAAGGACCAGCGCCTGGCCATCGTCGTGGTGATGCTGCTGACCCTGGGAGGGTTGTTCGGTTGCCTGTACGCACCGCTCGATGGGCTGTGGGGGTGGGCAATCCTGCTGGGCCTGGGCCAGGGCGGTACGTTCAGCCTGGCGCTGACCTTGATCGTGTTGCGTTCGCGTGACGCCCACGTTGCCGCCAACCTGTCGAGCATGGCCCAGGGGTTTGGCTATACGCTGGCTTCCCTTGGCCCGTTTGCGGTTGGCCTGATTCACGACTGGACCGGCAGTTGGTCGGCTGTGGGCTGGGTCTTCGCGGTGATTGGCCTGGGCGCGATCGTCGCAGGACTGGGCGCAGGCCGTGCGTTGTACGTCGGGGTGCGCAGCGAGAAGGTCTAGAGGTAGACCACCTCCAGAGTGCCCGAGCCGTCCAAGGGGATATCGGTGCTCAGGTCCAGGTTCTGCTTGGCATTGATCACCGCTTCGAGGGTCAGCGTGCTGGTCAGTGTCTGGATCGCAGAGGGGCCGGCCGTGCTGCCTTCAAGGTCGGTAAACCCCAGCAGGCTTCTGGCACCGATGTCGATCGGGTTGCGGTTGGACGTGCGCCACGCTACGCCGCCGGTGGTGGACTCGGTGCCATAAAGGCCTGGCAGCGTGTCTGCCACGGTTTGCTTCGGATCGAAACTGACCGAGTACACACCGATCTTGTTGCCGCTGTTGTCCAGGCCCATCCCGTAATAGATCTCGCTGTTGACGTGGGCGGTGCCGTCACGGTTATCGCGCATGCGCAGGGCGTAGCGCACCGGGCCATTGCAATCGACGCTCAGGTTCAGGGATTTGGCCGGCAGCCGCGTACCTGTGGTGAGGTTGAGGTCTTGTTGGGAAATCTTGCCGAAGTCGACCAAGCCCCCGGCGGACAAGGCTGGGGTGCAGGCCACCGGGGTGATCAGGCCTTTGACGTTCAGCTCGACCGTGGAGTCGGCCATCGCCAGCGGGCTCAGGGCAAGGGTCAGGAACATCAGTGACGGTTTCATTGTGGGGCTCCGGTACGCGGGTTAGAGGTAAATGATTTCCAGGGTGGCCGAGCCGTCGAGTCTGATCTCGCTGCTCAGGTCCAACTGCTGGAGCGGGGCGATGACTGTCTTCAGCGTCAGCAGCGCGGATACCTTCTGCAACGCTGTGGGGCCAAGGATGCTACCGGCACTGTCGGTAAAGCCCAGGTAGCTGCGGCCAGCCAGGGGCAGTGGGTTGGCATTGGCGCTGCTCCAGGCAGCGCCCGCCGTGGTGGACTCGGTGCGATACAGCTGTTGCAGGTTATCGGCGCTGGCCTGCGCCGGGTCGACGTTAACCGAGTAGCGGCCGATCTTTTGCGCGCGTGCGTCCAGGCCCAGCCCGTAGGCTGTTTCATCGGTGCCGCCGGTTGCCGAGCCCAGGCGATTGTCTTGCATGAGCAAGGCAAAATGAGTCGGTCCGTCGCAGTTCACTGTCAGGGCCAATTGCTTGTCCGGCAGGTGCGTCTCCTTGTCGGGGTTCAGTGCCTTGGCCGACACCTTGCCAAAGTCCACCGTGCCGCCATTGGACAGGCTGGGCGTGCACGCCGCTGGAGCGAAACGCGCGAGCAATTGCAGCTCCCGGGAGCGACCGGAGGCGGGCGCATCGACCCACCCAGAGGCCTGCCAGGTCACGGCATCGCGAACGCGGGCGGCGCCGTCCTCGGCCCAGGCATTGGCCACCATCTGTACGGAAAAGCGGCGACCGAGCGCGGGCTGGCCGTTGTGCAACGGCACGATGCCATGGTCGGCTCGCCAGGTCAGGCTTGAACCGTGGGTACTCGGTGCTAGCCCGTGACCGGCAATCAAGCCCAGGTTCACGGCATGGCCATCCAGCACCGCGTCCTGGACCTGTAACTGGTAGCTGCCCTGGTCGGTGAAACGAAACCGTTCGGCACCGGCGGCCAGGCCTCGGTAAAACAGGCTCATCGCCACAGGTTGCGAGCAGGTGAGGGTCAGGCCAACACGTCGCTCGCCGAGTAAACGCTCGGGCGCAGGCGTCACCAGTACGGCGCGGTTCATCAGGCCGAAATCCAGGCGTGGCTCGCTGAGGTCCAGGCGGCATTCTTCCTGCGCCTGTGCAGGGCCGATGCCGATGCCGAACAGCACGAGCGCTATCGCGGGCAGCAGGTAATCAGGGTTCATGGCAGGTTTCCTCAAGGCAGTGGGCATCGGGCCGGGGCGGTTTCGAAATACACCTGCGGGTCGGCCTTCTTTGGCAATTCAAAGTGCAAGCGGCAGCGTGGCTGCCCTGGTGCCTTGATCCACAAGGGGGGCAGGTCAAGCACCGTGGGCAGGAACACGTGGTTGCTTTCTTGCACCAGCGTGACGAACTCGCCGTCGGCGGTGGTCACCGTGGCCCCACGCGGAACGGGCCTGTCCAGGGTCAGCAAGGCCCGACGCGTCAGCGCCACGCCAAACTCAAGCCGGTCTACCGCCCCACGGCCCGCCGAGACCACGGCCAGGCCATTGCTGATGTCGGCATTGCGCGGCAACGAGCCGGTTTGCACTTCCACCGGGCTTCGGCCATAGGCGCTGACCTGCGGCACCACCGCCTGGCCTTGCCAGTCGGTCCACACAGGGCCGCTCGGCGTGCTGACCTTGACGCCGGCCATGTCCCCCACCGACAGCAACGCGAAGGTGTCGCGCACCGGGTACGGCGAGAAGGTCACGCCGTCGCCGTGCAATACCACCGCGCCACGCGCGCCCCCCTGATAGCTGGAACGCTCGTCGTCCGAGCGCGTGTAGTTGACGTCCAGCTGGGTGTAGAACGGCAGCGCCGAGAGCCCCAGCGACGATTCCACCTGGCGGTCACGGCTGTCATGTTCAACCCCGACCCGATAGGCCAGTTGATCGTTGATCTGTTCGTTGACGCCCGTCCCGATACGGTGCTCGCCGCCGGAATTACGCACCCAGGCCCGGCCACGGCGGCGCTCGCCAAGGGGCACGCTGATATTCAGGTAAACGGCGTCATCGTTGTATCGGCGGCCGCCCATGTGCCATTCGGCGGTGGCCGACAGGGACACGCCACCCACCTGTGTTCCCCACGAGGCCAGCGCGCGGCTGCTGCTGTCGCCGGCAAACGAGGAGGTGCGGGAAACCCCGGCGCTGAACGCGCCCAGCCGGGGATGGGACCATGAGGCCGTGGCACTCTGCTGGTCGCGGTAGCGTGAGCGCTGTTGTTCACGCGTGTCCGTGAGGTAGGTTGATTCGCTGAGGTCGCGGTAGTCCTCGGTTCGCCAGGAGTTGGCGGCGCTGATGGCCCAGCGGTCACCCAGTCGTTGGCTCCATGAGAGGTCGGTCTGCAGGCCGCGTTGCTGATCACGGCGCGTTGACTCGGCGGCGATGACTGCCAGTTGCCATTGGCTGTCCTGCGCGGGCAAGAAGCCCAGGTTCAGGCCAACCGACCGGTAATCCATCGCCGCCAGTACGCCGCTGCCCAGTGACACCAGAGGGTGAGGTGCACTGGTCCACCCCGCGCTGACTACCCAGGGTTGCGCGCCGTCGCCTCCGTCTGCATCGCGCACCCGGCCGGCGGCCACCGAATAGCCCGGCGCCGGCAAGCCCAACCCGAGCATCGCAGCCGGGACGGTGAAGCGCCGTTCTTCGCCGGAGGTTTCCTTGACGGTCACCTCAACATCGGAGCGCCCGCTCAAGCGCGGCACATTGCTCAGGGAAAAGGGGCCGGCCGGCACCACGGTGGAGTGGATCAGCGCACCGTTCTGGCGTACTTCCACCTGGGCCGGCCCATTGGCGATGCCATCGATGGTCGCACCTTGATTCTGGTCTTGCAGGCCCTGCTCGGTCAGCACTTGTACGCCGGTGATCTGGGCCCCGGCCAGCACTGGGTTATAGAGATTGATCTGCCCCGCCTGCAACACCGCTTGTTGGCGGGCGAAGGTGCGTTGGGCGTAGGCGTCCAGGTGAGTGCTGCGCGAGACGCCGTCTTGCCAGGTCTGGACTTGGCGACTGCGCACGATCCAGTCGCCGGCATTGAAGCCGACTTCGGTATTGGCCGAGCCGAATCGGCTGGTGTCATCGCCGTACTGGTTATGCAGCCCCGTCACGTCGTAGTTGAGCAGGCCGGCAAACCCGCCGGTGCTGTAGCCGGAAAAATCCCGAGTCGCCGGACGCAGCGCCTGGGTGGGCACCACGAGGGACAGGCTCAGGCTGGCCGGGTCTGGCTCAATCATGGTTTGCGGGTACTGCTCGATAAACCCGTGACAGGCGCCCGTGCTGCGAGGCGGTGTTTCCAATTGCGCCGCGTCCAGCAATGCAGTGTCGAAGCACAGCGTGCCGTGGTCGTCGAAGGTGGCGTCGACACGCCCTCTGCGCAGGCCGTTGACCGACAGGTTGACGGCGTGGCGACCGCTGGCAAAGCGCGGTGCTTGCAGCAGCAAACTGGCCAGCTCCGGGTCGATGCCGCGTTGGTGCAGGGTCTGGTTGTCGAAGGTGCCCGTTGCCGGATCGGCCCAGGCGGGGCCAGCCAATAGGGCAGGGCCAAGGGCGGCCCAGGCAATGATGTGCAGCTGAGCGCGTGACAGGCGTGGTAAAGCGCCGGGCACGGCGTTGCCGTCACGGTAATTCATGACTGTGTTCACACAAATGCACTCTTGTGATGGAGGCCCGTGGCTAGACTTTCGTTGGCGCCAGGCTGTCTTCCCGGTGGCCTTCAGGGAGTGGCCACTTCGTTTTATAGAGGCGTCGCAGTGTCCATGGACGCCGTTGGATCAACGTGTGATCGGCGCATCATGAGGCGCGACGGCAAAGCCATACACCGTGGCCGGCTGCAGGCGTACCGCGGTTGCGGCAGGCCCTTTCGCCGGGACCGTCAAGGTCTCTCCCGGCAGCACATAGGTGCGTGGCAGCATGGCCGCGCCTTTGCCGGGTAGCAGTCGCAGTTCCTGGGCCAGGCGTACCACGTAAGGCGTGGGGTTGTGCACGCTCAGCCGGCCGTTTTTCAGCTTCCAGCTCAACCCCAGCCACGGCGTGCGGTTGGGCGGCAGGCCCTTGGGGTTCAGGATCACCGGCAGGTTCTGCCGCACCGTGACGCCCACTTGGGCGCGCCCGGCCTCGGCGCCGGATCGTTTCTGGGGCATGCCCTCGAAAATCACCCGCTTGAGGCGTTGGGTCTTCAGCGGCTCCTTCGATTGCAGGATGAACCGCACCAACTGACTCTTGCCGGGCTCCACCCGTGCGAGAGGGGGCGTGACGAACAGCAGCGTGTCCTTGTCTTCGGGGATGTCTTCAAGGGTCACATGCAGCAGGGCCAGCTTGCCGTCGGTGTTGGTCACCGACACGGCAGCTTCGCCCTCCGCTTCGTGGACGATGACTACCGAGGTGTCGGGCACCATACCGTCGGCCAGCGCGCTGGTGGCGCAGCACCACAGGGCGAAGCCGGCACAACCGGCGCGTATCCAGGAAACTTGCATCATCTGAGCACTCATTCAATAAGGGTTACAGGTACTTGAGGTCCAGGGTGATCGAACCTTGCAAAGGCACTTCTTCCTTCAGCGTCAGGCCACTGGCCGGGCTGATGGCGGTTTCCACTCGCAGGCTGGCTACCAACTGCCTGATGGGCTCGGGCTGGAGGGCGTCCGAGCGCGCGAACCCAATGTATTGCGCCGGGTAGGCGTTGGCCTCGGGGTGCCAGGTGCCGCCGTTGTCGGGCGACGTCAGGACACGCAGCGCCGCGCCGTCGCCTACCGGCCCACGCAACGCCAAGCCCACTGACCCCAGGCGTTCCGACGGCGCGTGAATGTTCATGCCCAACCCGTAGAACACCAGCGGTGCCGGCGACGAGCCCGGGTGATTATCGATACCCACCAGGGCAAACAGGGTCGGGCCTTCGCAGCTGATACTCAGGCCCAGTTGCTGGCTGGGCAGTTGGGTGTATTCACTTGGCTTCAAGGTCCGTGCCGGGATCTTGCCGAAATCGACCAGGCCGCTGTCGGACAGCGATACGCTGCAGGCCTGGGGCGTGATTCGGCCGGTCACGCTCAAGTCCACGGTGGACCCTGCGAGGGCGGGCGTCAGGTTCACGGCGAGCAGCATGAGCGCGCAGGAGAGGATCGTTGTGTTCATCACGTAGGATCACTGTGGAAGAGTTCGGTATCAAAGACGTGCGCCAAGCAGCGCCAGGGTGTTACAGATAGCGGGCTTCAAGGGTTACGTTGCCTTCGAAGGGGACTTCGCTCGTCAGCGTCAGGCTGTCGGTAGCCTCGATGGCGGCGATGACGCCTAACCTTGCCGAGAATCGAGTGCTGGGAATCGGCTGGCTGGCATCCGCCAGGGCGCTGGGCGCGTATAGCCCCGGTAGAGTATAGGTGTAGGCTTTTTTCCAGGTCGCTCCATGGTCTTGCGACTCACTCATTTGGACGGCGGTGTTATCCACCCTCGGATCTTGCAGGTACGGGGTAAGAAAGCCGATTTTCTCCCCGGCGGGGGTCAACCCCAACCCTGGGTAACTCGGGTTGGAGCTGGTCCCCGATCGGTTATCAACGAACTGCAAGGCCATCGCGGTGGGCGCCTCGCAATGGATGTCGAGTGACAAGTCCATGTGTTCGAGAAACGTGATATCGGTCTGTTTCAAGTCTTTTGCCGCTATCTTTCCGTAATCGATAACCCCTCCATCGGACAGTGTGGGAGCACAAGCACTCGGCGTGATCAACCCCCGTACGGTCAGGTCGGTAGTCGAGGCCGCAATGGCGCTGGTACTCGCGCCCAACAGCAGGGCGCAACTAAGGGTGCGGTGCAGGGTGTTCATGGCTCGGATCAATCCTGGGTTGTTGGGGGTAAAGCGCACGGTCGGGCTTACCAGTACTTCAATTGCAGGGTGGCATGACCGTCGATGGGCACCTCATCCACCAGGGTCAGGTCGGTGGCCTTGACCAGGGTGGTAAACGCGCTCAAGCGGGCGGTCAACACCTTCAGGGCGATCGGGGCGTTGAGGTCGTCAGCGCTGGCAAAGGCAGTCAGGCCTGCGTGCCCCAGGTAGGTGGAAGGGCGCCAGGAGGTCCCGCCGTTGCTGGACATGATGGTGCGCACCGGCACCGTGTCGGCCACTGCGTCCAGGACGCTGAACGCGACGCTGCCCAACATCTGGTCGTCATTGACCCTGCCCAGGCCCTGGCTGGCAGGGTGGATGGCCGAGGTGCCGGCGCGGTTGTCGATGGCAGTCAGCGTGAACAGCGTTTCTGCCTCGCAAGTCACCTCCAGTTGCAGGTTGGCGGTCTCCAGGCGAGTCGGCTGGTCGGGGGCCAGGTCCTTCACGGTCAGTTTGCCGTGGTCGACGATGCCGCCGCTGGACAGGCTGGGAACGCAGGAACTGGGTGTAATCACGCCGGTGACGCTCAAGTCGGTGGCGCTCGCGGCAAAAGCACCAGGAGTGCCAGCCATCAGCACAGTTGCGGTAAAGCAGGTCAGGGCACGAATCATGGTTGACACATCCTGTGGGGTAAGGTGGCTTACAGGTACTTCACTTCGAGGGTGGCAGAGCCGTTGAATGGCAGTTCATCGAGCACATTCAGTCTACGGGTCGGAGAGATAAGGGGGCTGATGACGAGATCCGTGCTCAGCGCCTGGATGGGGCTTGGCGCCCACAATGGACCACCGGGTTGATCACTGAATGCTGCGAGGAAAACCACAGGCCACACGTTGTCTTCATTGTTTTTCCAACTGTCGCCGTCGGCTGAGGCGATGTGGGTAGCCGGGGACCCGTCGGCAATCGGGTTGGTGAGCATGAGGTGATAGCTACCGATGTTTTTGTCGCCAATCATGCCCAGGCCGTAGTAGTTGTAAGGGTCAATCGAGCCGGTACTGTTGTCGATGCCTTTGAGGGCGAACAGTGTGGGGGCCTCGCAGGTGACGGTCATTTGAAGGCTGGTCGCCGGTAACTCGGTTATAAGGTCGGGATGGAGATCCGACACGGAGATTTTTCCGTAGTCGACAACACCCATGCCAGACAAGTTGGGTGTGCAGGCCGTCGGCGTGATTATTCCCTTGACGGTCAAGTCGACGCTGCTGGCGGCATACACCTGTGAGCCGGCGGTCAGCAGCAATGAGAGGGCAAAGAGTCGGGAGCAGGGGGGCATGGCAAAAGAATCCGAGAGGGCGCGCGGTGCGCCGGGTCAAAAAAGGGTGATTTACAGGTACTTCACTTCGAGCGTGGCGGAGCCGTCGAGCAGCACTTCATTGGCCAGGTCCAAGCCTCTTGCCGCGGCAATCTCAGTGCGCACTGTCATGTCGGTCGTCATGTCCTGGATAGGAATCGGTCCCCTGTTGATGCCTGAATCGGCACCGAAGCCCGCCAAGGCCCCGGCTTGCCACACTGCCCCATCCATGCTGTTCCAGGTCAGCCCGCCGTCAAGGGACTCAACCGGATAGATGGTCTGGGTATCTGCCACCACATTGCTGAATTCAAGTGCGTAGTGACCGATTTTCTGCGTGTTATTAATCAGGCCCAGGCCGTAGCCGTACGACGCCGTGGTCGAAGAGGCACGATTGTCTATGCCGTTCAGCGCGAACAAGGTTTGCGCGTCGCAGTTCACGCTCATCTGCAAGATGACTTTGGGCAAAGGCGTCGAAGTGTTTTGGTTCAGGTCCTTGGCGGAGATCTTGCCGTGATCGACAATGCCGTTGGCGGATAAGGTCGGCGTGCAGGCACTCGGCGTGATCAGGCCTTTGACGATCAGCTCCACTGAGCTTGCGGCAACGGCCGAGCCCTGGTGGGCGATCGTGAGAAAGAGGGCGAGTGCAGCGAGAGGCTTATTCATGTCGTGGGTTCCGGTGCAAGGATTGCTGACTGTGGGTCGTGTGTAACCGTCATGTGTTTGCGACCACCGGGAATGGCTGGCCGCGCCCTTTTTGGGCAGCGGCGAATTTATCCAGCGTGAAGGGCCGGGGGAATACAACAATTACGACAGTGAGCGGAAGTCGTACGTCGTTGATCGGCGATGTCGGAACCGGCTTTTGATTACGTAGGATTTATGCAGTTTTCGTAGTTGTTGTATGGTCCGAAGCCCTCCATTCGACTATTTTCCGGTCCGCTTTCGCGGTCATGAAAAACTCAAAAAGATCATCCAGAATGCCGCGTCCTGTTGATCAGGTCGGGGCTGTTTCCTGCACGCCTTGCGTGCCATCCACGCCCGTTCATTACGGTAAGTCGAGGTCGTCATGTCATCGGGCATTCCCCCAGGCGACGGCAGTGGGCATGAACCCCTGCCGCCGGCCACCTCGCCCGCCTATTGGCGCCGGCTCAAGGTGTTGGTGATCGACGACCACCCGGCGTATTGCCTGCTGATGGGCGGGATCCTGGAACGGCTGGGCCTGGACTATGAGGCCTGTCGGGACGGTCGCGCCGCGCTCGCCGCCATGGACGAGCACCACTTCGACCTGATCCTGACCGACTGCCAGATGCCTGGCATGGATGGCTACGCCATGACCCGCAGGGTTCGTGCGCAGGAACGTGAGTCCATGACGACGCGAGTCCCCATCATCGGCTTGACCTCCAACCTGGGCCCGGAAGAGGTCCGCCTGTGCCTGGAAGCCGGCATGGACGCCTGGCTGGTCAAGCCCCTCACCTTCATCCAACTGCGCAACGTCCTGGTGTACTGGCTGGCGCAGGCCGACATGTGCGTGCCGAGGCCGGAGGGTGAGGTTCATGCCCAGTTCACGCGCGAAGGCTGGCCAACGCGTGCCGTGCTGGTGCAGATGTTTGGAGGTGGCGAGGTCTTGGAAAGCATGCTGGGCAGCCTGACGCATGAGGCACGGCAAGACTTGCGAGCGCTGTCGAGTGCAGTGATCCGCCTCGATGAGGGGGCCACCGTCCAGCACTTGCACCGGCTGATCGGCAGCGTTGCATTCCTGGGCGTTACCTCGCTGGAAAAACGTGGCATCCGGCTGATCTCGGCGGTCACCCGCGATGGCGTAGCCATGCATGCCCGTACCTTGGTGCGACTGCGACAGGATCTGGTGCGTTACCTGGCCTACCTGTCGACGCTCTGAAGTTCACCGTCATGGTCCGATTTGCAGGAATTTTACGACCTGTAATGTAGGGCGTTTCTGGCGGTACATTCTGTTTGTTTTGTAGGCCTTAATCTCGTCGGCAGCGATTGCGGGGCTATTCGCCATTAGCGGGTTTTGTTGACGGTTGTTGCGATCCAGAACCAGCGCTATTTTTGCGCAGGTCAATTTGCCATCATGGTGTCCCTCATGCTTCGCGTAATAATTGCTGACGATCATCCAATTGTGCGTATCGGCCAAAAAGTAGTGATCGAAGCGAATGGAAAGTGCAAGGTGGTCGGCGAGGCCGATGGTCCCGATCAGTTGCTCGCCTTGCTCGACCGCACGCCCTGCGACCTGCTGGTGACCGACTTTGCCATGCCGGGCAACCAACAGGCGGACGGTTACGGCCTGTTGAGCCTGATGCACCGCAAGTACCCGGCGATGCCGGTGATCCTGGTGACCATGTTTGCCAACGTCGCCACCCTGCGTGCTTCCTTCGCCCACGGCGCCCGGGCGATCGTGGCCAAGAGTGCCTCGGCCAGGGAGTTGCCCCAGGCCATCAAGGCGGTTAGCGAGGGCCAGACCTTTGTCAGTGAATGCCTGCGGGTGCAACTGGTGGAAGCCGGCACCGGTGATCAACAGGCGGTGCCGCAGTTGTCCGGCAAGGAGCGTGAGGTAGTGCGCATGCTCGCCAGTGGCCTGACCGTCAGCCAGATTGCCGCGCGGGTCAATCGCAGTATCTCGACCATCAGCAAGCAGAAAAGCACAGCGATGAGCCGGCTGTGCATTTCCACCGACGTGGATTTGTTCGCCTATGCCCGCAGCAGCGGCATGGTGCCGTGATACCGGTCATTTGCGCGGCGAATGTCAGTAGCATTGGCGACGTGGGCGGCTTATCGTGCGGCTATCTTTTCGACGCCAGCGGAGCCTGCCCATGAGTGATGCCCATAACGCCCTGATCACCGAGTTCTACAGCGCGTTCCAGCGCCTGGATGCCGAAGCCATGGCTGCCTGCTACACGGACGACGTGCTGTTCAGCGACCCGGCGTTTGGCGAACTGCGCGGGCGCGATGCCGGGGATATGTGGCGCATGTTGACCACGCGGGCCAAAGACTTCTCCCTGACGTTCGACCATGTGCGCAGCGACGAAACCACGGGCAGCGCGCATTGGGTGGCGACGTACCTGTTCAGCGCCACCGGCAATACGGTGGTCAATGATATCGGTGCGCGGTTCGTGTTTCGCGACGGCAAGATCTGCGAGCATCACGACCACTTCGACCTGTGGCGTTGGTCGCGCCAGGCGTTGGGTCTCAAGGGCCTGCTGCTGGGCTGGTCGCCGGCGCTGAAAAACGCCGTGCGCGCCCAGGCGCTCAAAGGGCTGAAGGCATTCCAGGCCAGTCGTTGATAAGATTGGCGCTCTTCTGGTTTGCCGACATTGACCCGTGACTGATCCTTCCGAACCCAAGCCCTGGTTTGTCTACCTGGTGCGTGCCGCCAATGGTTCGCTCTATTGCGGCATCAGTAATGACCCGGTGCGCCGCTTTGCCTCCCACCAGAGCGGCAAGGGCGCACGGTTCTTTCTCTCCAGCCCGGCCGTGGCGCTGGTGTACACCGAGCAATGTGCGAGCAAGGGCGAGGCGCTGCGCCAGGAACGCCTGATCAAGAAGTTGAAGAAGAGCGCCAAGGAGTGCCTGGCGGCAAGCGGCTCATTGATCTGACTGATGGGTTCCCATCGCCCCCACGCGTGATTTTGCAGGCTAAGCTAGCGGCTCATTCCATTGAGCGGAGCCTGGCATGTCTGAGTTGATCCTCCACCATTACCCGCAGTCCCCCTTCGCTGAAAAAGCTCGCCTGTTGTTGGGCTTCAAGGGCTTGTCCTGGCGCTCGGTGCTTATTTCACCGGTGATGCCCAAGCCCGATCTGACCGCCCTGACCGGTGGCTATCGCAAGACACCCGTACTGCAGGTCGGCGCCGATATCTATTGCGATACCGCGTTGATCGCCCGCCGCCTGGAGCAGGAGAAGTCGTCGCCGGCGCTGTATCCACAGGGCCTGGAACTGGTTACTCAAGGCTTCGCCGCCTGGGCCGATTCGCTGGTGTTTTCCCATGCGGTGGCGCTGGTGTTCCAGCCGGAATCCCTGGCGGTCAAGTTCGCCAAGGTGCCGCCGCACATGCTCCAGGTGCTGGTGGCCGACCGTACCCAATTGTTCAGCGGCGGCACCGCGACCCGGGTACAACTGGAGGTGGCCAAGCATCAGTGGCCGGCCATTGCCAGCCGTATTGAACAGCAGCTGCAGCACCAGGCCGGGGATTTCCTGTTCGGCGAGCCGTCGATTGCCGACTTTGCCCTGGCCCATCCGCTGTGGTTCCTCAAAGGCTCGTCGGTGACCGCGCCACTGGTTGACGCGTATCCCGCTGTCGCCGCGTGGCTGGACCGGGTGCTGGGCTTTGGCCATGGCACCGCCAGTGAGATGAGTGCCGAGCAAGCCTTGGACGTCGCCCGCAACGCCACACCGGCCGCCTTGCCCGATGAAGTGTTCGAAGACTTGAACGGCTTCAAGGCTGGCCAGCCGGTGACTGTTTCGGCGACCGACTACGGCACTGACCCGGTGGCCGGTGAACTGCTGTTTGTCGGGCGTGAAGAGCTGATCCTGCGCCGTAGCGACGAACGCGCTGGCACCGTGCATGTGCATTTCCCACGCATGGGGTTTCGCATTCAGGCGCAATAAAGAAAAATATTTGCAAATAAAGGTGAGGTAAATCCACCGCCCAACCGTGTAGTGCTTGAAACT
>Ga0247742_10001562_pt1 | contig 15820 bp, 19 predicted proteins | sample UWRJL208509C2_FD_180944 | JGI IMG/M metagenome (GOLD analysis project Ga0247742, IMG submission 180944) | Plant litter microbial communities from Arlington Agricultural Research Station in Wisconsin, United States - UWRJ-L208-509C-2 | ecosystem: Environmental > Terrestrial > Plant litter >...
GCTTGTGTAGTTGCGGATGCGACTGGAGAATTTCAGCAGCTTCTGTGCCCTCTTTATACATTTTTCGATCGTACACAGGAGTAAACTAGTATGCAACTTGAGCTGGATTAATCTCAGATGGTGGATAAAATTCAATGCGATTGAATATACCGATACGACTACAAGTGGGCGGTGGGCCGGGGTTTATTCAATGATCCGGCATCCACTACATGGCGCAGTCCTCCGCTGAGTGATGTAAATCAACTACCTCGATATTTAGACGAGCCAGGCCCATTATGGCCGAAAATCTCTTTGTGGGCGAAAACAAGAAAGGCCTCAGAACAATAAGATGAGGCACTCCTATTGTCATTCAATTTTTCCTCGTCATCGTTCACTCGCGATAGTGATAGTGGATGTGATTAAATTGATATGTGACGGTCTCTACATCAACCTCTTTTTATTTAGCTTTAGTTGATTCTCGCGTGCAAATGGCATAAAGGCTCGGGCACCCGTTAACGCAGCCGTCTGCGACACACGTCGACCTGGTTGGCCAATTTCAGAGAAGACTTGAAGCCTGCAGCATATGAGGAGTCACTTGATCACCACCGTCCGGGATACAAACTCAGGTGGCCACCAGACGTCGTAGGGAAATTCGGAAGGAAATGACGCCCGAAATTCAAACTACAGATAAAACACCTTCAAGGATTTTAAAAAAATTTTTCATCAAGTCAACTGGTACTGAGTCTATGTCTAGCACCGCAGGCTGAAAAGGCAAATTCACGTTAAGCGCTCGTGTTCTCTTGATGGACGGTAAATACGGCCCGGTGAAACTGATTGGTTCTGCTTGTTGATACATCAGAATTGCGAGTGCATTTGGGAAATGGAATATGCGGTGGGAAATATGCAGTGGGAATGTGCGGCGGCATTTCCGGCAGGCGCGTCAACGCTCTGAGATCTCCGTCCACATCTTGCGATACCTCCACCCTCCGGCGATACCCTTATAATTTACACCACAAGCTCTCGTAATAATGAACTTTATACAAGATATTAATTCGACAGTGCGTTGTTCCCGATGTATGCGAACACTGTCTGTCATAGATCCAGCAAGCGAGCGAAGGAATCATCCCGGACATGTGAGTGCATATATGTTGTTTCTTCTACCTCGAATAACCCGAAATGTTTCTAATGTAGTTCATGCTCCTGGCACTTACCTGGGCTCCAATGTTCTCTTCTATTTCACAAGGGAGAGAACTGTTGGTACAGTTGAATAGCTCATAATGCATACCGTTTGTCCCCCCGCCAAATTTCATGACATCTCAATGCATTATGAGGTTTATGCATTATGAGCACGTATTTTGGCTGGCAGAGGGTGATTTGGTTCGACCAGCTGCTTATGCAGTACGAGATTTTTTTGGCAGGGTATGCATTATGAGCTCATGCATTATGAGCTAGTCTACTGTATCCAGAGATGAGGCTGACTGAGACAGAGGCCCAGCAGGAGACACATCTGAATGCACGAGATCGGCGGCGTCAGACCACTCTAGGGAGAGATTACACAGAGTTGGGTCACTCTGGAGGCCAGCGAGGAGGTATACGAGGTTCATTGCAGCCCAGCCGTACGCCAAGAATGGTTGAAGCGGCGTGTTTGCGCGCGACGGGACTGATCACGTTACATTGTCTGGCCTCGGTGAACCCCGCCGCACATTCCCACCCGCATGTTCCACGCCGCAGATTCCAATCCCGAAACTTACTGCGTACCTTTGGTGTTATTACCATCACCACTACCTGGCTCGTTCGCACTCGCCCGGGGAGTCGCGTCCATTCGCTCTCTGCTCCGTATACGTATTTTTTCTACCCACCTACCCATCACCTGTTAAATACACTTATATTTTGATAACATATCTAGCTACCTGCTTACTCTCTCACCTCGAACTAATTGTAGGAGGGACACGGCAGAGTAGGACCTTTGGGTTTGCCTTGGGGTCATCCGCCGGCATCCCCATCGGCCCTACGCCCTGGAGACGAGACGGCTTCCAAGTCGTTGACTCTTCACCGCCCAGTCCAATACTGTTACCTCCACATAGGCGCGACGCACGCGTCACGAGAGTAATATTTTCTTGATGTTTGGCAGTGCCTGAAATGGCAATTCATTCCATATAAGCTACAGTCACCAATGCCGTGGATGATTAAGTACCACCTGGACAAACATTACGATGCAAGCGGTGGTTTTATTGTAGCCCACGATCTTCAAGATTTGCCTTGGTACTACGGTAATGGACGTACAAAACCAATTGGTGGAACCCCATGCAATTTGTGCGTCTGAAAACAAGCGAATTAGGTATGCTCTAGGGATAAAATTTTGGTATATAAGCATATAATCATGGTTACAGAAAGGAATGTAGGAAATATTCAGTCGCCGGTTCACTATTTCTCCTCGTTAATGATTCTGATAAACGCCGTCTCGAGGCTAGAACGCCCAATAGTGAACTCTGGGAAGTCTTGCTCGTTGATCAAGATGTCAAACAGCTGCGCAACGGATGTTAACCCATTCTTTCCATTGGATGCGATGGGAACCTCGAAGCGAGTGGCGACGTCATCCATCCGTCTCGCCCCAGGAATCCTCGCCATAACAGTCTCCGCCTTGAGCTGGTCAAGACGCCAGCGGCACGAGAAGTGAACCTCATAGGAAGTGTTGCGATCTTCCAGTTCTTCAGGAGTTCCAACGGCTATTTAGAAGTCAGAAGCTGATACCAGAAACGTAGGATACTCGAAACACACCGAGCATCCTCTTGGACATGATTCCGACTTTTGTCGCCAAATAAGCTGCTTCTTCCATGGAGTCTACGCGAACATCAAAAAACGCTTCAAGTAAAAAGGATACGACGACTTACGTGTAGTAAGTAAGATGGACTTCTTCGTGGCGACTTGCTTGAGGGTCGCCCATAGCTCTCGTTTCATTTTGGCGTCAATTCCGGTGGAGTACTCGTCGACCAAGATGACAGACGGGTTGCCTGCTCACTGGTCAGCCAAGAGACTATTTTACCATGGAACACATACCAATGAGTGCGATTGCAAGAGCTAACTTCCTTTGATTGCCTCCGGAGAGTTTTCCAGCCAGTCTGTTAGCATAAAGATCCATGCCCATTACATCCAGAAGAGAGTCTATGTCGCGTTGTAGTTGTCTCGGAGGATGAATACCCTTCAGCCGGCCATAAATGTAGAGATGCTCGTGAACAGTAAGGTGGTCGTCGATAGCGGTGAATTGTGGGCAAACACCATAACAATTGCGTGCGGATGTCCTATTTTGCCTGATCGATATATCGTTGACGATAACATCCCCACTATCCGCGTTCAGATGACCGCCTGGGATAAGGTTAGATCGAGGGCAGGTTTATGCAGGCGGAACTCACGAATAATGTCTAGAGTCGTCGTTTTCCCTGCGCCATTTGGTCCCAATAAGACAAAGGTTGAACTAGGAGGTACGGCGAAGCTGACGTCGTCTACAACGCGATTCCCATTGAATGACTTGACTATATGTTGTACTCGGAGAGTATCACCCGCGGATGTCGAGAGGGCACGATCTACTTCAGCTGTCACGTCCGGCGGTGGAGTGCTTTTAGCAGTAATCTCTGCCCGCAGAGTGGCGTTTTTCCTGAGGAGAGACTTCCAAAAGGCCTGTCGTCCGGTATCGATTTGTGAGAGAACGAAGAGGAGAACAAACCACCAAGCGATCAGATAGAGCAAGGGGCCACCGAAACGTGTTATGGATAACATCCCGATACCATGGGCGATCTGGTCCTCTTGACAGATCGACGAAAAAAGGTTCACAGATAAAATGCCGGCTCTTATCTGCGGACCATCAATCAGAAATGCTAAAATAAAACACAGAGTTAGACCTACCACGCTGACGATCGGAGAAACAAGAGCCAGGGCGAAATGCATGGCATTCATTGTTTCCGGTATATTTAACCTGACTGGACTGTACAGTATCAGAACGTAACCTGTCAAGTAGAGCTAATGTACATGGACAGGGTAAGAGGAGAAAATGGCTGCGATGGAGTAGTGCATACCAAGTATATGATAAACTGAGAGATCATGACCATTCCGAATGCGCCAAGCGGCGATCTCATGAAAGTTGAGACGATATAAGCCAATAGCGTCGAGGACAATCCATATAACCATATAATAAGCCACTGGATATATAATCGTTAAACATGGGTTGAACATGCCGCAAGACCACGTACCAGGAAGCCGACGCCTTGGAATTTGGTCCCTATCACCGAGTACGCTACTGCAATAGCAACTGAAGATATGGTCACAACGATCGAGTCGAACATGAAGTGCCCCAGCCATAATCCAAGCGGATTTGACAATCCGTTTGAAAGCTGCATTGCCAGCACTGAGGAATGGCGTTCCTTCGCCACGTATAGGGCAAAAAATGCAGGGAAAATCGCCTGCGATTATTTTTAGCTCAGAGCGATCGGTAGCCAGAGAACACACTAACCAGTGCAGCGCCAAAAATAGCCAGCCATTGCAGAGCAAACAACGTCTCCGTTCTGAGCTGAGGAAGGGGCATATAGGTTGTTGCAATACGGCTTGTCACTGCGGATGGGCTGGATGAGTTGAGAGCGCGAACATAGAATAGGTTGGTGGCAATATTATAAAGCCGAAGGAAAGATACATCGGGCTGATACGCAACGAGGAATTCGTCCTTGTCGAAATCCATGTAAAAGCCGCCTTGGTATCTTGCTAGCTGACCGCCGCCCTCCAGATGGTCCTTGATTGAAGTAATGAAGACATCACGATCCGCAACGAATACGACGGGCTCTGGAAAATCCGGGCTCTGATCCTGGTAGAAGTCGGGGAGCGTTTGGTTGATCACGGAATCAAGGCTTAGAGGACCACTAAACACCTGAAATGATCCAAGCCTTGGAGGGTACAGGGGAGAATTAGAGAAAAATTGAGGAAAGACTGGATTACAGGTAGTGACCCCACCGACGAGGAATTGGGTGGGCCAGATAGTACCACCGACTGCCACCGCCATTGCCAACAGAGGCATCAGCCAGCTCCGGCGTGCAATTAATGCTCGCTTGATGAATATAGTCGCTGCTTGCTTCCAAGCTGAAGGTTGTACTCCATTCGACAGCAGAAGTTCGGAATGGCGTGTTCGTGATTCAACGACATGATCCTCTCCTCCATTGGGGTCGGCAACTAGTTCGAGGAAGATATCTTCGATGGTGGTTCCACAGAGGTCGTATGTTGCGATACCTAGATCACCTTTCACATCCTCAATGAGGTGCAAAGCTTGAGCGACAAGCCCCCGATCTTTTGTCTGCAGGTTGTACCTATGCGCTTGTTCGTTGGTGAGCGCCAGCACAACATGGGGGACCACCTTTCGAAGGGCTCTGTACAAGTGGGTAGAATTATCTTGCCCGTCGAACCGCACAGAAACCGAATAGCCTTCACCCATTGAGGACTTCAGCGCGACTGGGGTGTCCGAGGCAATGAGCTTTCCTGGGGCAGCCAGTACGGCGACTGTATCACCCAGGAAATCTGCTTCGTCGAGGAACTACAAGAATACTTGATCAGTCTCATTCAAAGAAGTGAATAAACGAAAGACCTACATGAGTAGTGAATATGATCGTTCGTTCGTTGCGATAGGTCGTCAGGGTCTTCCAAATCGCACGTCGACTAAGAGGATCCACGCCTGTGGTACATTCGTCGACGAGAAGAACTGGGGAGTGACAGATAAGCGCGACCGTTTCAAAGGTATAAAGGTTCTACCCACCTTTCGATCCGCCGACGAGGCCGATTGCAAGTTGAAGTTTTCGTTTCTGCCCGCCCGACATGGTATCCGCAAGAGAGTGAACCTTGGTATCCAGATCGCAATCGCGAAGCAGATCCTCCAGATTTTCGCGAGGTGTTCCGACGTCACCCTTGATCGCGCTCCATAGACGCAAAGTCTCGATACAAGTCAGTTCTGGGAATAGGACGTTCTTCTGTGGAACGACCCCAAGCGCTCCACGAGGAGGCTGAGAAACACCGCCTTCAAAGAGTACCTCGCCGGAAGTAGGCTGGGTCAAGCCTGAGATTATAGACAGAGTGGTAGACTTCCCAGCGCTACGAGAGTGAAAAAATATGTTAGAGATAGAGAACAGCCACGTTTCGGGTCTGCTCACCCATTGGGACCAAGAAGTACGAATATTCCATAGGCCGGGACATCGAGGGTCAGGTCCGCAATTGCAGTAAATTTTCCGGACTTGCGTTGAAAGATGGAGGATCCAAAGACCTTGCGAACATTACGAAGGCTGAGTGCAACGCCAGGAGGTACTGGTGATGCGTCTTCTTTGGCCTGTGACGATTTCTTCGAGAACAGTACCCGACCATGCAGCAGGCGATCCGAAATAGCGGCAATCACTGGCCACAAAAAAATACTGACCTATATCGAACAAATTAGTGGACACAAAAATAAACTCGTTCGCACACAAGAACATACCAGCACCGCATAGACCATGGTCTTCAATTGAAGCCCAAATCTCGGATCCGGAACAGTAAAACTGGGCGACTCTTCGTTCTTCTCAAATTCGGCGATAGTTATGAGTGCCGACACATAGAACATCGGAGGAAAAAAGAACGACAGAAGGGCAGTTATCATAGATGTGGTGACTTTCTTGATCGCGATCGGCACGATAGCAGCTACAATCGCTATAGCAGTCGACACGACCGCGGCCGAATGTGGACTCTTGCCGAAAGGCAGACTAATGATGAAAACCCAGCTCGCAAGTGCAAGACCCGTTAGAAGGTGAATCACGATGAGGAGTCCGACACTTGTGTGGACAAAGAGGAAGGAGCGAAAAATGACGGCCATGATGAGCCATCCAGGGAAGTACAAAGCGGACATGCATAGATGCCATGACCTGTGTTTCGAGTCAGGCGGATGTAGAAAGAACTCGGCGAGTGGGGCTTACAATATCCTCGCAGAATCCAGGGCTCCCATAATTTGCATGTGGCGCGTTAGAAGCAAGGCGCGTTCGACTGCAAGAGCTCCTGCAAGCTAGTTCAAGATGAGTAAATGAGTCCACTCCTAAATCGTTGTGACATACCTGATATACGATCCCACAGAAAACTAGGAAACTACACCGTTTAGGTGAGAAGGTAAACATGAAATTTCGAATGGCATGCACTCACAAGGCGACCCCAGTGAATGCGCGAATTAAATTCAGATATACTATGAAAAGGACGGAGGGTATGTAAGGAGCTAATCAGAAATGACGTTACTTTACTCACTGTAGCGACGATTTTGAGCAGCCATAACGTCCGTTTCATAAGTGTAAGGTTGCTCTAAGAGAGTAGGGGTGGTTTTGCCCGTTGTTAGATAAATGATGGCCTTGAGGACATGTCAGCTTGGGCCCTTGAGAAGACATGGTCGAAAAAATACTAACTTGGTCCACAGCCCACTGAAGCGGAAGCAGATTCTTTTCGACGTCGCTGGCATGATCGACAATATCAATGTGCCCAATTTCGCCGTACTTTACGGTGTAGTTTAGAGACCCAGCGTCCTTGGAGGAGGGAATAGCTTCAAAAATGAGACCAGCCGAGCAGGCAGACGTTCCGGCAAAGTTGAGAACACATATTCTGTTGACCTCTTGCGCGTCCCTTGCCTGTTTAACTGCAGCCATCTGAGAGGAAGTGAAATTTGTGGTGACTCGATCCATGATACTTTTCGCCATGATGAAGCCCTTTCCGTCGGTGGCATCAGCCCATACAAGAAGCCTCGAGGGATCGAACGCTTCCTCGAGTGGATAAATGGGAACGGCTGTTCCAAAGCCCGCCTAAGAGAGACGTTAGGGCTCGAAATATTAGAATACAGTGATCGAGACATACTCGATTTGGTCGCGAAAAGAACCTCTCAGCGTAGCAGAGGAAAAGAGCGTAAGCGATTGGAAGGATCAAGGCGCGAAGTACGTTGGTCTGCGAATGTCAAGTATTAGTGAGACATCCATACACTGAGCGCGAACATATAACGTACCAGCCACGATCTTCTAAACACAATGAAGTTCTTGATACTGAACGCCCTGAATTGCAGGGCGAATAAACGTATCATGTTGATGCGTGGGTTCCACCTCGGAGATGAGGTCTTAAAGATTCTCTGTGTCGAGAGGTCTGATATATGATGGAGCGGTTCTGGGTTATAGCACAAGGGATACAGGCATCACTTATCTGAACAAATATAAATGTTTGAGGTCGGAGCTAAAGTGCGCAGCCGATGGCCCTTTGGATGCCAAGGGAGGATCTGCAGGCATACAAGGGTATACTGCGGACGAAGAGACCACTCGGAGATCATTGATCACTGCGGATCGATGTCTTGGCAGTCGTCGAGTTACGGTCGGTTGTCCCCATGTCCATCTAAACTGGCATAAATTTACCCGCCCTGATACGTGACCCAGAGCTCGAAGCTTCGAACGTTAGGGTCCCGTTAGAAATTGCCGACGAGTTTCTAAAAAATGTTAATAACATTTGGTCCTTCAACCCCTTATTAACAGCTGTTATTAACAAATTTCTAACAAAAGCCCCCGAAAAGTTACTAACTGGTTAGAAATATAAATTAACAGAGTTATTAACATTGAGCCGGTTAAGAATATGTTAGAAATTGAATCCACTGAAATTCGCCAAAGGGATGGGATGGGGGAGCCACCATTCAGCGAAGGCTTCGTCAACCGTGAGTATGTGCCCGCCTTGACCTGGCTGTGACGAATTCTGAACAGGAGCTATAGCTTGCTCCGAAACAATTGGCTCCCTAGAGATCACATCACGCTAGGCAGCCCAGTTGAGGTTAATATGCGGGTTAACCTTGAACTTTATGCTCAAGGTTGAACCAGCGCCAGCCGTTCCAACGGTTGGAGCACTCGCAACGGGTGCAGCCTGCTCCAAACCATCGTAGACTGCCATCCTCACGCGCGCTTAAGGTGCTCACTCAGCGCAGAGACTTCACATCCTATCCGTTCCAGAATGGAGTCCGGGTCTGGATGAAATTTGAGGAAGTCGCCAAAATTTGACTCAAGCGCCGTTTTTGCTGGGAGTTGACTTGGAAGGTTGTCGAGCAGAGGCTTTAAGCGGCCCAGCATGGCGCAGACTGCGGCAGACATCGTCGTGAGAAAATTCCTAGGCAGCTGGGTGAGACGACATTGCGGCCGTGTTGGTGCCAGTGTGTGGCAATTCTCGAGGCTGCTGGTGGAAGTTCAAGTTGACAATCTTATGAACGCTCGTGAGATGTTGCGATGCCCCTCGCACAAGGAACCTGCAATCAGAAACCTCCCGTTAATTTCTAACATTTCTAACAGCACTTTTAGGCCCTTGGATTGAAGGCCTGTTAATAACAGGTTAATAACAGTTGTTAACTGTGTGACACTGCGAGTCAACAAAGACGCCTGTTCCTGAAGTGGGACTGTCAAGTGGGGCCTACAATGCCTTATCACCTCAGAACATAGGTTCGCTACCACTGCCAGTACCAGTACCCTAGGCAGGATTCTTCACTCATAGGGTGTCGCACGACCTTCTCTCAGATATCCTCAAATGGTAATACCACAAAAGGGTTTCGGAGTTTGAAAGGTAAGAACCCTAGGGACGGAGGTATTTCACCCGAGTCCCCTTGGTGTGACTACGACTTAGAAATAGTCGTCCGTTTCACTCGAAAAAAAGCAGCCCTAGATATTATCTTAAATACATTTAAATACACTTTGTGGGTTTCTCGCTCGAAAGAAGGTCAGATCCGAGCCGTTTGCGCTACAAACCCTCGTCATCTCACCCACCACGGCTTCGCGCACGCCTTCTACCTCGACCACGGCAACGACTCGGATTAAAAAAAGCGGATGATCGCGAGTCTACTCAAAACCAGGGTTTACAGAGATTTGGGTGTAAGGGTAAACGCAACCTGTGGAAAAATACTAGCTGGCCAACTGCAGGAAATTTGTGAAGTCTTCTGGTGTTACTGTGTTCCCCCCTTCCGTTTGGGTACCCTCTTATAAGGCTCCTTCGATGAAACAATTTATCAACGCTAAAAAATCTTACTGCTGAACTGCGGGGTGATGAGCAGGCAATTTTACAAGAGGTCTGGTGTGGTCTACACGGACTAACATTACCAGAAAACGTGCCAAAGCAGTCGATCGTATGTAGATGTGAATCCATTCGCAGTACTCAGTCTCCGAGGAGCGACGGTCGACCAGATATGTTTAATGAGGCCGGGAAGTGCTTGGCGTTCAAGGATTCTCTCCTTTTGAGAATAATCGCACCTAGTTTTTCTGTTGATAAAGCAAACGATCCCATCGTCGACGTGGTTTGGGCAGAGTGGGGTATTATGGTCGGGAGGCGAATAGCTTAGGGGTGCTGTGGACGTTAGCTGAAGTGATTCAGTTGCCTGAGATGACCTTTGAGTGCTACACGTCTAGCTACTCGGTCCGTCGATTTGAAAGCGATGTCCGCTTGTAGGACTGGATCCTGCAGATTCAAAGCCCTTGAACGAGCTCATGATTGAGTTACTCGTTGGACGCCCTCAGCGTTCCGCCATAGGTGCGACGGTTTGATTGAGGAAGACACGCTTTTGAACCATTCCTATGTCACCCATGCCCGCGTCTGTACTCTCATTTCGCCCGGAAAAAAGTCCCTTTCGAAATACCTAATCTGGCTTTTTTCTCGACGTCTGTAGGGTAGCTTCCTGGGCTCGACCCCACCCGTCTTTTATTGCGTCTTCCGGGCCTGGTGGTAACAGTTCCTGTTACGGTCCCTATATAATTACCCACCGGATACGTATTATCCTTGATATCGACGGAGTGCTGGGATCAAATCCACTTTGTAAATTCATTTCGGAGGAAACACGTGGGGTTGTCTGAAACTAATTTCGCCCGTTCGCTACTGGCATGGGGACGCTTTTCGACGCCAAAATCCTGAAGAAATCAATGGAATCCTCCAAATAGGTTATATAGGCTGAATGGTCTTTGTAATCTGATAATTTATCTTCTCGATTGGAAAACTCCCCTTTATAGTAAATTTTGGTTTTGATAAATGATCAAACCAAGACAAGAACTCTAACGCTGTGACAGGCGCCTATCTTGGCAATCCAAGCGCCGTGCTGACGTCATACCGGAGGCAATATTGTACTAATCCTACCTGTGCTAATTGCCATCGCAAGCGTGGCAGAAACGAGTTCTATTTATGGAATAGAAATAATTACCGCGCATAATAATGGGAGGGTTCAAAGTCTTTTTTTCGAAGTGCCTTTCAATGGTAACGTTGCCGGTCCAGTGTTCACAGGCTTTCCAAAGTTTCACGAGCTGACCTAAGTCTGACAATTTGAGCCGCCCACGTAATACACAGCGCTGTCAAATCCAACGCCCTCGGATATATTGTACCTCAGAATCTAATTATGCGAGATACGGACTCTCTTGCCATTAGAAGGTTGTCTGTCACTCTCAGACTTGATACTCGAGAAATGTAGTCATTTGAACATCGATTATAAAATGTAGTCTCAGACTACATATAAAGTACTGACTGTGGAAGAAAATGACACACTGCCGTTGGGAGGACCTCTGTCGGATATGCTCCGAGGAATCAATCAAAGTCGATTATAGTCTCAAATTAAAAGACTACATAAATCTGACCGTGGGAGAATAAGACACTCACGTTGGACTGGTTCACTGTCCCTACCAAAAAAGTTCCACGGTCAGTTCAACTCGATGAAAAAAATTGTAGTTCGAATTAATAGACTACAAAGCTCTGACCGTGGGATAAAGTGACACTTTTGCGTTGGAGACCCCTTTTGTTGAAAAGAACGAGTCCCTAAAGCAACTCGTAACTCTTCATGGAGATCTTCCAATCGGCCGGGATGCGTGACAGCTTGAAAATCTGTTCTCCTCAAAAATCCATAAGACCGCCATATAATTACATGGTAACTAATGCTGTCATTTAATTCACAGTTTATTACCCGAACACCTGCCGGTGTCGAAATATTAGCACATGAAGTACCAAATCAGCCGAATTTGTCGGGGAGCACGGAAGGTAGTCGTGTTCATGCCTCAAACAATACTCAAGCCTATGCACAGAATCGACGAAGGATGTCCACAGAATATAGGTCTCGATGATTGAATTTCCAAGGGACATGTTCGAGGTTATCGTAGACTCGTAGCACATGCTGATTGCCCAAGGAACCGTCCAACAAGCGCCAGCAATGTGCTGTACCCAGACATAGTGTTTTCGGGCACTGATCAGCTGAAATTAGAATAACTTCATGTATCCCATTTATGTGATATTTCAGTCATTTTTCCGCCCTCGGTCACTGGAAATTTTTCAGTTTTCACGCTCTTCAAAATTTCATGGGACGCGTGAAAGGTCCTATCCCCTTCTCTTCAAAGGTGCCTGTGAGGCGTGACGAGAGTAGTTAGTCGTATTAGTACAGTAAATTGTCTAAAACTAGTGCTCTGGTTTCCAACTTGAATGATAAGATCTTATATACATACCTCATAAACACCAGAGAGGCGAGAGAGACTGTCAATCAAACTATGATGGCTTAATACCCCTCGTTAAGGCCTCAAGGCATTGAAATATTAGCGTACTTCATCGAGCCACCGTGCATAAAATTAGGGCTTCACCTTCTGCATGTTCATGAGAAACCATGGGGGTGTTGAAAGGGTTCTGGTCAGAAACCGACAGCTTTAAGCAATTGATCATTTTCGTTGTCAGTTAGTCTAATGATAAGGCGAGTGACGACAATAGTGGTTTCACTCCACCAAGTCGGAGATAAAGAGTAGCCTCGGGAAAAACAGAAAGGTTTGTCGTTGGGCTTGGCTATATTTGAGGGAACCCTAGTTAGTCTTACTTTCTGAACTTAAGAAACTCATTACCTGATGGAGTACCGAGACTGCTATATGGAGTACCGTTGGTACTCCATATAGTAATGACTTTTCACAATCGCGAAAGCTTGGCTTGCACGACCGACCAAAGTTCTATTTTGTGTCTGTTGCTATTCACACTGAAAAAATCCTCAAGGCAATTGTGGCTTCTTTGAGTCTATTATCTCATATTTTACGGCCGGCATGGTGTTAACATTTTCTTTTCTATTTCTAACATATTTTCTAATAGCAGAAATCCGTTTCTGCGTCCGGTGAAAGATTCATCGCGAAGTTTGTCTAACCGTGAGAGACCTTAGCCTCGTCACGTTCCATGAAGGGAACACGAAACATCATAAAGCCATTGGCCGACTGTCGACCCAGCTGCAACGAACTTCGCCTTTCGAGTCTCGTCTGCTCTCTACTCATGATCATGAACAATAGCTTAACCTTTAGCTTCTTCCTTCTTTTACCAACCCCTGATAACTAAGGTCTAAGCACCTAGCGACGCAATGGAACATCAAGGAGACTACCACACGCCAGCGGCCAACATCGCATTCTCTTCAACCGTCAGGATCATCGCACGTAATTTCACAATCAGTCTCAGCAATGGTGACTCTAATGAGGTTTCTACCCAAAGCCGTTTCTGTAAGAACGGCCACCTGAGAAGGAAAGAACATTGCACTAAAGGGTGAAACGGGCTATGAGCAGGGAAGCGACGGTAGATGATGTGAATGCTATAGGTAGACATCGGTTTGAACTATGGGCGACTAGCCGAAACTAAAGGCAAATCCCCTACCACGTCAGGACATTGCCTTGGTTGGTATGGGACTGCAATGGTAGTTTGTATTTGCGGAGAACATTGCTTACGTGCCCAGTTGGATGCGAATCGATCTCACAGCGCGCTGCTCACCTTCTGGACCCTTACGCCACCATCGAGGCACATTGGACAATACCTGCGATCTCTCACCTAACATGAATCCGGGCAGACATGAATCCGCTCAGGGTCAAACCGTATCAAGCAACACGCCCGGCTGTGGACGACTATCGCTTGCCACAAAGTGCGGTATCAGTGCAAGCGATGCATAGATAACGTGCAGTGGCACCTGACTCTACTTGACTCCACTATTTTACCGCAGTCCTGCCCGCAGTTTTCAAGCCCGAAACATTCTGGCACTGGCTGACGTTGGCTGTCTGCCATCAATAACCGTGAACATGAGGACGCTCCATTCCTGAGCAAGGGGTTATATTAAATGGCTGACAATTAACAAGATGCGTGGACACGCACCATGCGCCTATTGCTCTTCCTCGGTTGCTTTACGGGTAACATCACCCACGCACTTACACTTCCCCTTGACGGCAATACCGATGCTCTGTCCACTGAAATCAACGACAAGTATTTCACCGATCGCACCATATCCAACATTATCTGGAGCTGCGTTGCTACTCTCTTTGCCTGTGGATGGGTCGCAGTGCACCCAAATATTCCTTCAGAAAATGACGGCGAAGTGCTGGTTCTCGGGAGGAGGTTGCTTACGATGGTCTACATGCTCCTCGCCCCAGAGCTTCTTATACGATGGGCAGCGCGCCAACATTTTGCGGCGAAAGCGATTGCGGCTAAATATCGAGGTGTGTAGCTAGATAAATTTCTATTTGAGTAGTATAACTGATCTGTAGAAAGATAAAGGATGGACTAAAACCCACGCGTTTTTTATCGTGATGAGAGGATTTGCCCTGCACGATGCCGATCAATCGTTTCTCCGCGTTCTGGATGAACTCACACTCGACGAACTCTACACAAATGGGGACATCGAATGGCCGACCATTACCGAGATGGAGATTCAAGATCGGAGCAAAACAGATATCTTCTCCAAGGGCATTGTGCTGTTGCAGACAGCATGGTTTATCGTTCAGTGCATCGGTCGGTTCGCGACTGGACTCGCTATTACCGAAGTCGAAGTGGTGACCCTTGCATTTGCGGGCTTGAATTGGATCACTTACTGGCTTTGGTGGTATAAACCAACTGATGTTCGGTGTTCTGCATCTGTTTATCTCAAGACGCTGGGAACATCCTCGAACCCCAAAATTTGTGAGGCCCGTAGGCAACGCGATACCAAAAAGCTGGCCCGCCGTACATCCGAGTCAGCTTCATCCGCCAATAACGCCCCCAAAAATCTTCGTGATCTCACCATTATCATTATCCGCACCATTGCGACACATTTCAAAGATATGACCGTCCAGTCTCAATTTTCCGATGATGATCTCAGTCATGTGCCGACCTTCTATTCTCCAGGGGACGAGCCAGAGGCTCGTCGTCGGTACCTTCCTGCGTACCAACCCTCGCTGTTGGTCACGATTTGCGTGATAGTTCTTTTTGGCGCAATTCACTTCATCTCTTGGCCATCCGTTTTCCCTACGGCCATTGAAAAGTGGCTTTGGAGAGTGTCCACCATTTTGATCATCGGCACACCCTTCCTCATGTATATTCACGAACAGACTTTTGGGGACGTCTTTTTCGACTCCGGGTTCAGCTTTGGTACTATCATTCAAACCTCAATGGCTCTCATACTCCTAGCGACATATATAATCTCACGAATCGTCCTGTTGAGCCTACCTCTTATACTCTTACGCAGTCTGCCTCCTACATCTCTTTCTGAACTTAAGTGGTCGGAGTTCTTTCCACACATTTGACCGGACCTATCATTTTGTTGCACCCAGATATGTACATGAATTGTAATATGCAAGGACGGTTATCTCACATCTACGCGCCTTTACATATTAAATTATAGTAGAGTTCTCATGGGACCAATGGAATATGGTCGTTCCAATGGCACGTTGTAAGGTACCCTTCCTGGCTGAGCACGGAAAACACGCGCAAGTCGTCCATCACGCACGCGCTCGTCTCCAAGGTAGTATCATTTTCTTTTATTGCTCATCATTTCCGTAGTTTTATTATTCCGGAC
>Ga0247742_10001563_pt1 | contig 15795 bp, 20 predicted proteins | sample UWRJL208509C2_FD_180944 | JGI IMG/M metagenome (GOLD analysis project Ga0247742, IMG submission 180944) | Plant litter microbial communities from Arlington Agricultural Research Station in Wisconsin, United States - UWRJ-L208-509C-2 | ecosystem: Environmental > Terrestrial > Plant litter >...
ATGTGGTGGGGGCCGTGCCGGCCTGCGAAGTCACTTACGGCATGGCAGCAGGAATTCGCACAACAGTGTTCGACATTTTCGAACCTCGCCACAACTCATCTGTGATCCAGATTTCTGCACAATCTTCCATGAAGTACCTCCTCCACCTCTACAGCTCACTACGGTTTTAATATACGCTTGAAAAATGCATTTCAACACTATGGACCCACAAGACGACAAGGAGCGGGAAGGTTACCTCTAGTGAGTACTGGGGTCTCATTCGAAACAAACAGCTTCATAAGTGCTCTTCATAACCTCAGCGCTGTTCTAAATTTACCCAAGGAGGCGACACACGCCGAAATTAATGACAGACATCGCTCACTCTCCTTGGTTTTCCATCCCGACAAGCAAACCGACGAACAGCTGAAAGCTGCAGCCACTAAGGAGTTCCTTGAGATACAAAAAGCTTACCAAGGTCAATATCAGATACCTTCTAACGACTTGCAAGAATCTCACGAATAGTCTCCATAGTTCTGTCGGACCCATTCCTACGGTGCGAAACGTCGCCTTCTGTTGGTGGTTTGAGGATGTAACAGATCGACTTCTAGTCAGGTATATGACACACTTGGTGAGTTATTCCCTCCTCACGTCAAGACATTCTAATATTGGTATCCCAGGAAATGAAGGTCTAAAAGTCAAATGGCCACCACATTTGCGCCTGAGGACGCCGGACGAGGTACGAGGACCATTCTTCAAGTCGCCTTCCCTTACCAGGCAACGTCCGTAGATTCAAGAAGCTCTTGCACGAACTGCTGTTACAATAGAGCGCCGCAAGCTTCGACAGTCTATTTCACCAAGAGGTAGATTTACTTGGTCAGTTGACGCATCTCGCCTGTTTGGATCCGACGATGCAACCACCTCTGTCCTGTCCCGAGTGAAGGATGGCATAAACAGCATTCAGACTGTTGCAAGAAGTCTTGGCTACTCAACGGAGGTGCGTTTACGAAGTTCCATCGTGTCAGCAAGATGTCTCACCTGGCACCGTTCCGTTCAGAAAAAACTCAACGATAAGACTTCCCTGATATTGGAAGGCCGAAGTCATATGCAAGGCGCAGGTGGTTCGGTCAGATTTTTAGGGGCTGTTCGCCATCAGTTCTCTCCCAGACTGAATGCTTCTGTATGTATATATCCCCTCATGTACACCTGGAAGTCATTCAGTAACCTTCCTTTCTTTTTGCAGTCGACCATTCACTTCATCAGACCATATCTCACCCAGGTGGATGTTAATTACGATGATGGCAATAATATCGTGGACGTCAATTCAACCCTGTCGCCCTTCTTCCTCTTCAAGCATATTCCTACAACTACCGCTTCTTATTCTCGTCGGCTGTTTCGCGATGCCCCAGAAAGAGGAAAGATAGCTCTGCGTCTTGCAGGCCAGCCGTCCATTTCATTCTTTTACGTATCCCCGGCGACATTGACGCTGGAAGATGAGGACAGTCCGCCTCAAATGGGCGGACCGCCGACAACTTCTGGATTCAAATATGTCGCTTACGACAGGAACTTTGGCGTGGTCTTTGAAACTATTGTACCGAAGTTGGTCGCAGAAGCCAGTATCCACCTGATAGAGCTTTCCACACGGCTCAAATGCACTCTTGAGTATGGATTCACCGGCGCCCTTGCCGTACTCGGAGTATACTGGAATAATGAAACTACGGAAGCCAGTACGTCCCTGGTCCTGAGCGCTGCTGCGCTTGTCTTGGAATTTCAGTCAGTCTGTTTGTGCTCTCTCGCTCTGAAGGACCTAACAGGTGTTTGTAAAGCTTCTCTCACCTGGGGAACCAGCTGGACTTGCCTATTGTTCTTTCGACGGAATTATCTCCTCGATTAGCGCTCGGTGCAATTGTGGTTCCGTCTACTGTGATTGCTCTCTCGTACCACTTTATTATCATGCCTCGAAGGAGAGCTCGTAGAATTGCGCATCTTCGTGCGGCAAGACGCGCGTTCGAAGAAGACACCGATGCTCGCAGGGAGCGCGCTGCTGTGGAATCTCTGCTGAAAGAGGCAGTCAAGAAGCAAATTCGTATTGAAACGGATAGGGAAGGTATGGTAACTCGCTGTTCTACATATGAAATTTTATGTTAACAAACTTCTCGCATAGGACTAATCATTCAAGAAGCCACATACGGCGCAGTTGGGTCGGATGAAGAGAATCTCTTATTGGACGTAACAGTTCCAATACAGGCGCTGGTTCGGAACTCGCAGCTTCACATCCCTGGCGGTGAATCCAAGGTCTGATTCATATGCTCGTCCAGTACTTTCCTTTCTCATGGAATTACAGTCTGTGCTGCAGGGCTTTTCGGACCCTGCTCCCTTCGCCTCCAAAGTATTGCGCATTCGTTACCTATTTCGTGGTCGTGTGCATTACGCGGAGATTCCTGATTACCTACCCATTGTGTTGCCATTAGCAGGTTCGCTACCTTTTTCTCATGCTTTCTCATTCACATCGCATGTTCGAATATACTAACATCCCTCGTCCTTAGAGCACCAGATAAATGCTTCTGGGAGCCGGTGGAACCGTTGGCGACGCACTGATTAGCCGAATTGAGGTGTCAATTCGGGAAATTCTCCCTAATCAATTCCTAAAGCTGCTCGAACTGAAATGCACATTTGAATAATCCCATCTCACTCTTAATATATTTATGGGCGGCTAAACTCATCGGACAGCTCAAGTGAGCATCGAATTCTTCCAAAAATTCTCCTGCCGCGAACGTTCATTTCCAATGTGACAATTCGCGTCAAGTGGTGCTTGCGTTATAGGGCTATCACTTTGTTAATCAGGTGTCTTCCCGCTCTCCGTCACGGCCCTCGTATTCCGGGCCATTGCCACCGGCGTTTAGGCTCGGTAGATCAATCACCCATGCAAGAACGTGGTCAACACTGAACACTGCAGGAAATTGTCTCACTATCTACTAAGGCTCGGTTGGACAAGTTTGGACAGCAGATTTACATTGCACTTCATCATGCAGGAAGCAATGGGCTGCCACGCAGCGTCTTCAGTTCTTTTGGAGGTAGCTTGACTGCCGTTCACCTTCGTCTCTCTGCCTACTATCACCGTGGAATATACAACAATGTTGGGAATATTGAATCCCGCCTTCCGAGCGATTGTTGCGTTCATTAAGCCTTAGCCCACCAGGTAGAATGCACCGGACTGTATGGGCGGGTAACATATCCATGTGCGTGTACAGGAACGCAAGAATCGCGGTTCTCTTTGCGTCCGAAATTTCGTGTCGCCACGTTCTGGCGATTCAAGGGTATTGATGTCGAGATGGCGTTGCGTCAACTGACATGCGTGTGTTACTACACTCGACTTTTCTATGAACAAGGCTCCGTCAGTGTGACGAAGTGTGCCACCTAGGGTCATATGCGGGAATCGCCACTTCGGCTCATTTCCGCTTGCCTTGCACGTGGAGTCAACCCAATATTACCTAGGTGTGTCCAGGGAAATAAGCACACCTGCTCTGCAACTGACGCCCAGTATATTTGTTGAGTTGCTCGGCCTCCGAAGGTCCGCCATGGGAATGATCTCCCGGCGTGTTGCTTCAAAACTCCGGAAATGTGTCGGAGGATCATTAGCGAGAACGTTCTGTTCAAGGGAATTTACGGTTCTCCACGGATACAGTCAGTCATACACTCATCAAGACCTCGACGACCACAACGTTGCATACAGATGAATCACGATCGAACCTCTTCGAACCTACGGACCCATCGTCAATCATAAAATGTACCAAGCCTTTGGGTAACCCGCGCCCCGATACCTCTACGAGATTATAGTTGTGGTCGTAAGTAAATCACTTTTTTTTTTTGCTGAGAAACGACGTAACAGTTGATTGACGAGACGACTCATTAACCAGGACTCCCAGGGTTTTGATGGTATTACAATCCACGCTGGTTTCATACGCTCGATCTGCTTTCATGGAGATCGCTGCTGATCTCAGATTGACTGGGAAGGGTAAAGTTTAAGTCAGTGACTATCTCGATGGACCCTATTAACAGCTCGGCCAAAATAGGCCCTTCGTAACTTCTCCGCTCCGTTCTGCAAGCGAGACCACGCTCTGCCTAGAGATTTCCATCGTGAGAATTATAGAATCCTTTACGTTTTGGATCCTCAGATCTCAAATCCGATACATGTGTGCAACTCAATGCCAACTCAAATGCTGGATATTCCTGGGATTCACCCTTTTCCTCGGGTGTACTTGCCAGATTTATTATTTGAAGACGCACATAAATTGGAGCTGGATCCGTTTCGAACTACTTGCACTCCCTCCAAAACACTCCCTCCAGCATCGAGTGCTGCTTGTCGCACATTGCTTATAATGCAACATCCAACTCTTCACAATGTGCGGATACGCTCGACACGCGATGCTCTTCAAGTGTTCCACGGCGTAGCCACACATCGTCTACCTCTGATTACACGCCGGTTGGACGCAGAGGAACGACGAAATATCGTTCCAGGGAATGTCTATGTCTGGTACGTTGTATTTAAATTTTTTTTAAGTCGGGACCCTTTTCACTTCTATTTATAGGGAAGAACGGGGAGCAAATACAGAACCAACAGGACTCGGCATGGAAAGATGGTATGTCGCAGTTTCTATGTCACGAAATCATGTTTTTCATATACTGTTCCTTCAGGACTGACGGGATGGGATGGGGCCCCAGTCGTAAGCAGTTAGCTTCCAACCTCAGACATCCTCTAAATTTCCAACTCAATTTTTATTAGGTGTTCGCGATGTGAGCTGATACACTTTCTCAGCTTAAAGAGGGTTTGACTAACATCGTCCTTAGGATTTCTTATTTTATCATCAGAAGGATTCAGACGTGGCTGACGATCTCGTCAATCCCGTAACTCCGTGGGCTCAGATGATGAGGTCAGTAACTTACTTCTATCTGGCACATAATTTTCTCCTAACTTCTTACTGACTTCCTGTTTACAGACGGCCTGGCGTCCGACCTAATGGCAATAGACCATATGACATGCGCCCCGTGCCCGAGTCAGAGCGACTGATCAAACAAACATACAGCGTTCATGTTTCGCTGCCCTCGGACAGGCCGAAAGGCGTCATTAGGAAGTGGCATTTGAGTCAGTATACAAACTTGCTCCTATGAAACTATACGTCTAATTCCCTGAAAGCTGCCTACTTTAGCCCTCAAAAATTGGACGAGCTCGGTACCATTGACTCCATTCGTGGTGTTGGGGATACCCTTGTCCCGGAAGGATGGTTCCGAAGTGCCCGGATAGGCCGAAACAGACGGGATAGTCGACCTCATGGTTTCCCTCCTGCTTCTCCTGAAGGCTCTATCCAACCATCGCCATCGACAGGATTAAGTTACCAACATCCACCGAACTCCTACCACCAGCATTACTCACCTTCATCTCCCCTCATTGCCTCTCCAACCCCTTCTGGCTATCTGAGCCCTTCGTCAATGTCGTCACCTCGTAGCTTAATTCATGAGAGCTCACCTCACCCATCGAGTCAACTTGTGCCCCTCGAGGTTTTACTCCGAACAGCTGGACCTAGACGTGACCCAGGGGACGAATTGCTACTCCGCAGGTTCTGTTCATAAAAGTATTCTATGGGGAACATCTTTCCTTTAACCCTAGCCGCGCCACGAAACCCAAAGCTTACTACTATCTCAGCGTTATAGACTTTCACAAGCATTAGCTACATGAAAAAACCTGTCTTCGAGTTACGCTTTCATTATCTTAATTCTGCGAAGACAGATACTCACTCAACCCTCATTGGTATGGACCTGTCGCATAGCCCACAAGCCGATTCGCATGGACTTCGTTTTTTATTAGTCGCCGATCATCATTGTTGTTTAAACCCATGACTGTATTTGTACGTCGAATAACATTTAAATATTCCTTTCCAACGTGTTTTGTGATATACTTCCGAGGAACACCTTGAGAGCCAAGTGTGGGATTCTATCCGCGTCAATTGGTCGATCGCGACTGCATCACATGATCACGACGTTTGATCACATCGAATGATCGATCAGACCGACGATCCTTCTTCTGCCAACTTTTCGTTCGATATCAATTTACTTGCTCTTATTTGCTGTTTTCATTTTTTAGGATACCAGAACACTGGGTAAGGCAGCAGATCCGGAAGGTACCATCAGTCTGCAAATCGAATTGATCCAATGCTCAGTATCTCGCTGGGCCTATCTTGCTGAGAAAGATCTATAAAAACACTGATAATACGAACGAGCACTGCAACATGGAGCCTTTTCTTGAGCATCTCTTGAGCTTCATGACCGTAGCACGAGCCCCTCAATCCAACTGCCGAATGATGACCTTCGCTTGGATGGCACATACACTATAGCGGAGTGCATCCTACTCAGAACGGGAATAAGCCTAAAGTTTTGGTCTCAGACCTCACTGATTCCTAATACCCGAGCGCCTACCATCATTGTTCCGAATTCTTTCTCACTTTTGCGCCGCAATCTGCCGGAATGTGGAATTACGCCAACGGATGACCATGCTCTCTCTCGCGATGTCACTTTATATATAGGGTAGGAGGATTGGTATTTAGGCTCTTGCACCTCTCTGTGATCTCATTCTGGAAGTTTAAACCTGGAGATATGTCCTCAAAGATACCTTCAACCCGAGGCGCTCTCCGAAAATTAATATACATGTAGAACAGTCTTTAACTAGTTGATCAGTTGAGCAATAATTTAAGCTCTATTCCAATTTGAAGCTTTCTTAGAATAACCGAGAAACGGAAACATTAAAAGCAATCGGATTGTTTTGAGTCTACTATGCGTCGGTTATAACTGCGCTTCAGCCCAGCTTATCATCACTTAATGCAAGTACATTTAGCAGCAGCTAAACGCCACGAGGTAGGCTACTCTTGGAGAATGGTCAGTGGTTCATATGATGGTGCTTATCTTCGGTGTATACATATGTACCACGATTGTTAGTATGAAAGCTTGTCTTGACATATGAGTTAATAGGGAAGCCTCTCGGGAAGGACGGGTGATTTAAGTCTATGGCAGCTCAAACGTTTTCCGATTGAAGTTACTGTGGTCATGTGGAACAAATGGCAAGTCAGACCGTAGGATTAAACGTCTGATTGACAACGGATCTATTCCATGTCCACATAGCCAATACATTCGCTCAGTTGTCTGATTAGAAATTTAATTCCACAGAAGTCTAATTTTTTGGGAAGAGAAACAGAGGTCTAGCTCCGGCCTATCTCTAAGATTGCTACAGTATTACTATCTTTTGAACGAGTTAAGACTTGTGTATTTCGAACGATAATGGCATGGGGCCTGAGGCTCGGTACACATGATATGCCTTGACAACAAGGTGTCATTTATTATAAGAGAGATCCAGTTCCAGGGTATTATTCTACTCACAGAAGACCTGAATAGTCCACTGCTACCTTGTGAAGAGGAAATCGGCGCGAGCGGGATCGGGGTTAATCCAGGAATAGAAATTGCCCAATAGGGTAAAAGGCTTTATCTTCAGATCGACCGCTGGGCTGGCACTGTAAGAATGTCATCTGTGTATATACAGTAAAGTAAGTAATATTCAAGTGAGAGTAGGTAAATTTAATAAGTACTAGCATCATGTAGTGTTTATCAGCTAGAAAAGTTATATAAAGCCGCCAACTAAAATTATTTAGTACCTACAGCAAGGAGCCACCCTCCTCGGAGTTAAATGATTTATATCTGGATAACTCAAGAGAAAGGGTCCAACTTATCTTTTGAGGTCTTTGAGCAGGACGGCGGCAGAATCTATCCTTGAGAGAAAAACGGACCGCCTGGGTTTTTAAATAATTATTTTTAGGCATTACGTCAGTGCTAACACTGGAGTCTAAGTAGTAGACGTCGGACTTCCTTCATTCACCACCGTCTCCCTGTTAATCCACAGGTCTGTGTTGGCTGAACCATGCCAGAACAGCCGAAATCGAAGCCTGACCCAAAGGCTCAGACAGATGTCAAACCTCGTGGTGCCAACCGGTCAACCAAGGTGGCTGGGAAGCTCAAGGTCTTGCCAGAACAGCCAGACAGTCTCCCTGTGCTCGGTGCGAAGACCCCGGTGGCACTTGACAAACCACCCAGAGACCATGCTGGTAGCTCTGGGACGACTGGAGATAGTGATGAGGGGGATGTAGAAGAGAACGACGAATCTCAAGAGGAGGACGCGGAGGTGAGCGAACCAAGACCCTACTACAACGCGTCAATTCATCATTCGCCCTTTCAAGGTCTATAATCAAATCTCGTTGATACCTGAGGGTACAGCTCGCAGGGATGCTTTGAAACTCACCAAGAAGAAGGCGAAATCATTACCTCGAGTGACTGCATACGCCACAGCGAGGTTGACCGACAGCTTTCTCTATTGAAATGACGCTAATGTTCTCACAGCTCCTACCGGATGACCGATTTGATGAAATTCTTCAATGCCCGGCGGAATGCCTACCATACAGACCCCAAAATGATTGACGACGTGATTTACACACCATATATCTACGACCCGCCTACGAACCACAATGACACACGGCCGTCTCATGTTTCACATCATCCACCAACAGGTGATCTCCTGGGGATTCCAGAACTTAGGGAAGACGGTGGCGAAGATGAAGACGATGCCAAAAAGAAGCGAAAGGCAAGCAAGTTTGATACGACCGCGAAAGAGGCCGAGATATTCATGTTCGAATATGGTACCGTCGTTATATGGGGGATGACAGAGCCGCAGGAGAAGAGGTTTTTAACTTCAATGTAAGTGAGTGAAGCGCATGCGGGATTCAAATTTACCTCCATTCGCCTAGAAAACGTTTTGAGGTTGATAAACTCGGTATGCTTTGAGACGTCCAAGTTGCCTCGCTGGTTCCTCACGCTTCATTAGCCCAGGAAGATGTTGAAATGGAAGACCTTAATTATTACTACGCGAATTACAGTCGGTAAGCGTTTAGTTTAGTTGCCATTTCTACCGTCTAACGCACATGAAAAGGATCTACAACGATGTAATAACGTTGCGAAAAGGGTCGAGCTACATGTAGGCCCATCGTCTCCAATCACAAACGCACTAAATCCTAAACTACAACGTGGTAGGACTAAACTTTCCTTGTCACATGCACTCTCGCAGTCAGTCAAGATATCGCTGGTAAGTGGATAACTTTCTTCCTCATACAGTCGAATGACTCTCATAATCAGTTTGAAGAGTTGATCTCCAACAAAATTGAGGAGACTAAGGACATTCCCGAAGTGATCAGCGAAACAGGGAAGATAGGGATGCCTCATAAAGGTGTGCGGTCTTCTTTGCTTCGGTGATCTTCGGTGATCTTGACGCACGTAACATGATTAGAAATCATGCAGAAAATTGGCCAACTCTTCCTGCTTCGGACGAATATCAACTCAGTTGGATCGGTATTGGACTCCCCAGTACGTCAACATGAACTTTCCTAGGTATTCATTTGACATTAACGTATGAACTTCACATCCCCAGGAGGTGTTTTGGGTTAGTCTCCGTCTCTTGCCCTGGCTCCTTGAAGTGCGACTCATTAGAAATTCACAGAGCTATCCCGATCTTCAGCCTCTTTACGATGCGGCTCGAAGCTACCTAGAAATCCCGCAGAGGATTAACTTACTCAACACTCGTGTAGAGGTATGTTCGTTCGGGTTCGCCCGAGGGCCGTTCAGGTAACGGGCATTGATATACATCTACCACGCTAGGTCCTCCAGGACATGTTGCAGCTATTGAAGGAATCGGTATCAAGTAAGCACGCTGAACGACTTGAGCAAATTGTCATAGCCTTGATTGCAATTGAAATCGGTGCGTTATGATCGGATGTCATGCCATTCTATACACTAACTTAGCCTTTTTGTATTCTCTTCACAGTGCTTGGTATCGTTACCATTCTTGTTGACTTGATGGCGGCTGGCTGAGGTACGGTATGTAGGTACATTAGAGTATCAACTCTAATTCAAAGCGCCACTTTAATTGACTGTCAGTCACATAATGTATCCTCGTTAAGGTACCGTGGAGCTTGTGGGCTTGAGTACCCCGAGCTGCCACCTTAGACCTATCTTGGGATATAAACGCAGCTAGGAGTCACCTACATTATTCACTCGCCAACTATTCTCCAAAGTGCAAGGGATCGGCAAGTGTAAACAACCACTCCACAAAGGGAGATCATATGCACTGAAGGTCCGGGACAAGCATTTTCGGATTACGCCCCAGAGAAAGCTACTCTTTTCTTATTTTACACGCTATTCTTACACGGGTACAGAAATACTACTTGAAGGAATGACGATATCATCGGCGAGGATCGAGGAATAAATAAAAACAGTGATGTAGTGAACAAGTATGTCATGGAGTTATCAGCGTGTAGGTTTACGTTCTTGCTGTACGCGATAATGAACCTTCTTTCTCGCGGGATCGGCCACCTGGAACTGCGCTGCGAATGCTCGATGTTGTTGAAGGCTTTGTCTGCTTGAAACATAAGAAATCGAGCCCAGTAGCTCGGCGTGTCTCAGCCAACGTTTTCTTGACGCCGTCTAGGTTAGCTTGCAAGTTTTCGTCCCCAGGGCGTCGAGCATATGCCTGAGAGATTCGGTTGTAAAGATCAGAGAGCGTCTTCGCCGCTGCAGGGGAGACGTATCGCCCTAGTGTCTGGTGCATAAACTCGATCTCAAGCGTGGCCTGTGGGTGCCAAAATGCAAAAGCCAACCCTCAAAAGTCAGCGGCGCGTGCATGAAGAGTTAGGCAGATGGATGTGATTAAGACGTACGCGAAGCATCCCACCCATGCCGAACCGTTTCACTTGTCGGAAGCATCGGAGAGCCTCGCTTGCAAGTTCGTCCACGAGCGCATTTAAAGTTCGATCAAGTAATGGCTCAGCCGTGCTGCAGACTTGCGCATGGACCCCCACAAGGGACATCAACATCTCGTACATGTAGGGTCGAATATCTATAAATGGTAGATTGTTTAAGTCACCGAACCTGTTTCCAACAGGCAATGGACCTACCCGTTGGTTGAGATGTCTCGTACCAATCCATCTGACTGTCCAAAATACCACCTCGCAAAATAGCAGTTGCTATACTGCTTTTCGATTTAACGTAGCCATTAAAGAGGGTCACGTCCAGCTCCGTCACAACCGTCATTAAGGTCTTTCAACGAAATGTATCAGTGTTATGATCGTTGAATGAGAAATGCATAGGGATAAAACAGGATAGTAAGGGATATCATCGGCGGTGATATCAGGACTTACCCGTCGGTCCTCCACCATCGATATTCCAAACGCGGTCTCGAGCTGTAAAAGCATGCTGGGAATGACCATCTTGGATAAATCCGCAAGGTTGGATACCACAAGCAATAGTCGCGTGTCCTATGATAGCAAACATGAGGATCAACATCGAATTCTGGAAGCGAAAAGCGTTTGTGATTTGGACATACGCCGTCTTTAAGGTCTAGGCTGCCTAATGAATTTAATCCCTCTAGACCCATGCTCGATATGGACGGGGGCTGATCATTAACGATAGGAGCCTCGTTAGATGCCAGAAGGACCAGTCCATCTAGGAAGGCATATACGGCGTCCAGGAATGCCTTTGTAATTTTCGTTACAAAAGTCTGAGATGGGAGGGCCTGCTTCGGCGTGGTTGACAACGCCGATAACTCTACACCACCAGCAACCATGAAGGCGGACGTAGTCATATGTCTCTGGTAACCTTCGAACTGCGAGAGATAGCGGGTAGTGAAAGGCTCATTGGAACTTGATACCCAGGTCTCCGCGCAATAGAATATTTTGGCGTCTAAATTCGAACTTCGTTAGAACGTGCATCATCCACAAAGGCAGTACGGACCGACCTCGCAGCCAAGACCCTGTAAGTATATCCAAAAAACGCCAATTTACACTTTCCACAAGATTGGGTATTCCTGTATCGGGAGAAATGTCAAGCCCGGTCAAGTCATTGGTGGTCTCACGTATGTCGGCTAGAATTTTGCGTAGATAGTGGGCAGTACAGATTGAGTGGGAATTCAAGGGGAGCAGAGGTGGTGGGACGTTGGTGAACATGGCCGATGTCATAACGGAAACGTCAGACAACTTGAAAAGTTCGGAGATAAGGGTTATATAACGCTTGACAATGTCGAGAGCCATAGAACGACACTGAGTAGGACTACGGCGAGAGGATTGATTATTGGGCTGTTGTCAAGGGTTAGTATTACCGCTCTCAACAAATGGAATCGACGGGTGACCTTCTGGAATTTGCCACTCATGAAGCTCTTGGAGATCTTCCAAAAGCTGGGTAGTGACGATATCATAGCTTCAGAGAGGTTCTTAACGGTCTCTTCGATGACTTGCCAGACCGGTTCAGCTGGCGAATTTGCTGGGTGAAGCAAGGATGGGCAGTCAGCTTCAAGACAGAAAGAAGTTATCAGGTAAAACCGCGAACCAAGCACGGAATCAGGCTTTTTAGCTTCCAGTTCCACCACTGCACATTGTAATTGGACCTGGAGAATCTGCTGTAGCTCCTCAGAGTCCGAGGCTGTCTTTCGCAACGCCGCTGAAGAGTTTGCATGAATCGTCAGGGGAGTCCCAAGGTTTTCAATGGCTCAAAAGCACACCTTCGATAGCACGCACAGAAGAGCGGTATGAGTTGCTCATAGTGTTCATAATGTGTTTGTGATGACCATCGAAATACATCCAAATGGGTTCGTCAGTAGATTGCAGTTCCAGAAGCACCCTTTAGCAAAGCAATATTCACGAGTTATGTCAGAGGGTTAAATGAGAGGACGACAATAATGCACAAACTCGAGGGTTTTCTCTTGTTCGTCCACACTACGCGTTGTATCTTGAAGTTGTGCGACGAGAACGTTGCGCATTTCGCCCATAGCTTTCTCAACGCTGGCCCATACTTTGTCCAGGATTCGTTTCTGCTGCTGCTCGGCGGCTTTGGATGCATTGACATCCTTGGTACTACCTATGGGCAGTAGCTGCCCTGGACGATTCTCGAGAAGGTACTTTCCCTTCTTGTAATCACGCAGTGCCATCTCGTAGCGACCCTTCGAGAAAGGATTGAATTTTCAGTCGGATATACTCAAAGGATGGGCTCACCCCTTCAATTGACTCCATAACAAAGCTAGGGAGATTGAAGAAGAATTTCGATCGCTCAAAGACAGCAAGTGTTGTACGAAGTTTCTGTGCTTTTGAGGCATTTTCGAGCACAGGAAGAAACATTTGGTTGGCTTTCTGCGCACCACCTGAATGTCCAAACCAAACCTATGAGTAGAGAAACATAGACCTTGGAGGCGAACAGACCTTTGAGGTGGTCGCGAAGGGGTCGAGAAGCATACTCTGTAGTGGGCGAGAGAATACCTTCTCCCATTTCAGAGTACAGAGCTAACACGAAGACCACTGGTAAATGTTGGATCGAAATCATGGGAAAGAGCCTAAGTCACCATCTGTTGAAGACTTCACAGCAACGAACCGGTCGAAGTTGTCTTCTACGAGAATCCGTAAGGCCTCCGAACGAGCTTCGATCGAGTTCTGTAAGTATGATATGCCCTTTGCTAGGTCCTGGTATGTTGCATTAGGATGAACTGTTGAGAGATACGCCTTCGGGTCGAAAGACTTCGACGTGATTAAACATGCTGCCTCTGCAAGTTTGCGATGCTCAAGACATTTCCATGCAGAACATGAGATCAAGACATACTCGATTCCATGTCCATATCCCGTATCCTGCTCGTGCTCAAGGCGCGCTTCTCGGAAACAGTGGGTACCACTCACTTTACAGCATCTCTAAGTCCAAGGGGGTCTCCATCTGTGTCTCCTCCACTCGACGGACTGAGCAACGCTCCAGCCACCGAACCATCTAGTTCATGATCCACTTCTTGCCACTTCCTAGCTAGCCAGATGAGTCGAGAGCATTCGGATAAATTTGGGCCTAGACATACGTCGGAGTTAACGTCCCAATCTTGTATGCTTTCAAGAGAGTAGCTTCATCAACGTCGAAGTCCAGTCTTGTCATTCCGTTTAACAAAGATGATGGGTGGAAAGGGTGCCGAGCGCAGCTCAGCACATATGTCCAGACTAGCTGAGCTTCAAATTGCCCGCGGAAGAGCGCTGTTTTCTTATTTCCAGATGACAGTCTGTGGTGGAATACGACCCTCTCGCTGCGCCTGGATCGGCGAGACTAGCCCCATATGCTATTTGCTCCTATTTGATTCCGCAGTCACGCGCCGAATAATTTGCCGAGCACATGACAGCCGAATACGGCAGTCACCAGTGTAAGTATTTAGCAAAAAGTGGCGAGACCCACCTTGCTGCACCGTCCTTCCTTCCGTCTCCCAAGTCCTATCGCTCTCTGGCCGGTCATGTCAAAACGAATTCGCATTTTTACAGCAGAGGATGTCGCTGACCACAACAAGGCGTCGAGCTGCTGGATCTCGCGAGCCGGCAAGGTGTACGATGTTACCAAGTTTCTGGATGACCACCCAGGAGGCGACGACTTGATTCTGGCATACGCGGGAAAAGATGTGGAGGTGGCCATGAAGGATAAGCTGGAGCATGAGCACTCTGAATCTGCATATGAGATGCTGGATGAGTATGTTATTGGTCGCGTTGGAACTGGCGAGGCTTTAGTCAGCGATGGTACGTCGTACTGCGGTTGTCACTCAGGGGAAGCTGAAAATGTTGGCATCTAGACTGGGTAGCTCCAGATGATTTCCATCCTGATGAGACAGACGAGGTCCGGGACTTTGAGAAGAACCAGTTCCTGGACCTCCGCAAGCCTCTGTTGAAGCAGGTATGGCAGGCCAACTTCAGGTATGTTCGTCAATGGCTGGCGATTCCTATTTTGCTGACAGCATGTATAGCAAGTCGTACTATCTCAAACAAGTCCACCAACCTCGTCACTTGCATGAGTCGGCGCGCCTCTTCGGTCCTGACTTCCTTGAGGTACGCTTATCAAACTTGTTTTTGTCTACTGTCAATAACGTCTACACTAGATGTTCACTCGGACCGAGTGGTACGTGATACCCATATTCTGGCTCCCCATCACGTCCTATATCTTCCTCCGTTCTCTCTTCCAATTCACTGGACCGCTGCCTGACTTCTTCGACAACCCCTCACTACCTCTCAAACACCTCTCCTCAATCCCTTCCGAGTCATACGCAAAGCTCGCAGCGTGTTTTTTCCTTGGAAATCTCATCTGGACATTCCTGGAATACCTCCTTCACCGATTCTTATTCCACATCGATGAAGTCCTGCCCGACAAGCCAGCTTTCCTCGTGCTACATTTCTTGATGCACGGAATCCACCATTACCTCCCCATGGACAGGTATGTATTACGTTCTTTCTGGTTGAATGTATCACTAACTATATTTAGGTTGAGGCTTGTCATGCCACCCCCTTTGTTTTTCGTTCTGCAGCTTCCATTCACGCAATTGGCTTACGTTCTGTTCCCCGTGGCCGTTGCGAACGGAATTATCTCAGGCGCTTTCACCTTTTGTAAGTTGACATCTATAATCCATTAGCTCGTTAAACTGATCCTCGGATAGACGTCCTTTATGATTGCATGCATTACGCGTAAGTAGTTGTCTATCCAAACCCCTTGCTTATTGCTAACGCCGCATAACTAGTTTACATCACACCAAACTTCCTCAATACATGAAAGACATGAAGAAGTACCATCTCGCTCATCACTACAAGAACTTTGAACTTGGATACGGTGTGACTAGTGCGTGTATCTGTTACGTCTCGATCAGTTTGAATGCTCACGTTATATGGAATTTTAGGCAAAATATGG
>Ga0247742_10001564_pt1 | contig 15792 bp, 14 predicted proteins | sample UWRJL208509C2_FD_180944 | JGI IMG/M metagenome (GOLD analysis project Ga0247742, IMG submission 180944) | Plant litter microbial communities from Arlington Agricultural Research Station in Wisconsin, United States - UWRJ-L208-509C-2 | ecosystem: Environmental > Terrestrial > Plant litter >...
GGGCGGGCGGCCGCGGGCCGGCTCGCTTGCAGATCCACCTGAGCTGGGCCCCCACCGAGGACGAGGCCATCTCGGTTGCCTGCGACCAGTGGCGCACCAACGTGTTCGGTCCGCCGGTGGCATGGGATCTCGAATCGGTCGAGGCCTTCGACGTCATCGGAAGGCACGTCACCCCCGAGCAGGTGAGGTCGTCGGTGCGGGTGTCGAGCGACTTGGGCCAGCACGCGCAGTGGCTTGCCGAGTACGTCGAACAGGGCTGGGACGAGTTGTACCTGCACTTCGTCGGCCAGCATCAGAGCCCGTTCATCGACGCGTTTGGTGAACACGTGCTGCCGCAACTCTCCCCGACCGCACCAGCGTCGACTCCGGTGATGGCATGAGAAGCGTTGACGGCGGCGACCTTTGGTGGAAGAGCGCAGTCTTCTACTGCGCCGACGTCGAGACGTTCTACGACTCCAACGGCGACGGGACCGGTGACATCCGCGGGATGTCGGACCGCATCGAGTACCTCGCCGACCTTGGCGTGACCTGTCTGTGGCTGATGCCCTTCTATCCGACGGCCCAGAAGGACGACGGGTACGACATCGTCGACTTCTTTGGAGTGGATCCCCGCTTGGGAAACCTCGGCGACTTCGTCGAGTTGGTGCGCACCGCACGGGCCGCCGGGATCCGGGTCATCGTCGACTTCGTCATGAACCACACGTCCGACGCCCACCCGTGGTTCAAGTCCGCCCGCCGCAGCGTCGACGACCCGTATCGCGACTACTACGTGTGGAGCGCGACTGAGCCGAAGTCCAGTCCGAAGGACGTGGTGTTCCCCGATCAGGAGGACAGCATCTGGGAGCTGGACCCCAAGACCAACGAGTGGTACCTCCACCACTTCTACAAGCATCAGCCAGATCTCAACATCGCCAATCCCAAGGTGCAGGAAGAGATCTCGCGAACGCTGGGGTTCTGGCTCGAGCTCGGCGTCTCGGGATTCCGGATCGACGCGGTCCCCTTCCTGTTCGCCAGGGACTCCGTACCCGGGGAGCCGGGCGCCTTCGACCCGTACGAATACCTCGGCGACGTAAGGAACTTCGTCACCCGCCGCGTCGGCGACGCGGTGCTCCTCGGCGAAGTCAACGTCGCATACAAGGACCAGAAGAAGTTCTTCGGCGGGCCGGACGGCGACGGGCTGAACATGCAGTTCGACTTCATCGGAATGCAGAACGTCTATCTGTCACTCGCCCGCGGTGACGCGCGGCCGCTCGCCAAGGCCATGCGTCAACGCCCCAATCTCGACGTCACCAGCCAGTGGGCCAACTTCGTGCGCAACCACGACGAGCTGACGCTGGACAAGCTGACCGACGCCGAACGCCACGAGGTCTTCGACGCGTTCGGCTCCGACCCGGACATGCAGCTCTACGACCGCGGACTCAGGCGACGGTTGCCGACGATGGTCGGCGGAGACGAGCGCCGGATGCGGATGGTGTACTCACTGGCCTTCTCCATGCCCGGCAGTCCGGTGCTGTTCTACGGCGAGGAGATCGGGATGGGTGAAAACCTGGACATCCCAGGACGATTGGCCGTCCGCAGCCCGATGCAGTGGACGGGCGGTCGCAACGGCGGCTTCTCGACGGCGGCAAAGCGTAGGCTCACCCGACCCATGCCCGATGGCCTCTTCGGCCCGGATCGGGTCAACGTCGCCGCCCAGCGCCGCGACCACCAGTCGTTCTGGTGGTTCATCCGCGACCTCGTCTACACCTATCGCCAACAGCCGGAGATCGGCTGGTCGACCGCCGAAGTGCTGAAACAACCGCACCGCTCGGTTTTGGCCCACGTGTGCCGCGAAGAGGAGTCCGGCTGGCAGATGTTGGCGCTGCACAACTTTGGCGCCGAGGGCGTCCTGGTGCCGATCGAACTGCCTGACGCACCCGCGGGCTCGGTGCTGGTCAGCCTGCTCGACGGACTCACCGAGCATCCGCTCGACGACTCGGGCCGCGCGGAATTCGACCTGGACCCGTACGGCTACCGATGGCTGAGGCTGGTCCGCCCCGGCGACGACCCGATCATCTGACGGGCGCGGTCAGCCCCGTCACCAGCGGTGTCTCGGCCTCGGCACTTGAGCTGGCATTCGCCACCAGTTGGTACAGCGGCGTGCCCCATGCGTGCGCCCCGCTGCTGGCGGGGGCGTAAGAGGTGTGGATTGCGAGGGCCGCCGGTGACAGTGCGTCGTCGGTGTCGGCATCGGGGTCGGCGTCACAGACCGGGTCGCCGACGTCACACACGCTGACGGTGCGTGCGCCCATCTCCGGCGGCAGTTCCGAGGTGGGCGCCGAGGCCAGGAACGAGTGCTCTTGCGCGACGCCCTTGCCCACACTGGGCACCACGGCGGTCGAACCCAGGTTGACCGTGGTGTCGGTCGGCAGCCGGTCCCCGTCGGCGATCAGCAGCGCCGCCGCGACGTGCGGGTCGTCAGCGAGGTCGTGCAGGTTGCGGTGGATCACCATGGCGCCCTGCGAGTAACCGGCGAGCACCACCTTGGTCGTCGGGCACCGCTCGGTGAACGCCTCGAACTGCTCGGCGGCGGCCTCGGTGCCCGCCTTCACGCTGTCCATGAAGCCCATCCAGCCGCCGAGGCCGCCGCCCAGCGGGACGGGTGCCGCGGGGTACTGCACTGCTTCGGCGGTGATCGTCTGCCCGCTCGCCGCCAGCTGGGCCTGCAACTGCTGGAACGACTGGTAGACGACGGGGCCCATGCCGCCGTTGGCGGTCAAGCCCGCTCCGTCGCGCTGGCCCGAGCCGGCGGCGCCAAGCCAGTGGAAGTCACCGCATCCTGGCGCCGCGCCGGCGGTGGCCGGTCCCGTGATCGCGGCAACGCCGGCCAGCGCGCTGCCTGCCACCAAGACGGCCATTCCGAAACGACGAAACACGATGAAGACCCTCCGACTCTCTGGCGGCAGCGGATGTGGTCGCGCTGCCGCGTTCAGTCGGTTGATCGTGCGTATGGGCATCCGGTGTTACACGCGAGGACGCAACCGTGGGCCCGCCCGGCGGTTCTTTCGGCCGCACTCTGGACCACCAAGTCCTGTTGCGGGCCCTGCCGCAGTGGAGCGGTTCAACCGTCCGATGGTGCCGTGAACAGAGGATTTCGCCTGGTCGGCGCCGGCGCACGGGTTCCTGTGCGACGCCTTGACGTGACACCGTTCTGGACGATAGAGTTCAGTTCACGTATCTCCAGCGCATTCTAGGTAGCAAAGATAGGATTCGATCATGAATAGTCGTCTCACCCGTCGCGTCGCCGCGGGCCTCGGCGTTGCTGCCTTCATCTCCATGGGAGCGCTGACCGCCTGCGGTGGCAGCGAAGAGAAGCCCGCCCCGTCCAGCACCACGGAGACCACGACCGCGCCGTCGGTCACGCCCACCGAGAAGAGCATCAACCCCACCGGTGGCAACCTGTTCACCCCGCCCGTCAAGGCTCCGCCGGCGCCGACGGCGATCCCCGGCACCCACAACTGATCGCCGATCTCGAGAACCCGGATAGGACTGATTCATGACTAGTCGAAGCACTCGCCGCGTCGCCGCGGGCCTCGGAATCGCGGCCTTCATCTCCATGGGAGCGCTGACCGCCTGCGGTGGCAGCGAAGAGAAGCCCGCCCCGTCGAGCACCACGGAGAGCTCGACCAGCGCGCCGTCGGTCACGCCCACCGAGAAGAGCATCAGCCCCTCCGGTGGCAACTCCTTCAGCCCGCCGGTCAAGGCGCCCCCGGCACCGACCGGCGTTCCCGGCACCAACCACACCGGTTAACCGAACGAGTCCTTCATCAGGACGAGACGAGGCGGGTCAGTCGACGACTGACCCGCCTCGTTCGTTTGGACCCGCTGGTCCGATTTCGACTAGTCCCGCTCTGCGCCGTCGGGCTGGAAGGACCTGATGTAGGCGATCGACGAGTCCAGCGCGGTCTGCATGAGCCGCGGATCGTGGGCCGTCTGGGAGAGCAGGTAGCCGCCCTCGACCGCAGCCAGCAGCCCGGTGGCGAGGTTGGGCGCGTCGACGTCGACCCGCAGTGCCCCCGCGTCCCGCATCCGTTCGAGCGCCGCCGCCAACAATCCGCGCCACTCGTCGAAATGTGCTGCGAGGGATTCGCGCGCCCTGTCGTCGCTGTCGGACAGTTCGGCCGCGAGAGATCCGAGCTCGCATCCCCACAGGCCCCGTCGCAGCGCACACCGCTGCACCATGGCGTCACGCCAATGGTTGAGACCTCGGAAAGAGTCGACCTTCTCCAGTCGCAGGCGTTGCCACGACAAGATCTCGTCGGCGCGGATGCTGATGACGTCGTACACCAGATCGGTCTTGTCGTCGAAGTGCTGGTAGAACTGCGACTTGCTCGTCGCACTGGACGCGAGCACTTCGTCGATGGTCGTGGCCGCCACCCCGCGCACGTGCATCAACTCCGCCGCCGCTTGGACGATCCGGTTGCGGGTTGCGACGCCTCGAGAGGTGAGCCTTGGCCGCGTCACGTCGTTCGATGGTGGCGGCATCGTCCAACTGTAGCCCCTTGTTTGGACTCTGAAGTCCAACTCGACCATCCCTGGGAACATCCTGTGGGACTACTGCTGAGCCGTCCCCAGGGTGACCTGTTTCGTCTCACTCGAACCGGACGGATCCTGGTAGGTCAGGGTCACCTCGTCACCGGGGGCCTTCGACCGCACGGCGGCCACCAACGCCTCCGGGCCGTCGACGACACGGCCGTCCACCTTGGTCACCACGACGCCGTTCGGGACCCCCGCCGCCGCGGCGGGACCGCCGTCGACCACCTGCGCGACGGTGGCGCCGGACGCACTGGTGTCGTCGCTCAGCTGCACTCCCAGCGAGGCATGAGTGGCCGTCCCGGTGGAGACCAACTCGGTTGCGATGCGCTTGGCCTGATCCACCGGGATGGCGAAGCCGAGGCCTATCGAACCGCTCTGCCCACCGGACGACTTCGAGCCACCGCCCATCGAGGCAATCGCCGAATTCACCCCGATCAGTTGGCCGTTCATGTCGACCAGGGCTCCACCGGAGTTGCCGGGGTTGATGGCGGCGTCGGTCTGGATGGCGTTGAGCACCGTGGCCTGATCCTGACCATCGCCCGCGGTGGCGACCGGACGGTCCAGGGCGCTGACGATGCCCGTCGTCACGGTGCCCTCCAGGCCCAGCGGCGACCCGACGGCGACCACGTTCTGGCCGACCTTCAGATCCTTCGACGAACCGATGCCGATCGGGGTCAGGCCCGAAAGGCCTTGCGCACGAACGACGGCGATGTCACTGGAGGGATCGGCACCCACCACGCTGAACGGTGCGGTGCGGCCGTCGGCCAGCGTGACGGTCGCCTTCATCGCCTGGGGACCAGGGACCTCCTGACCACTCGGGGTGACCTGGGCACCCGCACCGGTCGGCGCGGACGCCAGGGCCGCCACCACGTGGTTGTTGGTCAGTATCAGCCCGTTTGGATCGAGGATGACGCCGGAACCCTCTTCGCTCTGACCGCCCATGTCGATCTGCAGCTTGACGACGCTGGGCAGCACCTTCGCCGCGACCGCCTCGACTGAGCCGCTTGGCAGATCGGCCGCGGGCGGGACCGCAGCCGCCTGGCTCGGCGCGGTGGCAAGAGCTGTGGCGAGACCACTTTCGGCCGATTTGTCGTGCTGACTCGTCATCACCACCGCACCGACACCCGCCGACACCACGGCGATGGCGGCGGCACCGGTGATCATCGCACCGACCCGGGACCGCTTCCGATGGGACGCGACGACGGCCATCGGCGCCGTGTCGGCCGCGGGGTGGCTCGCGTACCGCCAGTCGTAGGGCGGCTGCGGCGCGCCGTGTGCGCGATGAGCGGAATTGTGTTGTCCTGCAGTGGGATCGGTGCCGTGTCTCCGGCCGGACGGTTGCATCGGGTACTGCGGGTAGTTCGTCATGTGGGCCATACCTTCACGAGTTGGGCAGCAAAGCGTTGACCCCACGGTGCCCTCGCCGGCTGAGACCCGACTGAGAGTCAGATCGGTACAGTCGAAGACTTTTCGTCCAGCGCGTGCGGTTGAGATGGCGCGAACATCTCGACGAGCGACGTCGGCGCGCGGTCGCCGAACAGCATTTCGGTCACCTCGTAGGCCTCTTCTGCGACCGCCGCGCTGCGCGGGAACATCCCCGCTTCGTAGGCGGCGACGGCGGCGTTCACGTCGCCGGGATGCGCGACGATCGCCGCGGCGAGTTCCGCACCGTCGAGCATGGCCAGGTTCGCGCCGTCACCCGAGGGTGGCATCAGATGCGCGGCGTCGCCGAGAAGCGTCACGCCGGGCACGGGGTCCCAGCGATGACCGGTCGGCAGCGTGAAGAGCGGACGTACGACTGGTGCGACGCCGTCGACGGTGAAGCCGTCGGTGATCAACGCGGTGAGCTCCGGTGCCCACCCGTCGAACTCGGCCGCCACCCGCGCCACCGCCGCCGCGGGTTCGGTGACGTCGACCGATTCCATCCACTCGAGGGACCGTCGCAGCGCCACGTAGGTGTGGATGACGTGTCCCTGCTCGCGGTGGGCCAGGATGCCCTTGCCGGGAGCGGGGGCGTACATCGCGCCGCCGCCGACCGCCTCGGCCACCGCCGGGTGCCGCGCCTCCACGTCGCGCAGATACATCTCCACGTACGAGATTCCGACGTACTTGGGCGTCGCGGCCGAGAGCAGGGGTCGCACCCTTGACCACGCGCCGTCCGCTCCGACGAGGAGCTCCGTCTGCGCGGTGGTGCCGTCGTCGAAGGTCAGCTCGTGGGCACCGTCGTCGAGGGACCGCGCCGAGGCGACCTTGCACCCCCAACGCACCGCGCCGTCGGGCAGCGACTCCAGAAGGATCTGCCGCAACCGGCCGCGGAGCACCTCCGGCCGCCCGCCGGAATCGGCACCGTCGGGCTGCGCGACCAGGACCGCGCCGTCCCGGTCGAGCACGCGAAGTGCGTCGCCGCCGACGTGGATGACGCCCTGGAACCGTTCGTAGAGACCGGCTGCCTTGAGGGCCAGCTGCCCGTCCTCCGGATGAATGTCGAGCTGGCCGCCCTGAGTGCGGGTCTCGGCCGACCGTTCGGCCTCGTAGACCGTCGCGGCGATGCCGTTGACGTGAAGCACCCTGGCCGCCATCAGACCGCCGAGCCCCGCACCGATGATCGTGACGGGCGTCTTCATGCCTCTCCTTCGCCTCGTTGGAACCGCGTTCCATACCAGAATGGAACGATGTTCCAACGATGTCAAGGCCGGCCGCGTGTCGAGAACCTCAGCACCGCTACGTCCCAGGGATGAAGACGGCCAGAATGGGCCGCACCACATCGAGGAGACCGACATGGCCAAGTACCTGTTGCTCAAGCACTACCGCAGTTCGAGCATCCCCACCGATCGCCCCTTCGCCCCCATGGACCAGTGGACGCCAGAGGAGATCGACGCCCACGTCGCATACATGAACGACTTCGCGGACAAGCTTCGGCAGACCGGCGAATTCGTCGACGAGCAGGCGCTGTCCGCCGAGGGCACGTTCGTCCGCTACGACGGCCCGGGGAGACCGCCGGTCACCGACGGCCCGTTCCCCGAGACCAAGGACCTCATCGCCGGCTGGATGGTCATCGACGTCGACGACTACCAGCGCGCCGTCGACCTCGCAGGCGAGCTGTCGGCCGCCCCCGGCCGCCACGGCGAGCCGCTCTACGAGTGGCTGGAACTGCGGCCGTTCTACGGCGAAGCGCCAACGGTCACCGAGTGACGGTGCCGCCTGAGGACGCCGTCCTACGGGAGGTCGTTCCCTCGGTGCTCGGCGTCCTCGTCCGCCGCGGAGCCGACTTCGCAACGGCCGAGGACGCCGTTCAGGAAGCACTGATCGAAGCCGTCGTCCGGTGGAGATCCGAGCCCCCGAGCGATGCCAAGGCCTGGCTCGTCACCGTGGCATGGCGGAAGTTCCTCGACCTCACCCGCTCCGACGTCGCCAGGCGCGGCCGAGAGGAACGTCTGCTCGCCCAGCCCGAGGCGGGTCCCACCGAAAGCGCGGACGACACGCTCGCGCTGTACTTCCTGTGCGCGCATCCGTCGTTGACGCACACCTCTGCGGTCGCGCTGACGCTGCGGGCGGTCGGCGGCCTCACCACCCGGCAGATCGCGGCCGCCTACCTGGTGCCGGAATCGACGATGGCGCAGCGCATCAGCAGGGCCAAGCGCACCCTCGTCGACGTCCGCCTCGGCCAGCCCGGTGACCTCCCGACGGTCTTGTCGACCCTCTACCTCGTCTTCAACGAGGGCCACTCCGGCGACGTCGACCTGGCCGCCGAGGCCATCCGCCTCACCAGACAGCTGACCGCGGTCACCGACGATCCCGAGGTCGGTGGCCTGCTCGCGCTGATGCTGCTGCACCACGCGCGGCGCAACGCCCGCATCGGCGCCGACGGCCGCCTGGTGCCACTGGCGAAGCAGGATCGCACCCGGTGGCGGACCGACCTCATTGCCGAAGGCGTCGACCTGCTGCAGGCCGCATTGGTCCGCGACGCGCTCGGGCCGTATCAGGCGCAGGCGGCGATTGCCGCGCTGCACGCCGACGCCCACACCGTCGCCGAGACCGACTGGGTGCAGATCGTGGAGTGGTACGACGAATTGCTGGAGCTCACCGACAGCCCCGTCGTCCGACTGAACCGCGCCGTCGCAATCGGGCAGGCCGACGGTCCGCGCGCCGGCCTCGCCGCCCTCGACGACGTGGACGACACCGTGCCTCGCTACGCCGCGGCGGCCGCCTTCCTCCACGAACAGGACGGTGACCTGGCCACGGCGGCAACGCTGTACGCCGAGGCGGCCGCGGCAGCGCAGAACCTCGCCGAACGTGACCACCTGACCCGGGAGGCGGCTCGGCTCCGCCAAATGCAGGGCGGAGGGTAGCTACTTCCAGGCGAAGACCGGTTGCTCCAGCTGGTCGACCGGATCGTCGCGCCCCTCAAGACACAGCCAGCGGAACTGCAGTAGCACCGCGCCCGTCGGCGCGTGAATCAGATCGTGGCCCAGCGGGATCTGAACCACCGGCCGCGGGCTCTCCGGAATGTCGACGAAGCGCGGCGAGTCATCGCGTTGCAGTTGATGCAGCCCCACTCGGTAGGCGGCCACCACCTCGTCGGGTGACGGGCGCAGGTCGAGCCGACCGCCACCCCAGACGACCACCGGGGTGATGACGTATCCGGATCGGGTCGGATAGTCGTCGAGCAGACCGAGCACCGACGTCGGCGCCAACCTGACGCCGAGCTCCTCGTCCAGTTCCCGAAGCGCGGCGTCGACGACGGTCTCCCCCTCGTCGATGCGCCCGCCAGGCAGCGCCCACTGAGCGGCGTGAGCGCGCAACCGAGAAGCCCTGCGGCACAACAGAAATGCTGCACCACCCGACACGTCGACCATGCGCCCGTCGAGACCGGGATCCATCGGTCGCCCGTCGATCCAGTCGTCGACCGGCGCCGGGTCGACCCTGTCCTCACCGATCTCGGAGTCGACGAGCACCACCGCCACGGCAGCGTGCCGTTTCGAGGGGTCGACGACCTCGCGGCGGCGGTGACTCGCCAGATTGCTCCGAACTCGCATCCGCAGTCCCTCGTCGTAGGTGATCGTCACCGCTCGACCATAGGTGCTGCCCGCAGGTCAGGCCGTCGGCACCATCCCGTGCGGGTCGAGGACGAACTTCTCGGCGACGCCCGAGTCGAATTCGGCGTACCCACGCGGCGCGTCGTCGAGGGTGATCACCGTGGCGTTGACCGCGTCGGCGATGTGGGCCTTGTCGTGCAGGATGCTCATCATCAGCCCGCGGTTGTACTTCAGCACCGGGCACTGACCGGTGGCGAAGCTGTGGCTCTTCGCCCAGCCGAGACCCAGCCGGACCTTCAGCGTGCCCTCCTTGGCGTCGGCGTCCGCGGCGCCGGGATCACCGGTGACGTACAGGCCGGGGATGCCGAGCGATCCGCCTGCGCGCGTGAGTCCCATGATCGAGTTGAGGACGGCGGCGGGTTGCTCACCCGCACCCTGGCCGTGTCCGCTGGCCTCAAATCCGACGGCGTCCACGGCGCAGTCGACCTCGTTGGTGCCGAGGATCTCGGCGATCTGGTCCTCCAACGAGGCGTCGGCGCTGACGTCAACCGTTGCACACCCGAAGGATTCGGCCTGCCTGAGCCGGTCGGCGTTGAGGTCCCCCACGATCACCACGGCCGCGCCGAGCAGCTGCGCCGAGTACGCGGCGGCCAGCCCCACCGGACCCGCACCGGCGACGTAGACGGTCGAACCGGTTGTGACGCCCGCCGTCTTCGCTCCGTGGTATCCGGTCGGGAAGATGTCCGACAGCATGGTGAGATCGCGGATCTTCGCCAGGGCGGCGTCGCGGTCGGGGAACTTCAGCAGGTTGAAGTCGGCGAACGGCACCATGACGTAGTCGGCTTGGCCGCCAAGCCAGCCGCCCATGTCGACGTAGCCGTAGGCGGACCCCGCGCGCGCCGGGTTGACGTTGAGGCAGACCCCGGTCTGTCCCTCGCGGCAGTTGCGACAACGACCGCAGGCGATGTTGAACGGCACCGAGCAAATGTCGCCGATTTCGAGAAACTGTACGTCCGAACCCTTTTCGACGATCTCGCCGGTGATCTCGTGGCCGAGCGTCTGCCCGACCGGAGCGGTGGTGCGACCGCGCACCATGTGCTGGTCCGAGCCGCAGATGTTGGTCGACACGCACTTGAGGATGACGGCGTGGTCGGCCTTGCGGCTCATCCCCATCGCGCTCGCCACTTCAGCCGGGACCTCGAGCTTGGGATAGTCGATCGTCTCGACCGCCACCTTGCCAGGACCCTTGTATACGACAATCCGGTTGCCACTCATGGCTTTTCCCAACCAGACCCGCGGTGTTGGCAGCAGGCTCTCCGTTGCGCCCGCGTGTCCACCCTCGAGCCTAGGCAACCCTCACCGGGTGGTGGGCGGTCCGGCAGAAAACCTCGCCTTTCGTCTAGCCGCGGTACTTCGCCACCTCCGCGGCGTACTCGTCGAGCAGCCGAAGGCTTTCGTCGCGGGGCACCGAAGGGAGCAACAACGCGACCTGGCCGAAGCCGATGTCGTCGACGCTGCGCCAGTAGTCCGCGTCCACGGGAGTCCCGAACTGCGCCAGCGGGACGTCGTGGCCCAAACCGTCCCGCATCTGCTGGATGCGCGGCGCCAAGACGTCGGCGGGGAAGGCATTGGAGATCCAGCCCGCGTCGTGCCGGATCACGCGCTTCACCGTCGCGTCGGAGTTGCCGCCGATGTAGATCGGAGGCTGCCGGACGGGCTTCGGCCGGCTGTAGGAGGCGTCGAAGTCGACGAACTTGCCGTGGTATTCGGCCGGCTCGTCGGTCCACAGCGCCTTGATGGCTTCGATGCGCTCGTCGAGCAGAGCGCCGCGGGTCTTCGGGTCGGTGCCGTGGTCGCGAAGTTCCTCGATGTTCCAGCCTGCGCCGACGCCGAACACGAAGCGCCCGCCCGAGATCAGGTCGACGCTGGCGGCTTCCTTCGCGGTGACGATCGGATCCCGCTGGATCAACAGCGCGATTCCGGTGAACAGTTCGATCCGCGACGTCACGGCCGCCGCCGCCGCGAGGGTGACGAAGGGGTCCAGCGTCTTGTAGTAGATGTCGGGCAGCTCGCCGCCGCCCGGGTACGCCGACTCCCGACTGGCCGGGATGTGGGTGTGCTCGGCGATGACGAGGGCGTCGAAGCCCCGGTCCTCGATAGCCGTCGCCAGCGATACCGGGTCGATGCCGTCGTCTGTCACGAACGTGGAAATGCCGAATTTCACGGGGGACTCTCATCTGTCGGGGTCAGGACTGGCAACGCCGTCGACGAGACGCCCTATTCCCCCACGTCCCCGGGCGAATGGCCGTCAACCCAGAACGTTAGATAGGGTCACTATCAGGTTGAGCCGGGATCGAAGGTGCTTCGGGTGTGAACAGCCGTTCGCGAGAACACACCGCTGCGGCGGGAAGAAAACCCGCCTCGAAGAAGCTGGAGACGTACGTGCCTACCCCGATTCCGTCCGATCACCAAGGTCCCCGCTGATGCGCCAGGGACCGCTCGCCGGGCGCTACCCCGCCGTGGCCGCCATGGTCATCCTCGCCCTGATTCCTTACTTGGCGCTGTCCGCGGCGATCGACCCCCTGGTGCCGATCATCACCGAGCAACTCCACATGAGCGCCCAGACGATGAGCCTGAGCTCCGGACTCGGCAACGCCGCGTACGCCGTGGGAACGGTGCTGGCCGTCCAGTTCGCCCAGCACCTTCCCCAGCGACGCATGCTGCTGTCCTACGCGGTGGTGCTGGCGGTCGGTTCCGTCGTCGCCGCCGCGGCGGTCAACCCCGGCATGTTCATCGCCGGACACGTCCTGCAGGGCCTGGCCACCAGCATGCTGCTGATCGCCGCCGCGCCGCCCCTGACGATCGGATTCCCGAAGGAAAAGCTCCGGAACACCGCCGTCATCATGAACATGTGCGTGTTCGGCGCTGTCGCGCTCGGACCCTTCGTGGGCGGTGCGCAGGCCGAGGCACACGCGTGGCGACCGCTCTTCTGGATCATCGCCGGGATCGCGGTGCTGGCCCTGATCATGGCTGCCCTCACCTTCGAGGACGCCCCACCCGCCGATCTCGACGCCCCGCGCGACCTTCTCGCGATCGGACTCGCGGCCGTCGGTTGCGCCGCGGCATTCGTCGGCGCCTCGCAGCTGACCACCCACGGCTTCGACGACGCGGCGGTGACCCTGCCGATGTTCGGCGGCCTCGCCCTGATCGTCGTGCTGGTCGTCTACCAGTTCCGTTCTCGCCGGCCACTTCTCACCGTCCGCACCATGCTCACCAGCTCGATCCCCGTCGCCGGCGTCGGTGTCGCTCTGTTCGCCGCCGCGGCGTCGGTGGCCGCAACCGCACTGACGGCCAACGTGCTGTTGCAGACCTACAGCCCGGTCCACGTCGGCCTTCTGTACCTGCCCGAACTCGGTGGCGCCGTGGTGATGGCCGTGGTCTTCGGGATCGTCATCACCAAGCGCGCGATGCACTACCTGCCGCTCGTCGGAATGGTGCTGCTCGCGGCGGGAATCCTGGTCTTCCAGTTCGCGCTGCCCGCCAACCAGCCGCTGGTCCTGGTGGCCGCAGGCCTGACGGGGCTGGCGTTGGGCGCCACCGTCGCTCCCGCGCTGTTCGTCGCCGGCTTCTCACTGCAGTCCAACAGCCTGCAGCGCGTGTTCGCGATCATCGAATTGTTCCGTGCGGTGGCCGCTTTCATGGTCGCGCCCATCCTGGCCCACTTCGCGCTGACGGTGTCGACCGATCTGGGTATCGGCACCAGCTACGCACTGTGGATCGGCTTCGGCCTCGCGGTCGGCGGCGCCGTCTTCGGGGTGGCCGTCTACGCGTTGAGCGGCGCCCGACCGCAGAAACCCGACCTTGACGAGTTCCTCGACGGCGACGACCCGGCCTGGCACTCGCCACCCCTGCTGGCCCTCATCCGTTCCGGAGCAACGGCTCCCACCGAGACAGACACGGTGGCGACCCCCGAGCCAGCCCACGTCGAGGCGGCGGCCGAACCGACGGGAATGGTGCTGATCGCCTACGACGGAACCGATCTCGCCGCGTTCGCCATCACACAGGCCGCGGCTCGGCTTGGCACCGAACGCGAGGCCCTCGTGGTCTGCGTCTGGCAGCCGGTCGACGTCGGCTTCACCCCCACCGATCCGCAGCACTTCGACGCCGACCGGGCCACCGAGGTGCGCCACGCCGCCGAGCGAACCGCTGCTCACGGCGCGGAGTTGGCTCGCCAGGCCGGCTTCACGGCGCGCAGCGTCGCGGTCGAGGCCTCTCCCACGTGGCAGGGCATCGTCAGCGCCGCCGACGACCACGACGCCAGCGTCATCGTGCTGGGGCCGCATCGCCGCAGCGGCCTGCTGGGGCATCTTCAGGGCAGCGTCGCGTCGGCCGTCGTCGCCCACACCGATCGGCCCGTGCTGATCGTCCCGCAGTACCAGGACGTGAGCTAGGCCGCGTTGGGTTCGGGTCCGCCGGGCCGTAGGTCGTCTTCGGCGCCCAGTTCGTCCTCCGGTGGGCGGTAGAGCCGTTCGGGGCGGTGGTAGCCGTTGACCCGGACCTGCCCGGTGTCCAACGCCGGCGGTGGGATCCATTCCACGTCATGGTCGTCGTTGATCCGGGTGGACCAGCCGCCCGGGCCGACCGCCCGGTTGTCCGGCCCACAGGCGAGGGCCAGTTCGTCGACGTTGGTCAACCCACCCTCGGCCCAATCCCGGGCCGCGTGATGGACCTGGCTGCCGTAGGCCGGCACCGTGCACCCCGGCTTCGTGCACCCACCGTCGCGGGCGATCAACATCAGCCGCTGCGCCCGCGACGCCGTACGACGCGCCCGGAACAAGTTCAGCGCCGCCCCCGTCGCCCCGTCGAACACCGCCAAAAACAGGTTCCCCCGCCCCGCCAACCCGATCACGTCCCTGATCGGCATCACCGTCCCACCACCGGTCACACCCACCCCGGCTCGACTCTCCAGATCCTGCAGGGTGGTCCTGATGATGATCGTGGCCGGCAATCCGTTGTGCTGCCCCAGCTCACCGCTGTCCAACATCCGCCGGCCTGCCGTCATCAGCGCGTCGTGCCGACGCTGGCCCACCGTGCGGTGGTCGTCGTCGATCTGCTGCTGGGTCGGAGTCCCCGACACGCACGGATGCTCGTCATCCGGGTTGCACATCCCCGGCGCCCCCAACGTGGCGAACACTGCCTCGAACACCGCCCACGCTTCCGGTGTCAGGTTCGCCGTGAGGCGCACCATGCCGTCGGGCTGCTGGGGTCCCTTGGTCGCACTCCGGCGCCGCGCCCGTTCGGTGTCATCAGGTTCCGGGCCGTCCTGGTCAAGCAGAAAAATGGTCCGATCAGCAGTGTCCTTCAGCTGCTTGGGGCCCACACTCATCGCCGCCGTCACCAGGTCGGCCTCGATCTGGGAGCGGGTCACCGCATCCACTGCCGGCGGGATGCGGTCCATCGCATTGGCCAACACGGCCACGTGCTCACGGTTGACCACCCCGTGGGACTGCGCGATCGCCGTGCACGGCAACACCGGGTCCAGCGGTGCCCCGATCAGCGTCTGCCGGGCGGCCAGCAACCCGGCTTCCTCCAGCCGGCGACCCGCCTCACCCGGAGAGATCCGCCACCGAACGGCCATCACCTCACGCCAGGACTTCGCGCCCAACGCCTTCGGTGTCGTCTCAGCCTGCAACCGGGACAACAACCGATGCCCCTGCACGGGAAGCTGACAGGTCAACGTCTCCAGATCGTCGAGGACACCGAGAATCTCCGCAGCGGTCAGCCCCTCGACCGACAACGCCGCCACCGCGTCATGGGCCGCACGCAGCGCAGTTACCGCTGCCTGCACCCCACCGACGTCCATACATCGAACATACGTTCGAATCTTGAAGACTCTCTGACGTTTCCCCTAAGAGATATCTAAGATTTGTCGGTCCCCTTCAAGCCGCGCCACGCTCGAGTCCGGAGCGACGTCGCAAGCTCGAATCCTTAAGGGCGGGTGGCCGATACGCCTGATCCAGGGCCAGCCTAGCTAGCGGGACCGTCGCTGGGCTTGTCGGCAGTCTTGGCCGGCGACGCGCCTTGGCCCGTCACGGCTTTCACGGTCTTCTGCACGTTGTCCTGCACGTCACCGAGCACCTTCTGGATCTGCCTCTGGCCGTCCTTGGCGATCTTGTCCAGA
>Ga0247742_10001565_pt1 | contig 15782 bp, 15 predicted proteins | sample UWRJL208509C2_FD_180944 | JGI IMG/M metagenome (GOLD analysis project Ga0247742, IMG submission 180944) | Plant litter microbial communities from Arlington Agricultural Research Station in Wisconsin, United States - UWRJ-L208-509C-2 | ecosystem: Environmental > Terrestrial > Plant litter >...
CCTGGGATGGCAGTTTGAGGCCCCCTATGGCCGAAGAGGATCCAGTCGATACCTCGCGATCTTCGCGGCATGCGTCCCTGACGAAAAATGTCATCACCTCGAGCGAGTCGTGCGGGACATGTACAAGGCGAGCCGGTGGGGCACCACCAAAGAACGGAAGTGGATCGACGCTAGCGAGCCATCGCGGCTCCACTTTGCTCGTCAGGCGGCATCATTGCTGGGAAGGCATGACGACATCTCGTATCACGCAATCGTCGTGTACAAGCCCAATGTAAAAGCCCATCTAAGAAACGACTCGAACAAGCTGTACAACTACATGGTGAAGCTGCTGCTTATCGACGAGATGAAAAAGCACGAACGTGTGCACTTCATCCCGGACAATCGATCGGTGAAGGTCGAGAGCGGGCATTCGTTGCACGACTATCTGCAGACGACGTTGTGGTTTGAATCCGGCGTCAGAACGGTGCTCCGCACGACCAGCACCGATAGCAGGCAATGTCGAGCATTGCAGTTTGCTGATTTCATGGCGGGTGCAACGGCAGCGTGTTTTGAGCAGGGCAAGGGCCAATACCTCGCAACCCCAGGACTCGAGCTCAACCTTCGAAAGCTCTACTTCTGAGAAAATGGTCCTCGTGATGTCGGATGCACAGGATGGGTATACCGAGTCGACACCTATCTCAGCTTTTGCGGCCGCAAGAGAGCATGATGTCTAGCTACTCTGAAGGCGACACCATGGAAACGATCTACGTAGTGCAGGGTTTCAAGACGGGGAAACGCGGCAGGACCGAAGCCATGACGCCCCTGTCGTTCAAAACGGAATCCGAGGCCCGGCGCCGGGCCGTGAAGATGGGCGAGACCTGTCTGGGCGTGATCGCGTTTGCGCAGGCAGCGAACCCTGAAACGGGCGATTACGCGGACCCGATCATGCTCGAGAGCATTGGTACCGTGCCCGAGATGTGATGGCGAACGAGACGAGAGCATGAGCCTGCTGACGATCGTTGCGGCCAACCTGACGACCACCGGCGTGGGCTTGCTTATCGTCGTGGTCTCGTTGAACCGGCTGCTCGGCATGCTGTGGCCGTTCGCACTCGTCGTTCCCCTGATACCGGTCTTCCTGCTCGCTTACTCTGGCTACCCGGATGCGGTGTACCTGTGGAGTTATCTGCCGATCGGCCTGGCGATCTACGTTCGGAAGAAGGTCGGCACGTTTCCCAGGGATCCCACCTCCTGAGATCCTCCTTCGTGTTTTAATTCGTGCTGCATTTGAATGGGGTGAAGCATGGAGAAGGATCACGCAGCCGACGGGTTGAGGGGTATGGCTGCCCTGGCCGTCTTCTTCGGGCACTTTTTTCTCACCTTTTATCCGGCAGGGTCGTCCCATTTTTTCAGCGGAGCCGCCGCGCCAGGGGCGACGGTCGGCATTGCCGAGCGAATATTGGCATTGCCTTTCATTTCCGCCTTCCTTAGCGGGCGATTTCCGGTTTCGATTTTCTTCGTGCTGAGTGGCTATGTCCTGACCAAGGGCTTTGTCAGGAGCGGGGATCTTGATGTCCTTCGCTCGCTGTTTGCCCGGCGTTTCTTCCGCCTGGGAATTCCTGTCTTCGTCAGCGTGTGGTTCGCGTACGCCCTGTTTCTTGCCGGCGCATATCCCATCGACGCGACGGCATCCATGACGAAGTCGGCATGGCTGGCCACTCAGAGCATTCATGGCCAGCCCACGATGCTGGATGCCTTGCGGGATGCCGTATATGGCGTCGTCCTGCTGGGGAGCGCCCAGTTCAATACCGTCTTCTGGACCATGAGAATCGAGTTCTTCGGTTCGATCATGATCTTTTCGTACATGGCACTGGCCTGGCCAGGCCGTCGTGCGCTGTTCGCGACCGCGGTCTATCTCGCGCTGGCCTTGGTCCTTGCGCCGGCTTACTGGCCCTACTACGTCGCCTTCCTCGTTGGCCGTTACGTCGGGCATGCCAAGGTCGCCATGCCTCGATGGGCTTCGTACGGCTGCATCGTGTTCGCCATGTATCTGGCAAGCATGGATGCATCGCCCATGTTTGCGTACCTGTACCTGATTCCGATCGAGCCTGACATGCTTGGCACGCTCTGCAGTGTGCTTGCCGGGGGACTCGTCCTGCTGGCGGTCCGCGCCGGAGCGCTCCGTAGGCTTCTGACCTGCGAACCCGCGCTTTACCTTGGGCGCATCTCCTATCCGCTCTATCTGGTCCATGTGCCGATCGTGATGTCGCTCGGCTGCACCATTTTCAATCGCCTTTACCCCTTGCATGGTCGATCCGCGGCCGTGGCCGCGGCCCTGATCTCGTCGCTGGTCGTTACCTTCGTGATTGCGTCACTATTCGAGCGATTCGTCGACCAGCCGGCTATTCGCTTCGGCAAGTCCATCACTCGAAAGAACGTCGCGCCGACCGTCCTTGTGTAGCGCGGTGAACGCCCCCGGCCCGGGAGTGGACACCTGCCTTTGTGCTGTCACGGAAACATCGTTCAATGCCCGTTCCCTAAGCCATTTCTAAGCATTGCGGCCGGGGGAAACTCCGCACGGACTGAGGCGTATCTTGATCATCACCAGGTTGGGGCGCACTCGTCCCGCTACCCGGATCCTTAGTGGTGCCGCCTTTGCCGTCGCTCCGCTGGTCGCCGTCGCTTTTGCGGTCGCCACGCCATTTGTCGTGCCGGATAGCCCGGTAGCGCCTGACGAGGCGGTGATGCACTTGCCGCTCACCGCGATGTTCGGCTTTGCCTATGGCTATGCGGCCATGCTTCTGGTCGGCGTCCCAGCCGCGATCGTCTTGCGTGGCTTGGGACGAGGCTTCGGTCCCGCCTACATCCTGGTGGGCGTGCTGACAGGTGCATCAGCGAGCCTGTTGTCTGGATGGAGCGGCTCGATGGTGGCGTGGGGCGCCGCCGCCGGCGCCGCAACCGGCCTGGCTTTCCTTTGCTTGAACGTGGGCATGGCGCCGGATGCGGACGATCACTGAGGCATGGCACGGCGTCGAGATGCGCGCCTAGTCCGCCGTGGCCGACACGAAGCGGTTCCGGCCGGCATGCTTGGCGCTGTAGAGCGCGCGGTCGGCGTGGGTAACCACGCCATGCATCTTCTCGGGCGCACGCGTTGCCACGCCGATGCTTACGGTAACGCGGCTATCGATGCCGTCGGCGTGCTCGAGCTGGGCGTCGTAGACCACGCGGTTCATGCGTCGGGCAACGACCTGAGCGCCCTCCTGATTGGTCCCCGGCAGGAGCACCACGAATTCCTCGCCACCATACCGGGCGATGAAATCGGCTGGGCGCCTCAGCGCGCCAGCAAGCAGGCGGGCGACCGAGCGCAGGGCGACATCGCCTTCCGGGTGGCCGAGCGTGTCGTTGAATGTCTTGAAGTGATCGATATCGATCATCAGCACGCTGAGCGGGCGCTGTTCGCGCGCGGCTTCCTTGGTCCGCTCGTCCAGCGCCTGATCGAAGGCGCGCCGGTTCGGGATGCCGGTCAGCTCGTCCAGCAGGGACACGCGTTCGACGGTGGCCAACGCCTCGGCAAGCCGATCACGGGTGCGGGCAAACCAGAACTGGGTCTGGGTAACGCGCACGACATAGGCCAGCATGGCCAGGGCCAGCACACTGCGGCCGAACATGCCTTGCCGCTCGGTGATCCCCAGGCTCAGGGCGAAGATGGCGGCCAACAACAGGCCGGGGGCGAGGCTCATCGATAGCTGGCGAGCCCAGGCATGCCGGATCGGTACAAACGGCCTGGGTTTGGCATTCGCGTGGAGCAGGCAGATGAGAGCGATGAAGGGCACCGTCGGCAGGACATCGGCGAGGCGCTGCAGGGCGAGCGTATTGGGGTAGAGCTCGTCGTGGTTGTGGATGCCGACACAGGTCGCATAAAGCGCGAGGAAGATGGTGCCGATTCCGAAAAAACGATGATCGCCTTCGTTGGGCGCGGTGAGATAACGCACCAGAAAGGTACCGAACAGGAACAGGTTCTCGACATCGAAAGCCACGACCACCCAGCTCATGTCTTCCGGCTTGAGGAAGCCGTTGCCGTCGGTCAGGTCGCGTACTCCCAGGTAACAGAGCACCACCAGGAGGATCAGCAGGATGCCGTCGACCACACGGCGTGGATGGGAGGAGGGCTCGTCGGATGTCGTGACGGCGGCGTAGAGCAGAGGGGCGCCATAACTCACGAAAAGTACGTACGTGGAAACGAGGTTTTCGTCCGTTCCCGATCGTGCAATGGCATAGCTCATCCCCGCGATCCAGCAGCCGATGCCGAGTGCGAGGCAAGCCATGTAGCGTCGGTCGTAGCCTGTCTTGCGCAGGCAGAGCACGACATAGGCAAAGGCGAGTACGGCGGAAAAAAGCATGGCGAAGTCGGCGAGCTCGGGCGTCTGCGCGTGGACGGCCGAGGGAATGAGCAGGTGCACCAACGGCAACGCCGCGACCAACACGGCGTAAATCACGTGATGACTCAGCGGATGCCTGACCATGCCTCATCCCCAAATGCGGCGGTTCCCGGTCCCATCCTGACACGATCCGGAGAACGTGCCAAAAAAATGCGGCGCCGAAGCGCCGCGGAAAGCCAATGATCCGGGGGAGGGCCATTGGGATGGGACGAGGCACACATTAGGGGGATTTCATACGCTCGTCTGTCGGCCCGTGCCTACACATTTTCGGCGACTCAAGACGGCGCCGCTTGGTTCGGTCGGAATTCTCAAGTTAGCGCTGGATATTCCTGTCACCTTGGGTGTTTGACATTCTCAGGGAGCGACACGACATGGCAGTTTCATCCGATATCACGGTTCGTTATGCGTCGTACGTCGACGTGGTCCAGGCCACGCCCGACGAGCGCATGGAAAGGGTTCGTCGCGGTTTGCCGCCGGCATGGCTTGCGCAACTGGCGCATGACCTGCGCGTGCCCGATCGCGATCTGGCGCTCTATCTCGGTCTCAACCGGGCCATGTTGCGGCGGCGCGTCGTCGACGAGGAGCGGCTCAGCACGCAGGAATCGGAAGGTCTGATGGCGATGGCATCACTCGCCGGAAAAGTGATCATGGCGTGTCGACAGCCATCGGTGGAGCGCGCCATCGTCGCGGATCCGCTCGCCTGGCTGGGTCGGTGGCTGCGCACGCCGGTGACTGATGCGGACGGCCGTCGGGCACCCATTCAGTACATGGATGTCGTGGAGGGCAGGGCGATCGTCGCAGCGTGGTTAGCGGCGACGCTCAGCCCGGACCGCTCGCCATGAGTTTCAATTGCTGCGTGGCGTGCCCGTTGGTTGGGTTGAGTTCAAGAGATCGGCGGTAGCTGTCGCTGGCTTTGTCACGCGCGCCCACTTTCTCGTAAGCCTCGCCAAGGCTGTCCCAGGCGTTCCAGCTCTGCGCGTGACGGTCGGTGTTATAGGTGAACAGGCTGATCGCCTGCTCGGTCTTGCCTGCCCTGAGCAGGGTGTAACCCCAGCGGTTGATGCGCTCTTCGCGCAGGTTCAGGGCGGGGTAAGCTTGTTTTACCTTGGCGATGACATGGGCAGCGTCGTGGAAATCGGCCTTGCTCAACGCATCCTCCAGAGCGACCTGCACGGCGGGCTTGCCGTGTATGTCCACGAATGCCTCTTCGGCGAAGGTCTGCAGTTCACCCTGGGTCTGCCCGGGCCGGTTGGCGAGAAGAACGATGCCATAGCCGGCATCGGGATAGAACTCGATGTAGCTGGAGAACGCGAACGTCCCGCCAGACGTGCGCAGGCGGAGCAGTCCGTCCAGCGTGCGATCGATCTTCCAGTTGAACGCGGTCGCATCCTCGTCGACATCACCCCAGGCAAGCTGCTGGCTCAGGCGGATCGCCGGATCCGTCGCCGCCAGTTCGGCGATGAGGAGCCGTGACATGTCTTCAGCGCTGTAGCTCAATCCAGCAGCGCTCGCGATGTACGGCGCGTCCAGTGCAGGCATGGCGACGTGATCGGCGGTATAGCCGGTCAGGCGTCGGCTTGCGCGTGCGTTCCCCAGTCCTGCCCGCATGCCCAGGGGGCGCTCGATGAGGCGATCGAGCACGGTGGCGAAGTCCTGCCCGTAGGCCTTTTCGACCACGAGTCCGAGCAGGACGGAGGCGAGATTGGAGTGTTTGGGCGCGTTGCCCGGACGGTTCGACAACGACGCGCTTTTCAGGTCGCCGAACAGTCGGGTCCGGTTGTAGTCGGCGAGTTGTTTCGTCGCGGCGAAAGGGAGCTTCTCCGGAGGCGTAGTCGCGGCGAGCACCATGAAGTCCGGCAGGTTGTCGGGCAGTGCCGAGGTGGTGTCCGCAAGATCGACGAGGCGTACCGGTACGCCATCACGTTCGAGGTTCGGGTACGACACGGGCAGGTATTTGCGCATGTCGTCGGTCGGCCTGACCTTGCCGTCCACGATGGCGTGGGCGAGCATCAGGGAGGTAAACACCTTGGTGATCGAACCGATCTCGTAAACCGTCTGCTGCGTGGGCGCCGCTATCGCGCCGGGCGATGTCGAGCCGAAGTTGTAGAACCGCACGGTGCCATGGTCGACGGCCGCGATCGAAAGCGCGTCCGTTTTTCCCGCCTTCACGAACTGACTGCCCAAGCGCTGAAACGTGCCATCGACAACGGCCGGCGCGAGAGGCCCGTTGGACGGGGTGCCGGAAGCGGTGGCGGACATCGCGCAAAGCAGGGCGAGCAGAGCAGCACGGCGCATTCGCGATTCCCCTTGTCGTTGATTCATCGTCGCGGGGCTCCGGTGCACCGACCACTGCCAAACGTCACGCCATAACGGCAAGAACGCAAGAAGATACGGATGCGTAAGCATCGACCGATCGTCCTGGGCCCCCGGAAAGTGAGGCGGCAGGAAAAAGTCGGTGTCCGTTTTTGCGGTACCCGTCACGACAGCCCGTCGGTCGGCTTGCGAAGACCCCTCCCGGAAAGCGTGGCGAAAGATTCGCGTCGCATGGCTGAAAGGGAAACAGGGGAGCAAGACGCGGAATGGTGGGGAGATCGTGATTTCCTGCGCTTTATCGGAGTCAGTGCAGGGAGACGGGGGACCGGCGGGGAACATGCCGCTTAGCCAGATCGCCAGTGTGTCAGGGCTTCCGCCTTGGCGGAGGCAAATACGGGCTAACGAAGGATCACACATGAAGATCGCAAAAACGGCGTTGACAGTGGCGATTGCACTGGCGATGACCTCACTTTCCGCGCACGCGGAAGACGCATGGGTTTCCACACATACCAAGGCCGCGATGCTCCCCGTCGCCGCACCGCAAGCGCTTGCTGCGAGTTCCACGGCGGCGACGCCGGTGGCGAGCGGGTACGCACTGAACATGACGGGTTCGCCGCACATCGAAGGCGCGGCCGTTACCGCACTCGAAGCCGATCATCCGCTGCACGTCGTGGTTAGCCTCAAGCTGCGCAACCCCGACCAGCTGCAGACGTTCCTCGCCGGCGTGACCACGCCAGGCAACGCGCAATACGGTAAGTTCCTCTCGCCGGCACAGTTCAAGGCGCAGTTCGGTCCGACGCAGGCGCAGGTCGACGCGGTCGTCGCGCATCTGCAGCAGGCCGGCTTCTCCAACATCGAAGTCGCGCCCAACAACCTGTTGATCTCCGCCGACGGTAATGCCGGTGCCGCGACGACGGGCTTCCATACGTCGATCAAGCGTTTCACCTCGAATGGCCGCGAGTTCTTCGCCAACGACACGCCGGCACTCGTTCCGGCAGCGCTTGGCGACGCGGTCGGCTCGGTGCTCGGCCTGCAGAACGTGTCGGTCAAGCACACGCTGCACCACGTCTATCATCCGGAGAACGTGACCGTTCCTGGTCCGGCATCGAGCACGCAGGCCGCCGCCGCCGTGGCCGCGCATCATCCGCAGGACTTCGCCGCCATCTACGGCGCGAGCGGTGTGCCGGCAGCGACTAACACCGCCGTCGGCATCATCACCTGGGGTTCGATCACCCAGACGGTGACCGATCTGAACAGCTTCACCTCGAGCGCGGGCCTGGCGACGGTCAACTCGACGATCACCAAGGTCGGCAGCGGCACCTTCGCCAACGATAACGACTCGAACGGTGAGTGGTCCCTCGATAGCCAGGACATCATCGGCATCTCCGGTGGCGTGAAGCAGCTGATCTTCTACACCTCGCCCAATGGCGATTCGAACTCGAGCGGCATCACCGATGCGGGTATCACCGCGACGTACAACCGTGCGGTGACCGACAACATCGTCAAGCTGGTCAACGTGTCGCTCGGCGAAGACGAAACGGCGGCCGAAGAGTCCGGTACCCAGGCGGCGGACGATGCGATCTTCCAGCAGGCCGTGGCCCAGGGCCAGACGTTCTCCATCGCCTCTGGCGATGCGGGCGTTTACCAGTGGTCCACCGATCCGACCTCCGGTTCGCCCGGCTACGTGGCCAACTCCGCCGGTACGGTGAAGATCGATCTCACCCACTACTCGGTCAGTGAGCCGGCGAGCTCGCCGTACGTCATCCAGGTGGGCGGCACGCAGCTGTCGACCAGCGGGACGACGTGGTCCGGCGAAACCGTGTGGAACGAAGGCCTTTCGGCTATCGCGCCCAGCCAGGGTGACAACAACCAGCGCCTTTGGGCGACCGGTGGCGGCACCAGTCTGTATGAGACCGCGCCGTCGTGGCAGTCCGTCGTGTCGAGCTCGACCAAGCGCGTGGGTCCGGATCTTGCGTTCGATGCCGCTTCGGCATCGGGTGCGTTGATCATCATCGCCGGACAGACCGAGCAGGTCGGCGGTACCAGCCTGGCCTCGCCGTTGTTCGTCGGTGCATTCGCGCGTATCGAATCCGCCGCCAACAATGCCATCGGCTTCCCGGCATCGAAGTTCTACGGTGCCTTCCCGACGCAGACGTCGCTGTTGCACGACGTGACCTCGGGTAACAACGGTTACCAGAACCACGGTTACACCGCCGCCACGGGCTTCGACGAAACGACGGGCTTCGGCAGCTTCGACATCGGCAAGCTCAACACGTATGCGCAGGCCAACTGGGTGACAGGCGGCGGCGGTGGCACGAACGTCCCGCCGGTGGCGAACTTCAGCGTCGCGACCAGCGGCCTCACCGCGACGTTTACCGATAGCTCGACGGACAGCGATGGCAGTATCGCCTCGCATGCCTGGAACTTCGGTGACGGCAGCACGTCGACGGCGACGAGCCCCAGCCACACGTATACCGCGGCCGGCACATACACGGTCAGCGAGACGGTGACCGACAACGCTGGCGCCACCAATGCCAAGAGCTCCTCGGTGACGGTCACCTCCACCGGTGGTGGCGGTGGCAACACGCTGCAGAACGGTGTGGCGGTGACCGGCCTCTCGGCCGCGAAGAACGCCAAGCTCAACTACACCGTGGCAGTTCCTGCAGGCGCGAAGAACCTGAAGATCGTCATCTCGGGTGGTTCGGGCGATGCCGATCTCTACGTGAAGTTCGGCTCGGCACCGACGACGTCGACCTACGACTGCCGTCCGTACGTGACCGGGAATGCGGAGACCTGCTCGTTCACGACGCCGTCGACGGGTACGTACTACGTGATGCTCAATGCTTACGCCGCCTTCTCGGGCGTGTCGCTGAAGGCTACCTGGACCAACTGATCGTTGTTTGAGTGAAGATAAGGGCGCCCCTTCGCAAGAAGGGGCGCCCTTTTGCTTTTCTGTGGGAGCCGATTCATCGGCGATCCCGCGGCAGCGGGAGGGGGCTATGGCGTGAATGGTCCGGTACGGGTCCTGTCCGGGTATCTCCCCCTTGCAACCGTCGGCGGAAAATGCGATCCATTCCCCCAAGAGGATGCTCGCCATGACTGCTTCCGACACCGCCCTGATCGTCATCGATGCCCAGGAATCCTTTCGCCAGCGCCCTTACTGGCGGGAAGACGACGTGGCTACGTATATCGACAGCCAGCAAGCCCTCATCGATGGCGCGCGAAGGGCGGGCATTCCCGTGATCCGTATCTTCCATGTGGAGCCGAGCGGCCCGTTCTCTGAAGCATCGGGTTTCGTCGCCACCCTCGCGCCCTTGCGCATCGACCCCGCAGTCACCTTCCGGAAGCAGCGGCATAGCGCCCTGGTCGGCTCCGGACTCGATGTATGGCTGGTCGAGCATGGCATCCGTCGCATCATCGTTTCCGGTATCCGTACGGAACAGTGCTGCGAAACGACCACCCGACATGCCTCGGACCTCGGTTATGAGGTCGACTACGTGGGCGAGGCGACACTTACCTTCCCCATGGCGGATCGCACCGGTCGCGAGTGGAGCGCTGCCGAAATTCGCGCGCGCACGGAACTGGTGCTGGAAGATCGCTTCGCACGCATCGCAACGGTCGAGGAGGCGCTCGCCGGCGCGCTTCGCAAGGTCGCCTGATGAAACGTGCCGCACCTCGCGTGATTCCCGTTTTCGTCGTGCTGCCGCCGCGCGTGCTGCTGCTCGACGTGGCGGGACCGATCGAGGTGCTGCGCAAGGCCAACCTCGAGCAGGACGGCGTGCGTTTCGACGTCCACTTCGTCGGGCCGACACGCAAGCTCGGCAGTTCGATCGGACTGGCGGTGACGGGCATCGCGCCCTTGCCGGCGCGCTTGCCGGACGGTGCCATGCTCGTGGTCCCGGGGCATGCCGATGTGCCGCTGGGCGAGCCAGTCACCACGGCCGCGCAGAATGACCAGTACGAGGCGGCGATCGTGACCTGGCTGGGTCGTGTGGTCCGGCCAGGCATCCGGCTCGTGACGATCTGCTCCGGTGCCCTGCTGGCGGGGAGGGCGGGCCTGCTCGACGGCTTCGAATGCACGACGCACCACGGCTGCGTCGCCGAACTCGCCCACGACGCACCCGCCGCGCACGTGCGGGAGAACCGGCTCTACGTGGTGGACGGCGAGCGAATGACGAGCGCGGGTATCACCGCTGGCATCGATCTCATGCTGCATGTCGTTGCGGGTGAGGTGGGGCCGGGATGTGCGCTGGCGGTCGCGCGGTTTCTTGTTGTGTACCTGCGCCGGGCGGGAGGTGATCCCCAGCTGTCACCCTGGCTGGAAGGGCGCAATCACGTGCATCCGTCCATCCATCGTGCGCAGGACGCCGTGGCTGGCGATCCCGCGCGCGACTGGACGGTCCCGGCGCTGGCGCGCGAAGCGGCCACCAGCCCGCGTCACCTGTCGCGCCTGTTCAACGAACACGCAGGCATGAGTGTCACCGACTACGTGAACCGCATGCGGGTTGCTCTGGCTAGCGAGCTGCTCGCCGGCTCGCGACTCGACATGGAAGCTGTCGCCGAGCGGTCGGGCTTTGGTTCGGCTCGCCAGTTGCGAAGGGCCTGGGGACGGCTGCATGCCGAACCGCCGAGCCGGTCGCGCGACGCGCTCACCTGATCGTCAGCCGAAGAGGCGCCGGTGTGCGCCATTCGCGTACCACTCGACCACGCGATCGGGAAGCAACGGTTCCACGCTCACCCCGGCGGCGATGAACATGTCCAGCGTGTCGATAAGCGCCCGGCGAAGGCGTTCGGCATCGGGATCGTCCGGCGCGTTGTGCGCAGCCCAATCGAGCGTATCGACGAGGCGTGCGGACCAGTCGTGGAGGCGATCGGCGCGCTCGTCCAGGTAACCGCGAAGCCAGGGAACCAGGCTTCGATCCAGGGTCAGGCCCTCCGCGCTGGCGACGTCGTCGAGCAGGGCGGCGACCTCCGCATGAACGCCCCGATACCATTCCGTATGACCAGCGGCCGATACCGGTACGACGAGCGGCGCCATGGCGCGCTGCTCGGAAAACGTCTCGATCAGTCGTCGTTCGATGCGCCGCGCGTGGACCACGCGCTCGGCATCGAGAAGCAGTCCGCGCTCGAGATCGAAGAAGTCGAAGAACCGGCGGTGCAGGGTGCTGAATCGCGTGAACGGATCACGCGAGAAACCGACCTTCAAAAGGTCCTCGTCGCGGCACGGCAGCACATAGACATACGCCTTGCCGCGCGACGCGAAGCGGGGGTAGGGGGCATCGTCTTCCATCGCCTAAGTATGACGCCATGACGATCGCATTTATCTGCGGCACGTCATGTGCGCAAGGACCGTGACACCGTCGTGGCGTCGTTGCATCATCCGCTCCACATTCATGGACCGGTGGAGTGCCTGTGCAAGGACGTACACGTGATGGAAAGGGACGCGGCTGGATGGCGCGTTCTCGCGAGCTCGCCGCCGGGTGCCTGATGGTTGCGGTGGCGGCTGGCGGGGCAGGGATCGTTGAAGCGCAGGCCGCTTCGACGGATGTCCCCACCTTCAAGGCTTTTCCTTGGGCGGCTTACGCGGTCCAGGTCTCGGGTAACGCCCGCGACTCCGTGGGGGCGACGGTGCACCTGACTAGCAAGGACGGCGAAGAAAAGCCCTTTGGCTCAGCCACGGCGAATGTCGACGGAACATCGCTGCATCACCATCGCCTGCGCCTTTCTGCCGACCTCACCACCCACGGTGCCGCCGACGGTGCCGCGATCTGGCTTCGTGCGGACGCCGCGGGAAAATCCCGCGCCTTCATGAACTCGGAGAAGGATCCGGCCAATGATCGTACCGGGCCGGCGCATCGGCAGGTCGAGATCGATGTCCCCGACGATGTGGATCGCATCGCCTTTGGCGTGATCCTGGAGAAGCATGGCGAGGTCATGGCCGACCGGCTCATCCTCCAGGACCTGGGCGAAGAGCCGTCCTCGCCGCTCGCCGAGCCGACCCTGTCTGCCGCGATCGATACCGTTCGCAAGAACGCGTACCACGCACAGGATGTGGACTGGTCAAGCATCGAGCCTCAGGTGAGGGCGCGCGCAGGCACGGCGGGAAGGCTCTCCGATGTGCACGCGGCTATCAAGGTGTTGCTCGCATCGTTGAACGACCACCACAGCTTCTGGATGGATGCGGATCGGGCCACGGCCTATCGGCACAGCGGCCAGCCGCCGAGCGCCGCCACGGTCGAGAAACGCGGTGCCGATCTTGGTTACCTTTCCATGCCCGGCTTCATGGGTACCGACCCGGCGCTCGCCGCAAACTTCGCCGCGACGCTGTCGAAAGCCATCGTTGACCTGTCGCCGCGCTGTGGATGGATCGTGGATCTTCGTGCGGACAATGGCGGCAACATGTATCCCATGTTGGGCGGGCTGCGGCCGTTGCTCGGGGCGTCACCGGCCGCCTCGTTCGAGCGTGCCAATGGACACGTCACCCCGTTTCCGGTCATCGGTACGGCGACCGTGGATCGGTCCGCCGTGCCGGTTGCCGTCTTGACGGGTCCGCACACGGCGAGCTCGGGCGAGGCGGTCGCGGTAGCCTTTCGGGGACGACCGAGCACCCGATCGTTCGGCGCGGGAACGGCCGGATTGTCGAGCGGTAATTCGGCGTTTCCGTTGCCGGACGGCAGCGAGATCCTTCTCATGACGACGATCGACCGGGATCGCGATGGTCATCGCTATGGCGGTGTCCTTGAACCGGATGAGGCTGTCGATGATGCGGCGGTCGAGTCGACAGCAGTCGCGTGGCTTCGCCAGATATGCCCGGCTGGCACGAGCGAGGCGTCCCGATAGAGGCGTATCCTCGGTGCGTCTAAATTCGACCACGCGGGAGCGATGCATGCTTATCCACGGTAGCTGTCACTGCGGCAATCTTTCATTCGAACTGGTCTGGCCTGTCGCATCGGAGACGATCGCCGCTCGTGCCTGCTCATGCACCTTCTGCGTGAAGCATGGTGCGAGGTGGACGGCGAATGCCGCCGCCGGACTGACTATTCATCGCAAGGATGCGTCGCTGGTCGAGGCGTATGCCTTCGGAACGAAGACCGCCGACTTTCAGGTGTGCAAGGTATGTGGCGTCGTCGCCTGCTCGACGAGTCTCATTGACGGAAAGCTGTATGCCGTCGTCAACGTCAACACATTCGACGACTTCGACACGTCGCGGCTGGTGGTCGGCGATGTGGATTTCGACGGCGAAGAGGAGCCTGCACGGTTGGCCCGTCGTACGGCGAACTGGATCGGCGACGTCAGATTTTCCGTCGCGTAGTCCCATTTTGAGATTTTGTTTATCGACGTTCGATCAGTTCATTGGCTACGATTCCGTCGCCCGCTTGATCCGTCAGAAGCGCGGGACGTCTATCCAATAGGTAGCCATTGAAGGTAACCGTCATGCCCAAACGACTCCCGCCTGTTCACCCTGGCGAAATACTCCGCGAGGAGTACATGCGCCCCTATGGGCTTTCGAGCAACGCGCTCGCCCTGGCCCTGGGCGTGACCGCGGCCCGCATCAACGAAATCGCCAATGAGCGGCGCGGCGTCACCGCGGATACGGCCTTGCGGCTGGCCCGTTACTTTGGCGGCGATGCGCGCGGCTGGCTGAACCTGCAGCAGAACTACGAACTGGAATGCGCGGAGCGCACCATCGGCGATGCGCTGAAGGCCATCCGTCCCCGCGCCGCCTGACGCCTAAGCCACCTCGACCCGATTGCGTCCGGCGTTCTTCGCCCGATAGAGGGCCTCGTCCGCGGCCTGGATCAGTACGTGTACCTCGGGGTCGGTTGAGGTGCAGACGCCGACGCTGGTGGTGAAGGCGATCCAGTCGCCGGAGAAGGGCGCCGGGGCGCCTTCGATTCGGGTGCGCAGGCTTTCCGCCAGGTTGCTTGCCGTGTTCGGCGAGGCTCCGGGCAGGAGCAGCAGGAATTCCTCGCCGCCGTAACGGGAGAACAGGGCGTGCTCCGGAATACCGCTGGCGCGAACGGTCTCGGCGAAGTGCTTGAGCACGGCGTCGCCACCGGCGTGGCCCCAGGAGTCGTTCACCGCCTTGAAGTTGTCCAGGTCGAAGAGCAGGGCGGAACTGCTGCGACCCCGTGTGGTGGCGAGCCGGCGGTTGGACTCGCGGACGACCGCAGTGCGGTTGAGCAGGCCGGTCAGTCCGTCGATCTCGGCGGCGCAGCGCAGATCGTGGACCAGGCGCTGGGCCAGCATCAGGGTGAAGCCCGTGCTCAGCAGGAAGGTGCAGAGGATGCCGAACAGGTAGTTGGACGTGGTCAGGATCGACGCAAGAATGGCGTGCGAATCCATCTCAGGATGCAATGAGATTGCGGCACGTGCCACGTAGAAAAAGCTGTCGATGACGAAGACCAAGGCGGTGAACGCACAGCCGGTCTTCAATTCGCGCGGCGCCCGGAACAATAGGAGCCAGATCATCCAGATATCCCAGATGATGCTCTTCACGCCGAAGACCGTCGCCTCGACCGCCTGGGGCGGGGGCGTGACGAAGAACGCGACCTGGATAGCCAGGAACAGCGCGATCAGCATGGCCGGCCAGCGCCAGCGCAGCGGGTATTTGACGTGGATGGCGATGCCACCGAGCATCGCGCCATTGGCGAACGCTATCAAAACGCTCCCGACGATAGCCGAGAGAAAGCTGCCATTTTCGTCATAGCCCTCGGCCAGTCCGGCCAGGGTAAGCAGCCAGAAGGCGCCGGCCCAGATATGCAGCGCGAGCATCCCGCGCAGTACCATGCTGAGCAGGGTGAAGCTGAGTGCAATGGTCGCGCCCACGGCCAGGCCGATGATGCCTAGCGTGTGGACGTCGAGATTCGCCGTACCGTCCATCCCGTCCCCCGGTTTCGCCCCTGGGGCCATTCTAGGGCGGGACCGGCGACCTTGCACGAAACCATAAAAATACGATAGACTTGGTGAATCTTAAGCGCCGTTGGGCCCCGGTTTAGGCCTTACACCCAGTGGGTGCTTCAGGAACTTTCTTTTTACAAGAAAGCCTCCTCG